>Ga0334886_1002940_pt1 | contig 15963 bp, 12 predicted proteins | sample GraSluR1_MG_9_FD_207232 | JGI IMG/M metagenome (GOLD analysis project Ga0334886, IMG submission 207232) | Sludge microbial communities from methane-producing bioreactor in Wageningen University, Netherlands - Granular Sludge_27_06-R1 | ecosystem: Engineered > Bioreactor > Anaerobic >...
GAATGAACAGGTGTTAACAAGCACAAATATTCAAAACTGGACGCGGTTGCAAAAACATTTGGGTGATTATGCGATAAAAGTAATAGGTAATACTATTAACAATTTAAAACTAAAAACACCCGTTGTTTTTAAAGGCAATCTTAAGGGATCTTACAGTTATGCATATAAGGGAGACAATGAAGAAATCGTTCTTAAAATTCTAACATATAGAAATAAAGAAGATAATATTGTTATTGGTCTGCGTGCAGATTCGTTTTCAGAAAAACTTGAGCATAATTCTGAAAGAACCCTTTATTTAGTTGGTGGCGGAAACAGAAAGCCGTTCTGGTGTTATTCTGCCAAGAATGAGAATGACATAGATAAATTATCTGAGGTGATCAAAAAATATCTTAAGGCATATATGGCCCATCAATAGCCTTTAGTCTGTGCAAATATCCCTAGTGCAGAATAAAAATTTTAGTATTCGAGCAACGAAACCTGCAGAAATGCAAAAAAGCCATCGAGACGATGATTGGAATAAATCTAACCTCAAGTGATTTGTGAATTATGTAGGTCTGACCCCAATAGCCGCTCTCGAGACGTAAATGCGCATCCTAAGTTGTTGAGTTATGGTGTTACCGGTTATCTGAAACTTGATACTTGCTCAAAGAAATTTCAATTATTTGGTAATGCTATCTTTTGCGCGAGCCTCGTAGTATTGTTTTGTTAGTTCAGAGCGCAGGAATGAATCATTTAGCAACTTGATGAATGCATCTTTGGATTTCTTTGTATCCAGCCTAATCGAACTGCCATCTTCACTATATTTAAACTTTCCGACAAGTCCCGGTGCATTTTTTGAAAATTCAATGATTTCATTTTTAGGAATATTTAGTCTAAAAATTGGAGAAGACTTTTTGACTTTTGAGAGTTTGCGCGCAAATGCCACGTCCTCTATGCTATCTTTCAGAACTTCAATATCGTCTAATAGTTTAATGCTTTCAATAGATGTTATTGTATCTTCAGCCGCTTTAAGTATTAAATCATTAAAACCCAAATTGCGCTCTAAAACTGTCAAATCACTTACGTACACATCATCGGCTACCTTTATTAGCTGAAAACCGGAATTGAGACGAATAATATCCTCGCCAGGCAGTTTTTCAAAACGCTTATCTGCTTTTTTTGCGCCAAGAAGAAAACTGTCTCTTTTTATCAAAGAAATAGGATAATGTTTTTTATATAGGACAATGCCTTTCTTCATGGAACCTAAATATACAATATAGCCATGAAGGAAACTTAGACTGTCTTTAGTAAAATTAAATTTCTCTATTTTCCTGACCGTCGTTTTTATTTCAAAGCTCTTAAAGAGTCCCAGCTCTTCCGGATATTCCTCATAATCATAATGAAATAAAGCATTTGCACGATCATCGGCGACCGAAAGTGCGCACAGGCTCAACTCATTGTTATTGAGGACAGCTGACTTCATATGTTCAGAAAACATAATCCGAATTTCCGGCTCAGTAGATATGCTTTCGATATCTGCAAGCCTTAATGAAAACCCATTTTTTTGTTTCAAAACAAAGTAAATCTGAGATGTGTATGTACCAGAAAACACGTCTAGAATTACTGCTTTAATTTCTTCAATTGTCATTTTTCTATCTCCTCCGCAACCCATACATACTCATCAATCTTGATCCACTTTATTGATGCCCCACTAACGAGTTTTGTCTTTGAAATAAGTATGACTCCATCCGGCGATGGTATGCCTTTTATTTCTGCTCTATACAAACGATAACCCATCAAAGCTAACGTTGGATTACCATAATAGAGATCCATTTTCACAAAAATTGTTCCTATTAGAACAAGCAATACGCCAAGCACAATGACATATCTAATGTTACTCAGATCAATACAAATTAGCGGGATAATATAGGTCGTTAAAAAAGTTAGATATTCATAATTCTCATTCTTGAGAGTAATAATTTCACACGGTGGATTGGTAACCCCTTGCCATTCATATTCAGTCTTTTTAGATAACATCCAACTGATGAGGACTAGTGCCAATGAAAGCAGTGACAGAAAATTCCTTTTCAGAAGTGGGCGTATACCGTCAAAAGATGCTCCTGGAGCAAAAGAAATAGGAATATCTATCGTGAGCAGGAAAATCAAGATAAACAGCAGCCATAAAGACATTACGTAGAGCCTTATTTTCAATTTGATGTTATCCTCATGTACTGTGCGCTTTTTTTTACTCATGCTTTTACCTCCGCCATAAACGCTATTGCAGTTACTCTATATAAAATCCGCCGTCAAGGATAAACTTCCGCAGGACTTGGGACAATCCTAGATTTTGTGTAAAGTCTTGACAGGTGCAAAATGAGGCGTTTGAATATGGGTTCGGTGCTGCTTTAAGCTCCGTACCTTATTCATTATATCCAATAACAGACAATTGGACATATCTATATTTTAGGCTATGCATTATATCTGACATTGGGAATCTTCTTCAACGGGGCTATCCTAGATTAGGTGTACAGCTCCTATAGGTTCTTAACGAGGGTTTTGAGATATTTGCTTTATGTATTTGCATCCAGCCGACGAGTAATTTGAACATCCCCAAAATTTACCATAAGGGCCTTCACGTTTTAATAAGCTGCCCCCACATTTAGGGCAAATATTTACGCTTAGACCACTTGCAAATTTTATGGTTTCGTTAGCAAATTCAGAAATATCATCTTTTGACGTTATGAGCCAGACTTTGGTCTTTGCTCTTGTCAATGCAACATAGAATAACCTGCGCTCTTCGGAATATAAATATTTATCAAAGTCCTCGAGCAATAGGCTGAAAATAGGAGGTTCAATAATTTTAGAAGGAAAACCTTTTACTTTATTCATGTTATTTAGAATAAATACATAATCAGCCTGTAGACCTTTTGACTTGTGTATGGTCATAAATTTAATCTCAAGATCGTCACGTCGCTTTAAAAATATTGAGTATGTCTTATTTCGATAATCTCTTTTAATTATAATATCTTTTATATTTTTAAGAAATTCAATATCGGTATTATATCTTCCAAGCAGATACACTCGTGATCCTTTCGGTAGTACAGAAAGAGTTTTAGTAAGCTGATCGCTGCCATATTGCGAATTAGCACTCATTGTTACTTCAAAAGCCAATTCTTCAGACTTGTTTACAGCTATTATATTTTTCTTGATCTGAGCTGGGTTTTCCATGATAAAGTTACTGCTTATTTGAATAAGATTTTGGTTGAAACGATACGTAGTCTCAATTTTACTGATCATAGACAGTCCCCAGTATTTTTCAAAATTAATAATGTAACTAATATCACAGCCTGTGAAACGGTAAATACTCTGCCAGTCATCACCAACACAGAAAAGAATGAAGTCACTGTCTTCACGCATAGCTTTTAAAAGTCGATGCCTTGTGCAGGAAATGTCCTGATATTCGTCAACAATTACATATTTGTAATTGTGATGATATTTTCCCGATTCAATATACTTTATGGAATTATTTATCATATCGTTAAAATCAATTTCGTCGTTAGCATCAAGCTTTTCTGTGTATGCATTAAAGACCGGATCCAATAGTGTCAATAATTCTTCGTTGTTATTTTGACCACTTCCACCTTTCAATGAATTTAAAGAAAATACGTCTCTAATCGTATAATTCCTGTTTTTAATATGGTTGATCATTGTCTCAAATAAATCAATTATATTGTCATATGCAGAATTGTTCTGACTAGATATTTGATTCCACAGTTCTTGCGGAGGAACAGGGTTAAAGACCACTCCGTATTTTTGCAGATTTGTTTTAAGATTTGTTAACAGGACACCTTTTGTTTTTTCGTAATAGTAGCACTCAACAAGCTTGGTATTATTATCCTTATGGGTTTTACGTTTCCATTTAATGCCTTCAAGATAAATTTCATCCGCAGTCTTATTTTCAGTTGACTCAAAGTAGCTGGGCACATGGCCGTTTTCATCTATTCCAAAATGCTCGATATAAATTCCATATTCAGGCAGATAAAAATCGGGGTGATACTGCCCATGTTCAGCATCTCTTGTTTTCTCTTTATAAGAAGGTTCATATTCATATATTACTCTGTTTTCTGCCATGAAGTTTGCTATATCAAGTTCAGCATAACTTTTTACAAGTTCTTTATTCAGTGTTAATGGGGGGTTATATTTTAAATATTCATCATATTCCCCGCGTGTTTTAAAATCGAACATAGATTTTTGTTGAACTGAGTTGTAGAGGATATATTTATTAAGTTTATTAAGATAGGTTTCGTCTTTTATAAGCATGTCCATTTCTTTTCTGATAACCTCTTTAAGGTCGAGCTTTGTTACATTTGGTTTTAGACCCTCAACACAAGTAATTATGTTTATACCTAGCTTATGAAATGTTGAAACTTCTACCCTACAACCTGTTTCGTTGAAAATCCTATCGTTCATTTCTAACGAAGATGCTTTTGTGAAAGAGAGAACTAAAATATCTCTAGCATTACATTTTCCTGTCGTAAGAAGATATTTAATATATCCAACAATTGTAGTAGTCTTGCCTGAACCAGCACCCGCTATTACAACATGGTTTCTTGATTCCATAGCTATGCATGACAGCTGTTGAGAATCAAGGTTTCTGCATTCAACAAGACCAATAATTTTATTAACATAAGGAGCAAGACTGATGCTGAGATCTAAATTATGTTTGCGTATATCGGATTCAAGGGAATCATACGCGGAAATTAGATTTGATCTCTCGGTTAGAAGGGGCCTGTAAAAGTCTGATATGAAGAATTTATGAACGTTAACCAAACTGTGACAGTTTTCAATAAGAGAGGAATATTTGTCACGAAAAAGGTGCACGTTTTCTAGTGGAATAAATTTATCTTTTACAAAAAGATTACGACAAAAACAAAGCGCCTCTGCGATATCCCCAATAAATATTTCGCATTTGACGTTTCTATCTTTACCCCATATAAGGTCTTTAAAGGTTTTTATGAAGGAAACATAAAGGTTTTTTATTTTTCTTATTAAGGGCATATGCCCACCCTATCTGCCTGTGACTTAAAAAATATTTATATATGTCCATTTTTTCAAGGTAATTGTACATCAAATCTTAATTTGGGAGTGTATTAATATCTTTAGTAATCTGTTTTTTTTTGCAAAGTCAAAATTTCAAAAGTTGCAAAATAAAAATCCCCAGTTTTGCAGCAGGAAATACTCAGAATTGCAAAAGCCCTTTTTTCGTACCGCCGATTGGAATGTGCCACTGCCCCACTATTTAGAACACCAGTGGGGTCAGACCTACACATTTGACAAAATGTGGATAATTGACAGAATGGCTAGCCTTGGAAAAATATGGTTGGAATATTCTGAGGAAATCTATTAAATCAACCTCAGTACCCGAACCATTTCGAATGCGCTTTGAGATCGGGGGCCCCGTGGCTCTGATTTTAGTTTATTACTGCGTTTATAAGGCCTTAAACAGAAGTCGCTGGATCCCCGATTTAAGCATTCGGGGACGACGGGGAGAGGGCGTAGAACAAGACCGGACCTGGATTCCCGCTCACGGCATACGGGAATGACAGGGATTGGTCCGGGTCTCAGGTTCTACAAAGGCACCAGTTGGGACAGACCTATACATTTGACATAAATGGATATATTCCTGACATCGGCACAGCGGAGCGAAGCATAAGATTTGAAACCGCTATGAAAGTCGAAGTTAAACTGGGGAAAAAGATTTAAAAGATTTAGAGAATTCCTGATTTGTGAATTATGTGGGGCGGAACAATCTGAAGTTTTTTCGATGATTCCTGTTATAAACAGATGTATTCTGAGAGTTGTGCATTTTGTCAATTGTGTAGGTCTGACCCCTCGGTGTTTTAGAAGCTATAACCTCTGGACGTGCGCCTTTTTTCATCGCTTCCAGCTTTGACTTTGCCTCTTCGATGGCACTTGTGGCAGCTGTAAGGTTGTCTTTATATGTGTCCGGGTCTATCTCTGCTATGAGATCTCCCTTTTGAACTTTCTGTCCCGATATAACCGGTAGCTTGTCGATTTTTCCCGCTATTCTGAACGAGAGCTCAGCCTTTTTTGCAGCTTCAACTCTCCCTGGAAAATTTAACATCCATGTTCCAGGAGCATTGTCTAAGATCATCGCTTTTACCGGTCTTACAGTTCTATTCTCTGGGGTTTTCTGAGTTCTCTTATCTTCTGTCTTTATGCCATATATTGTCCCTGTAATTAAAATAATTCCTATAACTGCCATGATGATAGTCTTTTTAGAAAAGCCTCTTTTTTTTTCGCTCAAAACGCTCGCCTCCGTTTAAAATAATGATTGTCATAGCATAGTGTTATAAAATAATTGGATTTGTGGTGTTCAGTTTATTTTTATGATATGTTCTGTCTGTGATGATAATCTTGGGGAGGAATATACATGGATGGAACAAAAAGAAGCGATATAAAACCTGGTATTGCCGTTAAAATAGTTCAGAAGCAGCATCAAAGATCTGGACAGCTTACAGATGGAGTTGTCAAGGATCTCCTTACAAAAAGTCCTACCCACCCACATGGCATAAAAGTAAGGCTTGAAAGTGGAATAGTGGGAAGGGTAAAGGAGATAATAGAATAGGGTAAAAAAGCTCCTGACCGCTGTTACAGGCGGAACAGAAGCTTTTTTTTGTCTTTGTCGTTTTTCTATTTGAAGGAAAGTGCTTTTTTACCCATTTGTCTGCCTAGTTCTCTGCATTCTTCCAGGTTTTTTTCGGTTGGTACGTATTGACATTGCAGTGGCTCTTCCAGAAGCAGGTCACATTTCATGTCTTCGAGATAGGTCTGAACGGCATGAGGCCCGCCTTTTTTGCCCCATCCGTATGAGCCAAATGCCACAGCTGCTTTACCTTTAGGCGCCAGACCCTTCAGGTAGGTAAGAGCCTCCGAACACCAGTGGGGTCAGACCTACACATTTGACAAAATATGGATAATTGACAGAATGGCTAGCCTTGGAAAAATATGGTTGGAATATTCTGAGGAAAACTATTAAATCAACCTCAGTGCCCGAACCATTTCGAATGCGCTTTGAGATCGGGGGTCCCGCGGCTCTGATTTTAGTTTATTACTGCGTTTATAAGGCCTTAAACAGAAGTCGCTGGATCCCCGATTTAAGCATTCGGGGACGACGGGGAGAGGGCGTAGAACAAGACCGGACCTGGATTCCCGCTCACGGCATACGGGAATGACGGGGATTGGTCCGGGTCTCAGGTTCTACAAAGGCACCAGTTGGAGCAGACCTACACATTTGACATAAAGGGATATATTTGTGTCCTTGGTAAAGTTTTTTCATCTCAACTTTTCCACTGTCTTTTGAGCGGGAAACTAGTGACTTCAATACTTTCAATCCACTTATGTTCAGTCAAAAGCATCGATGGAAACGGGAAATAGAGGCTTTAAATGTTTCTTGCATAATCAAAAGGGACGGAATTGCAAAGTAGAATTCCCCACTTTTAAACTAAAGGGGTCAGACCTACATGTTTTTTGGGTCAAGATAAATTTAATTTTGACCATTTTCATGCAATATTTATCATGAAACACAATAACAAAATAGAGAATCAGTGATCATAAAAATATCCCCACTAAAGGTCAGCCGGATTATCATACTCCTGTAATATTTTGTGTTGAACAAATTGCCTTAATTGTTTAGAATAAAATGGGTAATTTTTTATAATCCTCAACAGCCTGAGATAACGCTGCCAAGGACAGAAACTGGCAATTAAAACTGTGCATCAAGGTATTTTGCTTCACAGCTGTCCCAAATTTTTTCCTGTAGGAGGAATCCTTTATGAAAATTTCTAAATCTGCAACTGTATCTCTTTTGTTGTCTGTCTTTTTATTTACTGTACCCCTAGAGAGTTCCGCTTGTTCTGTAGCATTTTTAGAGGGAGAACATGGAGCTATACTTGCCAGAACTGTCGACTGGCCAACCTCGGACGGTATTGTAGTTAAAAATGTCAGAGGAATAGACAAAACGGCTTTCCTGATTCCCGAAGGATTAACTCCTTATCTATGGACATCTGTATATGGGAGTGTGACTTTTAACTTAATCATTAATATCCCTAATATCCCTGGACATAAAAAGTTAGATTCGCCAGGATGCGGGTTGAATGAGGCCGGCCTTTGTGTCGCAACTCTTTTTGTGGATCCGCCTGCATATCCAAGCCCCGGAGATAAGCCACTACTTCGTTCTGCTGAAGTAGTACGGGTTCTGCTTGATACGTGCAGCAACGTCAATGAAGCATTGGAAAAATTTAATGACTTCGGACTCACAGGACTGGTGGTAGGGGAAGAGTCATCTGATCTCCACTGGTTCATTACAGATAAAAGCGGGAATTGCGCTATTGTTGAATTTCCTCCGGAAAATTCAGGAAAAGCGTCAGTCTATTATCCACCTCGCTATAAAAACATGACTAACGACTATTACTTGCCCAGCTACGAATATTTGGCAAAATACAAGGGTTTCGGGGGATCAAAACCAATGCCGTCAGATACGGACAAAAGAACATCTGACGTTCGTTTTGTACGCAACGTCTATTTCTCGCAGAATGTCATGAAGAAAAACAATATTTCTGAAGATGACGGTTTTTTTGTTATGGGCAAGGTAGCACAAACTGAAGGGACCAAAGGATCAAACTCACCAACTGAATGGACAGTAGTTTACGATTTAAAAAATTTCAAAGTATCATGGACATCTGTAAAAAATAATTCCCGAAGAACCATTGATCTCAGCCGCCTTGATTTCTCCAAAACCACGCAGGTATTTTCTATGGATATCCAGTCTGCCGGTTCCGGAGACGTAACAAAAGATTTTGGTGAGAGAAAATAACAAAAATCACGGATCAATACGGCTAAGCTTCAAATTATCCGTCAATAACTTCCGTAAAACTAAAAGGGTCAGACCTACACATTTGACAAAACTGTATGTCGTCGTCAGGAAAGCACCGTTTTCCGATTAGGAAAACTTGTCAAATTAACCTTAGTGCCTGATCTATTTCGGAAGCTTTTTGAGCTGCGGAAATATAGGTTTTGTTTTTGGTCTTTAAAAAGCAGTCATAGACTAAGTTCAGAGCCACTGGATTCCCGATACAAGCACTCGGGAACGACGGAGAAGGACGTGGGGCCTTAGGTCCTAACCATTGACTCCCGCGGCACGTACTCTGCCGCAGCCCTTCACAATTCACAAATCCAGAATTCACCGGATCTCTCCATTTTTTTCCTTTTACCTCCGGCAGCTTCAAATCTTCTGTCTATCCAGATAACATAAGAATCCGGCGGAAGGAACAGGCCCCCTGTCTCCTTCCGCTTATCCCCGCTGTATCGATGGCCGGAACAATAGAGCAAGGAGCTTTTTGACGAGGAACATTAACTAAAAATCGCTATCTCTTGCCCGGGGAATATCTTTTGCAAATAGAGCTTTTCGCAAATTCAACCATGATTGCAGCACTGATAGACAGGTTGGCATTTAAATCGTATGTCTTGGACATGAATGGTTATTCTTACCGTCTTGACCAGACATTGAATGTAAAACAAAGATAAACAGGTGGCTCACTTTCAAGCTAGCGCGTGGCTCACTTTCTGGTTGACAAACACAGCCTGGGAAATTACCTGTCCATTGACTTATATCTGAGGCCCTTTTCCAATCATCATCTTGCCTCTAAAGTATTTATCTTTGAATTCACGAGCATGCTCTGCAAATTTTTCTAGGCCCTGACTTTGAATATAAGACAAATTATAAACCTTCAGATTATGAGGCAGTTTATCAGCCCTGTCAGCGGCTGGATTTAATCTGGCACATGGATAATCTGCACATTCAAAACAAAAATCAACTTTTCGCTCCTGCGCGCATTTATAGGTTTCACATTCTCCATCGATCGCCGGACAGTCTCCTTCTACCATTCTGCATCCAGGACAAGGGAGGCGTTCCGCACTTATACCTACACTTATGAGATACTTCAGCAATTCGGGATTTTCCTTAGCTTTATGGCATTCACATTCAGCACAATAAATACCACAGACTCCGGTCATTTCAAACACTTTAGATGATTTATCCAATTCGTTCATTTTAGAATCGACCTCCCCCTGGGCTACCGAGGTAAATAACCGGGTTACGTTATTTCTGCTGCATTAAAGAATGCTTAGATTGTTATTAAGTGACTGTCTTACTATAAATGCTATCCTCGATGCCCCTGCAACATGAGAACTCGAAGGCCCCCTCATTACAGGTCCGATCACATCATTAAAAATACTTGACGGCAGTTTTTTCATCATAATCTCTACTTCTTTCAGATAATAAATCCATTTTATTGCTTGACCCAGGCTCCACCGGTCAATATATATGTTCCTGCTCCACTTGCACTGTATGCTTCATTAAAAGAATTATTATCCCCAAACACCCTGTTTTCAAGAAAAACTCCGTCTCCGATAGTTACCGTTGTAATGTCATTGTCCTTAAAGGCCCAAAAGTCTATTCTTGTAATGCTGTCAGGAAAAATTATCTCAGTCAGATCGTTATTCTGGAAAGCTCCCTTGTGGATGCGGGTGATCCCCTCTTCAAAAACTACAGACGTCAGGCCTTTGTCTTTAAAAACCTCCTGGTAAATCATGTCTACACGTACGCCATCTATTATGTTCGGAATAATTATGTCTTGATCGCTCCCAGTGTACTCCGTAATAGTATTGTCATAGTAGGGCTTTGGATTTGTAGTTTTCTGAAATCCAAAATCAATCTCCGATGCAGTCACCACATGGCCACCTGTAGCAGGTCCAGGTGTTACTGCGTATGCCAGGATCCATTTTTGATCGGTAATATTCCATGAAAATGAACTGTTTTCTACATTGGGAACAGGGATCTTGTCAATATACCCCTCTTCAAGAAGAGCTGTCAATCTTTCCAGATCGGTTGTAAAACCGTCAAAAACATCCCCACTAGAAACACCGTTGCTAAAATTTTTGTAAAGATCCGTTGCAGAATCCAATATTATTAACGATGCAGCATCTGCAGTTTTATTAGTCTTATCAAGCATCGGTGACACTTGCAGCAAAAATACTGCCGCCAGTATTGCAATCAACGACAGAACAACAAGTATTTCAATCAATGTAAATCCTTTATGCACAACTCTCTTTGGAATTAAAATTTTTTCCGCCCCCATTGTAGAAATAATAAGTAGATTATAAATCTAACATCTTATTAATTTCAGAAGATCCCACACGGAGCTAGCTGTCTTACATAATGTACTTTTTATATACCTCGAAGCGTTCATTGCGCAAAAGAGGCCTCATTTTCCTGATCTCACGAAGATAATTCAGGTCTATCTTAACGTCCACGACCGTCTCTTCGTACAGTGGTAGCTTTACCATTATATCACCGTTCGGATCTACAACATGGGACCCTCCAAAATAGAGAGAAGCGTGCGAGGCCGCCTGGTTGCAGCAGACGACATAACTTGTTTGAGAAAATGCAGTTCCTTGTGTCAGTTTTTTCCAGTTAGAGAAACACTTTGCACCGTCGGATCTGTCCAGAACAGTCGCTGCCGAGGGATAAAAGATTACTTCAGCCCCTAGTTTTGCTGCAAAAATTGCGTTTGTCATATGCCACAGGTCCTCGCATATTAACATTCCCGCCCTACAACAGGGAGCTTCCGCAACCGTAATTTTATCACCCTGGCTGAATGTCAGGTGCTCCGTGTATTGGGCGTAATTGCAAAGGTTTATCTTCCTGTGCAGAGCAAGGCCCTTTCCACCCGAAAAATACTCCAAAGCTATGTAGGGCCTTTTTACCCTATTTTCAAAAAATGGGTAGCTTATAAGGATATCGCAGCCGCTATCGCGGGTCTTCTCAGCAATGATATTTAGAGCCTTACTTACATCCTTTTTGAGCCTTTCCACCCCAATATCAGTCGATATCGCCTCCTTCACCTCATAGCCGGAAAGATAGAGCTCCGGAAGGACAAGAAGCGAACTTCCACTCTTTGCACAATCATCAAGCAAAGACAAGGCCCTCTTCATATTCTTTTCTACATCCATTACTGCTGGCGTTACCTGCGCCAAGGTTATCGTAAACCCTTCCATTTTTATCACCTGTTTTTGAGATTTAATTATCCCTTATGATGACAAATATCGAATAAATTAATAAAAATACTTATTGTATTTTACAACCACAAAGCAGGGGACACTACACATATGCGCCTCCTGACTTTATGGATAGAGTTGAAACAAAACTTATTGGAAACTAAAAGGGTCAGACCTACACATTTGACATAACTGCATGTCGTCGTCAGGAAAGCACCGTTTTCCGATTAGGAAAACAGTGCTCTCCTGACAGTTGCATACTGGGATGATGGGAGGGGGCATAAGAGAAGAAGACGAGTACAAAATCTTGGGTTCTAAACCTCGCAACTGATTCCCCACCGACTCCCGCGACACGTACTCTACCGCAGCCCTACACAATTCACAAATCCATTATTCCCGGAACCTCTTTAATTTTTATTCTCAATTGACCTTCTACAACTTTAAGATGCCGTTTGGTGTTTTTCATCTCGCGGTAACACAACTGACATTGTACGGTCAGATGTACGATAAAATTTTACAGGTTCAGTAATAGGAAGGATCACTGGGGTTTTTAGTCTTGCGAAAGTTGTACCGCGTTTTTTCCATTGAAAGAATTCCTGGTTTAGAACTTTAGAGGGCAAAAGAACACCAAAAGCGCTGCTAACAGATGATTACTGCGTTTTAATTTTATCCTGCTATTTGCATATCCCGCTCAGAATAGACATCCTGCGAAACGCGGCAAAATAGGACCACTGGCACGCGGAGGCTTAGAGCCATTAGCGCGTTAGAATAGAGCCAACCGGCGCGGCGGTAAAGAGCCAGTCTTATAAAACTCCTGTAATGTATGCATCGTGGGGTCAGGCCGAGGTCTAACCATTAGGGTCTCCATCCTATTTAATCTTTTTAATTTCCTTTGCTGTCTTCACAGTTACAACTTTTTTACCTGTAGTCTTTTCGAGTTGCTTCTTGGCTGCATTAGCTACCAGTCCACCTTGCTGAGCCACCATTTTATTTTCTTCAAACGTATCAGGCTGCTTTTCCTTAGAAATTTCAGTTGTTGATGCTTCCGCTAGCATATTTAGAACCAGCTCAAGGTTGGTCATATTATCTCGTAGATTTTCTTTTTTCAAACCTTTGAGATTCTTATATTCCTTTGTACTTAATCCTGCCCACGCTTTTGTAATCTCATCAGTTAAGATTGCATATTCAACACCCTTTTGCACACCTCGACTATCCCATTCATCCGTCAGTTCTTTTCTGACTTCTATTGTTTTTATCCTTTGGTCAATCCATTCTTTTGAATAGCCTTTCCTCAGATATGTTTCCAGGGCACGTTCTATGGCAAGCTCTGGATCAGCAGTTTCATCTATTCTTTCACTGCCTACCTTCGCAAGCCACATTTTAAACGGCTCAGCTTTGGGTGATGGTATCGATTGGATGAGCCTTAAAATTTCCTCAGTATCCGCAATATCAGTCAAACGCATTTTTCCATCTTCTGCTTTCATTTTCAACCGTCCGATTTTTTCGGACAGTTGACTTCCTTCAGATGTAAGCTTCGATTTTAGGTCACTCCAATATTTTCGAGGTCGGTCTGTTCCAGTCAACACTTCAACAACGTCGACAATCGAAAAAAACCATTTTTCTTGATCTTCATTCCATAAAACACGAACTCTTTTATCTTCAAATAGTTTAATTGCAGTCTCCTTATCCATAGTGTACCTCCAACGAATATTTCACCACCGAATAGTTGCCATTCTAAAACGGTCCAATTCATTATTTACATTTCAAATACTCACTTTTTATGGAAAACAGCGCACATAACTCAGAATGTTCTTTGAAAATTCAATTTCTATAGGTAACCCAAAAGCAGGGTACCTACGTTTTTGCTTGCAATAAGTCATAATATCACTTTTATACTTCTCGAACGGGCCTACCATCATAATATCATAATCAATGCCCTTGAAGCATATAACTTGGCCGGTCATGATCTCACCACGCCAATTTATCACGAAATCCCGCTGTAACAAAGGGGTCAGACCTACACAATTGACATAACTGCATGTCGTCGTCGGCAGCCGGAAAGGGCACCGGCGGCAAGCGGTCGGCAAGCATGGGCAAGCAGTTGGCAAGCAATTGTTAAATGCGGGCGGAGAGAACATCCGCGGAGAAATTGCAGCCTCCCGGCTGCGGAGAAGCAGATCACGACATATCTCAGCGGCTATGCCTTCCATAAGCTTGCTTTTTCGTGTAAATTATTGCCTAGCGAACTTGCTTTTTCGTGCTGATTACCATTTGTCGAACTTGCCTTTTCGTGATAAAGGTGCTATGGTGCGTTTATACCTAGTAAATTCTCTGCGAGGAGTGAGATCTGCCATGACCGAGGAAAATGATACTGTCGTCCTCAAACGAAAACTTTATGACCGTTTGTTGGAGTGGAAGAACAAGAGCAGAGGGACCAGCGCACTCATGATCGACGGTGCGAGACGAGTTGGAAAAAGCTTCCTCTGCCGGCAATTCGCTGAGAACGAGTACGAGAGTTATATAATGATCGACTTTGGGAACGCACCGGTGGAGATCCTTGATTTGTTTGCATATGACAGCTCGAATCTGGACCTTTTTTTCGCGAAGCTTTCCGCCTTCTACTCGACATTGCTCCACAAAAGGTCGTCGGTCATTATATTTGACGAGGTGCAGCAGTATCCACGAGCAAGGCAGTTGATAAAATATCTCGTGGAGGATGGAAGATACGACTATATTGAAACAGGTTCTCTTATTCGCATCAGAAAGAATGTTCAGGACATTATCATACCGTCTGAGGAGGAGCATGTTGAGATGTTTCCTCTGGATCTTGAGGAGTTCCTGTGGGCGCTGGGCGACTTTGCCACGATGCCGCTTGTCAGAAGCTGCTTCAATGACATGGTTCCTTTGGGGCAGGCCCTTCATCGCAAGGTTATGAACGATTTTCGTCAATACGTTATTGTCGGAGGAATGCCGCAGGCAGTGCTCGCATATCTCCGGAACAAGGAATTTGAGTCTGTTGACGCGGTAAAGAGACAAATAATTACTTTATACCGCAATGACGTTTCAAAGTTTGCCGCCGGGTATGAGGATAAGGTCATTGCTGTTTTTGACGGTATCCCGGGACAGCTTTCAAAGAAGGAGAAAAAGTACAGGCTTTCGTCTATTTCCAAGGAGGCCCGCTTCAGGAATTTCGAGGATTCTTTTATATGGCTGCACGAGGCGATGATAGTAAATACATCCCTGAACGCGACAGACCCGCATGTCGGCCTGGCGCTCAGCGCGGATAAAGCAACACAGAAGTGCTATATGGCCGATACCGGGCTTTTGATCACACTCGCGTTTATGGATAAGCCATTCGTGGAGAACGAGCTGTACAGGGCCGTTCTTTTTGACAGGTTGGAAATCAACGAGGGCATGATAATGGAGAACGCGGTCGCTCAAATGCTGCGAACCCAAGGCCACAAGCTCTATTTTTATTCGCGGAACGATCCAAATAACAGGGAGAACCACATGGAGATAGATTTTCTGATAACCGAAGAGAGAAAGATAGCACCGATAGAGGTCAAATCCGGCAAGTACCGCTCTCACTCCTCGCTGGACAAGTTTAGGAAAAAATTTTCCAAAAGCCTCGGCAGTTCCTATATCCTTTATACCAATGACGTAATGGTCAAGGACGGGATAGTTCATCTGCCGTTATATATGGCAACGCTGCTGTGATCCTAGCAGGGATCGGGCCTGCACTCAATGCTGCTGAGCAGTCGCCTGCTGAGCATGGCTAAGCAGTCGCTAAGCAGTTGTAGGGGGCAAGGTCAGGGGCAGGTTCGGGGAATTTGCGACTTTACAATT
>Ga0334886_1002946_pt1 | contig 15945 bp, 17 predicted proteins | sample GraSluR1_MG_9_FD_207232 | JGI IMG/M metagenome (GOLD analysis project Ga0334886, IMG submission 207232) | Sludge microbial communities from methane-producing bioreactor in Wageningen University, Netherlands - Granular Sludge_27_06-R1 | ecosystem: Engineered > Bioreactor > Anaerobic >...
TGCACATGCTCGATACTGAAATACATGTCCGGCCCCTGGCATGTGAACACAAGTATGTAATCCCCGTCGGGAAAACTCGTGTAAAGAGAGTTGTAGATAGTGGATGTTGTTCCGTTCACAACTCTGCGGATTCTGGCAACATTATGGTCTATGGATAAATAGGCGTATACCCCGACACCACTCGAGTTCAACCTTGCCATAACCCCGAATACATGGTTGCCGGTTCCGTAGACGGTGATAGAGCCATCCTGTACGATGACTTCTCCTGGAAACACAAGAGAACTTGCTTTCGCGGTTGTGTTTACGCATGCCATCTGATTGTACGCGTACCAGGACGCCTCCCCGCACCCGGGAACCCAGCCGTCGATGCCATCGGAGAAGTCGTCAAAAATCGTTACCGAGAAGGCCGTGGAGACCGCTAAGACTACTGCAACCGTAAGTTTCATCAGATTCCCCCTGTTATCTCATCATCATTGACATGGCATAAAGAACATTCTTCTGCTTTGTGATATAACCACAAGGGGTGTCGGGCGTAAAGCCTGTTACGATGCATGACCCTTTTTCATGGTGCTCCTCCGGTATATTTCCCGTACAACCCGAAGGAGAACGCTTGTCTGATTCCAGAAAACATGGAGAAAAGGGGCGTAACGCCTTTCAGGAAGTTTTCGGCGACATGCCCATGCCCGGAGATACAGGAAAGCATTCCATGGATTACGATGCCTACTGGACAGAACGGATTCAAGAGGATGTTGTCACAGAACCTTCGAGGAGGCGGGCAAGAGCTGTTCTCAACATGATAGGCGAGGGAGACTCCGTGCTGGATGTGGGCTGTGGAACCGGAGAAACCCTGGAGTTCCTTAGAAGTAAGCGTTCCATTCATGGAATCGGCCTCGACATCTCGACGGTTGCTCTGGATTCCCTGAGACGAAAAGGGTTCGGCGCCATTCAGGCCGACCTCACCCGTCCGGAAACTGATCTGACTGGAGAATGGGACCACATAATCCTTTTCGAAATCCTCGAGCACGTTCAAGACGCCGAGGTCATGATGGAAAAACTGAAGGGGCACTTCAGAAAAGGGCTGTATGTGACCACGCCAAACCTGGGCTACATCGCCCACAGGCTGAGGCTTGTGTTCGGCAGGTTTCCCGTTACCTACATTCTTGACCCCAGAGAGCACCTGCGCTTCTGGAGTGTCAGGGATTTTTCCCGCTGGTCAGTGGCACTCGGGTACGGAAAGCCCAGGGTCAAGGGTTTGAGGGGTAAGCCGAACGCACTGGGGCTGTGCCGCCATTGGCCATCCCTCTGGGCCAGTGAAGTGCTGTACTGCTTTGAAAAACAGCCGTCATCAAGGTAGCCCCAGGTGGAACCATATCATTGATGCACTACTATTCATTTGATGTGTAACGGTTTGAGTGAGGGAGGCTGCGTGGGATTGGTCCGTTTCTGTTTGCTGTGCGTGCTTTCTGCAGTGGCGGCCTCCTGCGGTTCCCCGGCGGAAGCGGCGGAGCCGTCTCCCCTGAGTGTTCTTGCAGAACTTGCCACCCCCCTGGGTGGAGAGGATGACCTCGACCCTCTCATCGATTCGGCCCGGAATGCACGATTGGTGCTTCTGGGAGAGGCCTCCCATGGAACGACGGAGTTCTATGCCTGGCGATCCGTCATCACCAGAAGGCTTGTGTCTGAGGCAGGGTTCGATTTCGTGGCGGTTGAGGGGGACTGGGCATCAATCTTCCTTTTGAACAGGTATGTGAAGGCGCTTCCCGGCGCGGGAGATTCCGCGGCTTCAATAATGGCCACCTTTTCACGCTGGCCCGTGTGGATGTGGGCGAACCGGGAGGTTCTTGAGCTGGCGGAGTGGCTTCGGGAGCACAATACCGCCCTTGAGCCGGAGGAAAGGGTGGGATTCTACGGCATGGACCTCTACGGAGAAGACCAGGCGGCGGCCAAGCTGCTTTCAAGGCTTTCCGGTCTGGACCCGACCCTGGCGACTGCGGTTCGGGAGGCAGTTCAGGGGTTCATGGAACACGGGGAGAATTACACCATGGCCCTGGCCATGGGCGCGCCATCATGTGAAGAGGAGCTTCTACGGGTGGTTCGACTGCTGGAGGAGAACGCCGACATCTTCTCCGACCGTGACCCAATCGATTACATGGCCGCTCTTCAGAGCGCCGTGGTTGTCCTGAACGCGGAGAGGCACCGGAGGGCGGGTCTGGTATCGGGACCCCAGTCATGGAACTACCGGGCTGAGCATTTCTGGGAGACATGCAGGATGCTGCTGGATTACTACGGCCCTGGGAGCAGAGGGGTAATCTGGGCGCACAACACCCATGTTGGAGATGCCCGGGCAACTCCCATGGCCCATCACGGCCAGGTGAACATAGGACAGCTTGCCCGTCAGGATCTCGGGCGAACGGAAGTGTTCTCGGTGGGTTTCGGGACCCACAGGGGAACCGTATCCGCAGGCTCGGCATGGGGCTCTCCCAGGCACAGGATGGAGGTTCCGCCCGGGGTTTCCGGAAGCCTTGAGGATATGATGAACAGCATCGGGGAAGCCGCGGTTTTCTTCATCTTCCGTGGAAGAACCGGGCTTGACCCCCTGTTCACTCCCATTCCCCACAGGGCGATAGGCGTTGTATACAACCCTGCGTCGGAACACCGGAACTATGTTCCCACCGTTCTTCCCGAACGGTATGACGCCTTTGTCTTCATTCCGGAGACCACCGCGCTGCTGCCCCTGTAACTTCCCCCTCACCGGCCTCTTGACCTGAACCCCCTGATGTTGTAATTCATGGGCCTGATAAAGGCTCTTCTATGGGGGGGGACAAGCATGAGGGAAACCTGGGGAAGCCGCAGGGCTTTCATACTGGCCGCAATCGGCAGCGCCATCGGCCTGGGAAACATCTGGAGATTTCCATACATCGCCTATGCCAACGGGGGAGGCGCCTTTCTCGTGGCATACTTCGCGTGCCTTTTTATCGCAGGCATTCCCCTGCTGATGCTGGAGTTCGGCATGGGACACCGCTACCGCCAGGCGGCCCCGGGGGCGTTTCGCGGTTTTCGCCCTTCACTGGAATGGTTCGGGTGGATGGCGGCCCTTCTGGCCTTCGTGATAGTGGTTTACTACGCCATCATCATGACCTGGTGCGTGAACTACACCTATCAGGCAGCCACCCTGGGGTGGCAGCAGGAGCCCGGTCTTCACGCGGATGTTTCGCTTTCCATCGCGCCGACGGAACTCGGGGATCTGCAGGTTCTCACCCCGGTTCCGGAGGACATGGGGGGTATTCCCTACACATCTCCGGTGAACGGCGTGCCGGGAGTGGTGACGCCTGAGCCCACCACAATTGTCGAACACCAGGGCTTGGTTTACGCCTTTCCCACCATGGCCGCGGCACTGGAATTCGTTTCGAACCCGTGCCTGGATGAAAACTGCGCCCTGGTTACCGTTGGCCGGCAGCGCACCCGAATTCTTGATCAGGTTCCCGGGGATCTTCTTGGCATTCCCTACACATCGCCTCTGGACGGTTCCGACGGTATCGTCCGGAACATCTCCACGATACTTGTTGCGTTCGACGGCCATCTGTACGGTTTCGACAGCGTGGATGAAGCCAGCACCTTTCTGGGCTCTCCGGGGGATTTCTTCTTCAACAGATTCCTCGGCATCACCGACAAGCCTTGGGATATCGGCACTTTCCGCTGGCCGCTGCTGATCGGCTTCGTAATTTCCTGGGTCTGGATCATCGCCAGCGTGTGGAAGGGCACGAAAACTGTCGGCCGGGTGGTTTACTACACCGTGCTCATCCCCTGGTTTCTTCTTCTGGTCTTCATTATCCGGGGTGTGACCCTTCCCGGGGCGGGGGTCGGGCTTTCCTACTACCTGACACCGGACTGGAGCAGGCTCATGAGCGGCGGCATCTGGCTCGCGGCCCTTACCCAGGTGTTTTTCAGCCTGAGTGTGGGATTCGGGGTGATGATCGCCTACGGCAGTTTCCTGCCCAAAAAGACGAATCTGGCGGGAAACGCCTTCATAATAGGCATTGCTGACGCACTCACCGCCTTCTGCGGTGGCCTTGCGGTGTTCAGCGCCCTGGGATTTCAGGCGGCGAAGCTCGGGGTTCCGGTGAGCGAAGTGGTGAAGTCCGGCCCTGGCCTTGCCTTTGTGGCCTACCCTCACATCATCTCCAGCCTTCCCGGTGCCACGATCTTCGGGGTTCTTTTCTTCCTGATGCTGCTCACACTGGCTGTGGACTCGGCATTCAGCCTTGTGGAGGGTGTGACGGCTTCCCTGAAGGACAAGTGGGGGCTTTCCCACCGCCGGGTGAACCTGATCGTCGGAGGAGCCGCCTTCGTTCTGGGCCTGCCGATGCTGACCGGAGCCGGGCTTCACATGCTGGACATCGTTGACCACTTCATGAACAACATCGCGCTGGTTCTGGTTGTGCTGGGGCAGCTTCTCATTGTAGGCTGGGCCATGCCCGCGGAGAAGATGCGCTCCTACCTGAACGCAAACTCTGGACTGAAGACCGGATGGTGGTGGAACACCAGTGTTCGATGGATAGTACCCATGGGGATGATCTGGATGGTGGGAAGCGAGCTGCAGGCCCGGGCGTCGGAAGCCTACGGAAGCTTCGGCCTTCGAAGCCAGGAGTTCATTCTCGGGTGGCTTGTTGTGATACTTCTGCCGGTTCTGGGAGACATGCTGGCTTCAAGAAAGGGTGCCTGGAAGACTTAGTAACTGCCAAGAGCGGGGCATGAACCGCAGTCGGTGGCCACGCAGCCCAGGTCTGACCCTATGAAGAAGCTGAAACCCGCGTCGGGCTCGCACCTGTACCCGAAACCGCTCATGTACTGGTACACTATGCCCGCCCTCTCAAGGTTGTAGGGTTCGTACTCCACGGCGAAAACCCTGAACCTTCTCTCTTCCGAGGCTTCAGCCACACTGTGCTGCCAGGAGGACAGTTCGGCTCCAGACCTTCCGTCAAGCCACCAGGGGCCTATGACTCCGGATAACTCGGGAATTCTCGACACTGCCGTCAGCCACGCCGTGGTGTCCGCGGTGACCACCACCAGGGGAGGCATGTCCGGGTGCGTGAGGTCATCGGCCAGTTCGGCGCCCCTGTCCGCGGCAATCTGAGGAAATGTAAGAAGATACAGGGTGTCTTCCTCCATGGCGAAGAACACGCCCTCCCGGGGCACCGCCTCAACGAGCCTGGGATCAGGAGCAGCGAGATAGTACCCCGCCAGGCCGCGAATACCCGTGACCAGGAAATACACGGACACGAAGATCGCCATTACCCTGGCAATGGCGGTGAACCACTTCTTTTTCGTGAAGAGCCCGAAAATCGAAAGGGGAAGAATGTACACCGTGGTTCCAAGGAAGAACCCGGTGAACAGAAGAGCCCCGACCAGGGGACCGGCAACATCGAAAGCCCGGGTAAGAGCTATGAGAAAAGCGGGGCAGATGGAAAACCCTGTGAGAACTCCCAGCAGAAAAGGGCTGCCCGTGAACTTGACCCAACGGGAAACATGGCAGCCCCCGCACTTCCGGTTCACCCTGACTATGCTGAGAATCAGAAACACCGAGAACAGAATGTATCCCGAGTAGGTTACCGGAACCCGGATACCGACCGGAACCGAACCGCCTATCTGCCCCACCACGGCTCCGAAGAGGGCGTATGAGGCGAAGCGGCCCAGGACAAGGGCCAGAATAACCTGGAAGGATTGTTTTACGGAGCGCTGCTCACTGAAAAGGTACGCCGCGTAAACCGGCCCGCACGACGAGAGACAGGAAAGCCCTGTGGCCAGCCCTAGAGCAAGGCCGTCATGAAGTCCGGAGAGCACGGGCCGTTAGCTGCCTTTCCTAAAGGTGCGCCGCGGGATGGAAGGCCACACCGCCTTGAACAGCGTTCCAGGTTTCGGTCAACTCCAGCTCGGAAGCATGGCGCCGAATCAGAACCCACGCGGAGAAACCGTTCTTCATTCTGTACTCCAGTCCGCCTCCGATGGTTTCACGCCTGCGGGTTCCGCCGGTGCCGGGAATGCTGCTGGGACCCTCCCACACCCTACCGCTGACCAGTACCGAAAGCCCGCGGAAAACCCCGACCCGGGATTCCACTTCACCGAAGCGGGTTGTGATGAAGCTTTCGGTGCCCTGGCCGTAGAGGCTGACACTGGAGGGATGGTCACCCCATCCCGGAAACGCAAGCCGGAGCCGGCCCCCGGCCTGAAAAGCCGCCAACCGGGTTTCATCTCCATCGAAATCAAGGGTCTGGCACACCGTGAAGTTGAAGGTGAGGTTTCGGGCAAGGGTCTGTACAGCCCTCAATCTCGCGGTTGCCCTGTCCGGCAGGGGAGAGCCGTTGTGATCATCACCGTTCTGCAGTGACCAGGACAGGTCTGCCATTACCTGGGTTCTGGTGGGAAGCCTGCGTGGGGCGACGGAGGCGGTGAGGTCAACTCTTCGGTATGTCTGGTCAAACCCGATCCCGTCGATGCCGGTGTTGTGCGAGAAGCCGCTGACCCCCAGGTCGATTCCCGCCGGTGTGTACCATACCGCGCCGCCCCCGGCCCGGGTTTCCGCCCAGGAAAGGTCTTCGTCGTCCATGTTCAGCACGCCGCGGCTCCAGTAACGGCCGAAGGCGCTGAGTTCAACCTTCCCGGGAAGTCCCCAGCCAACCCGAAGCCCGGGACGAAGAGAACTCTCCATGACCGCCTGGCCTTCCGAGCCGGGAAGAACAACCATTACGCTGTCGAAGTCCGTGGTGAACCGGAAGTTCGGCTGAACCGTGAAATCCCCGGATTGGTACCGGATGCCAAGAGTGGTTTCCGAACGGTTCCGGGAGAATCGGGGCAAAGCCGCATTGTCCTGCGATGCTTTTCTGTAGGTCTGCTCGAGACGGAAATGCCACGGCCCCTGAAAGAGCCTGACCCCCGCCGAAGCGTCGAGGTAGGCGCCCCCGCCGAAGCTCACGCTGTCGTCGGTGACGGTGAAGCGGGCATACTCCTCCACGCCCAGGGCCAGACAGCAGGCGAACACACCGGAAAGGAGCAGCATGATAATTTTCATCAGTAGATGGCTCCCTTCGGGCATATCTCCACACAGCGGTAACACAGGCGGCAGAGGCTGGGATTGATGACAGCATCTCCGTCCACCACTTCAATGGCGTTGTAGGGGCAGACTTTTTCACATTCGCCGCAACCTATGCACTGGTCGCTGTCAACGAGAAGGCCGGTGTTCTCCGTGGGTGGAGAACATGCCGCCAGAAGCAGCAGAGCCACCAGCAGCAGCGCCTCAGTGAATCGCGTCATAGGTGCACACCCCCTGACAGAGACCGCAGTTGATGCACTTCACCGGGTCGATCCATGATTTCCCGTTCTCGATCTCTATGGCGTTCACCGGGCAGACCCGGGAGCAGTCGCCGCAGCCGGAGCAGAGGTCCGGCTCGACCCAGTAGCGGGTTGAGCCCAGAGCCAGAGCCGCGGCCAGGCACAGCAGCAGTACGATCCCCCCCCTTAACCGCATCAGTGCACCGTGAAATCGGCGTTTATCGGAATCTCATCTTCACCGGCAACACCGAAGAGGGTCAGATTTTCCAGCCCCACGGTGACAATTGCCTTAACCGGGCAGGAGGCCACGCAGATTCCGCACTGAATGCAGAGATCCTGATCGATAACCGCCTTGTTGTCAGCAGTCATGCTTATGGCGTCCACAGGGCAGGCGGTCACGCAGATTCGGCAGCCTATGCAGTCATCAGGGTTGATGATGTAGTCTTCGTTGAGTTCCACCACATTCTGATCCGGCGCCAACTCCGCCACCACCCGGCCGAAGGACTTCAGGCGAAGCATGTCGAACTCCTGCTCCACAGGCTCCCAGCCCAGGGTGAAGAGGCCGGCGGCGGCGACGGCAGCAACGGCGAAAACAATCATGGGGTGCTTTCGCATGAGACATCCTTTCCGTATGAAAGTCTTTTACATCTCCGCCGGTCGGGGCGGGACATCGGGCATTGTACCCGCCGGCAGAACAAGCCTTCTCACCGCCCGGTTGAGCGGATAGTACTCATCGGGATTGATGACGCCTTGATAGTTCCAGCATGAAAGGAAACACTGGCCGCAGTTGATGCAGAGATCGTAGTCGATGTATACCATGCCTGGAAGGCCGAAAACATTGTACAGGTCCTGCCAGATGGCGTTCACCGGGCAAAGCTGGCCTGTGTAAACGCCGCCGTCGGTGTACTCATTCAGAAGCGAGCAGAAGGTGCAGGGCCCGTCAGGGTTCTGGGTCATGCATTTCAGGCATCCCCCTTTGGGAATGGAGGGCTCGATGTAGTGCACAATGTGCATTGGAACCGAAGATACCTGAATGTCTTCCGATGCCTCGGTCTCCCCGAAAAACGCCCGGACACCCACATAGTAACCCCGGCCAAGCCTGCCCCCCGTGATCGCGCCCACAGGGCAGACATCTATGCACAGCCCGCAGCTGCCACACAGCGTCTCATCAATCACCGGAATGCCGTTGTGAATCGTTATTGCGCCCACAGGGCATTCGATCTCGCACAATCCGCAGTGAATGCAGGTTTCCGGAATCACCCGGGGCTGCAGAAAGACCAGGGCTGAATCCGCGGGAGCGGAGACCAGGGCCGCGACCATGGCGTTGTTCCAGTTCTCGGGCGTGACAGGGGTTTCCGACAGCCTCACCTGATACCACAAAGCGCCGGAAACTGAACTGAAGCGAATGGTAAAGGCTCGGTACTCACCACCCTGAATCCAGGGATACTGGGCGGACAGTTCCGGTGACATTGCGGTGTACCCCGAATCAACCAGAACGCTTCCCGGCTGAAGGGCCACGGGGGACATGGGGCGGGGGGTTTCGGTGAGGCAGGCGGCCACAACCGCGAGAACCACCACCAATCCCACGAACAGACCTTTGAACATCAGAACCCTCCGTTTCGAAAACATGCCCTCCCGCTGCTTATAGCAAGCATCAAGGGGTGTCGGTTCCCAGGGGACCATAACCGCACCGAAGGTAGTATTCAACATATTCATACTGGGAGCAAGGTTTCCGGAAACCCAAACATTCGCCATGAGACGGGAAAGGAACTGTTTGTGAAGTATGCGTCAAACCCGGAAGTGTTCCGCAAGACTCTGTTCGAAGGCCGGGGAGAGGCGGTAATCGAGAGCCTCTTCCCACCGGAAGACTTCACGACGAAGGTGAGACTCTGCGCCCGGATATCCCTTCCACCCGGGGCGTCCATTGGCCATCATGTTCACAAGGGCGAGGATGAGCTTTACTACATTCTCTCCGGAACCGGCAGGGCGATTGACGGGGAGGAGTTTGTCCCGGTGGGGCCGGGTTCAGCTGTTCTCACCAGAAGCGGCGAGGGCCACGGGCTCGAGAACACCGGTGATTACGATCTGGTGCTTCTTGCTGTGATTCCGGTGGGCCGGGCGGAGAGGTAGAGGGGGAGCGGGTCACAGGTTTTTCCAGATCAGCCATTGTCTGAAAAAAGGGTTGGCAAACCTCAACTCACCGGAATGTGTGTAGATGATCTTCAAGTTTTCCATTCTCTTCAGCGCTCTGCTGACCGAAGCAGGGCTGGAAACACCTGCACCCCGAAGAAACTCACCGGAGTAGGGAGAGTTTCCTCCAAGTCGCGCCAGACCGGAAAGGCATCTCAGTTGAATGGCGGTGAGTTGTACCAGGGTCGTCTCGTATCCCTTGAACTCGCGGGAAAATATCAGTTGGATGGCATCCGAAGCATTGCTAAGGTCGATGCTGGAATTCCTCTCTGTCACATCCCATAGAGCCCCGCAGAACTGCTGCACATCTCCTGGCAGGTCACAGGCGAGCTCGAAAGCCTTTTCCAGAACCGAATCCTCAACAATGCGTTTACCTTCGGCAAATTTCCCTTTCAAGAACGCCCTGAACGGCTTTCGATCAAGGGGACCCACCTCGAAGCATATCGATGACTTGAAGAACGGGCTGCGGGAGTTCGTGAAGATATCGTTCATCCTGTTCCGGATGCTGCCCGAAAAAACGAAAGGAATGGTGCCAAGGAACTGAATCCTGCTTCTGAGCATGGCAAGCGTCTCGCGGGAGGTCTTGAGATTCAGCACATCCTGAAACTCATCGAAAACAACGACAACGGAATGTCGTGAATGAACCTCCTGGATCAGATCTAAGATTCCCTCCAGGGAGTCAGGCTTCAGCACAAGGCCCGGATCAAGTGTTACAAGGGGCATTCCTGTCAGGGGATCGAAGGACAAGCAAGGTCGAAGTTGAGATATGCCATGAAGGATCTTTTCGATCATTCCGGACTTTCGCTCAAGTGAGACGATAGCCTTGATCATTCGCCTGCAAAGACTGTCAATATCCTTGACTTCGAGCAGATCAATGTAAATCTCTTTATATGCGGGGCACTTCCTGATTGCTTCGTGTATGAGCGATGTCTTTCCTGTTCTCCGCTCACCCTGAAGAACGGCGTTCTGCCCTGTTCTGATGCACTTTGTAAGTTGAGCCATGAGTTCGGGGCGGGGGCAGAAGTCATCGGAGCTGACGACTTGGCCGTACTTGAAAGGATTCATGAGCTTCCCTTCTGCGAATTACGCAGTTCTGCGTTACGCTATTCTGTATAACGCAGATTAGCATAACGCATATTTGCAGAATGTCAATCAGCCTGTCCAGAGATATGTGAATCAAGATCCGGTATTGGCTGGGATTCCAGTGAGCCGGTTGTTATAGTAAGCCTTCCTGCGGAGGGGTGCCGGAGCGGTTGAACGGGACGGTCTCGAAAACCGTTGACTCCTTTTCGGGGTCCGTGGGTTCGAATCCCACCCCCTCCGCCAATGGGAATGACTATCTGCTTCGGATTGAGTTGGTGCAGCGGGGGGCGGAAAGCCCCCCGCTTCATGTTTACCTTACAACCACCATCCGGGCGCTGAGGGATTCGCCGCCGGAAGTAAGCCTTACCGAGTAGACACCGGTGGGAAGCGAGGCGGCCTGAATCACCGCGGTGTTTTCACCGACGCCCAGGCTCAGGGTTTCTCCGTGAACCATTCTTCCGGTCAGGTCGAACACCTGCAGTTCCGCCGGAGCCGGGCTGGCGGCGCTGACGAGCACCGTTGCCGCGCTGGAAACCGGATTTGGAAACACACTGATGGCCGAAGAGAAAAGCTCCGGCGAGCCCCACTCGACACCGGTCGCCACCGGGTTCGCCAGGTAGGCCACCGTGGCGATGCACGCCTGGGCCATGCGGGTTCCGAAGGGGAAGTACTGGAGGTAATTCTCCATAAGATCGGTGACCTGATGGTAGTGCGGATTGCTGAAGACATTGCGTTCAATGCTGAGCATGGCTGCGTAGCCGTTGTTCCAGAAGCTTGCGTGGTCGCTGGCACCGGTGGGATTTGTGGCCACTTCCTTCACCAGCGCAGGCACATAAGTGTCACTTATGGCCTGAAAGGCCACGCCGAGACCGGTGGAGGCGGTGTTGTAGTGAAGCCACGCGATGTCCGCCCCCGAAGGGCCGTAGAAGATCATGTCCATGTTCACAACGCCCAGAATGCTGTCGCCGTTGGCGGAGGCCTGCGAGGCGTAGTATGCGCTGCCGTAGAGGCCCTGCTCCTCCCCGCCGAACAGGATGTATTTGATCGTGTACTCGAACTCGTACTGGCTCATGATTCGGGCGGCCTCGATCACCGCAGCGGAACCGCTGGCATTGTCGTCGGCGCCCGGGGCATTGTACCAGGGGTTCGGAGAGATGCTGTCGAGGTGGCCGCAGATGATCCACTCGCGGTTGGGATAGACGGTTCCCGTCTGGGTTGCTATCACATTCTGGCATGTGGAGCCGCCAAGGGGAAAGGGCTGGATAACCACGGGAAGGCCCATGCCTTCAAACCTTTCCTGGCTCCAGTCGCAGGCGGTGTCGTAGCCGTCAGCGTATGAGTACCTTGTGAGGTAGCTCTGGTAGTTCTCGGTATAGGAGATCAGCGAATCCTCGTTGACGGCGGCCACAATCGCGGCGACCATATCGTCATAGCCGGTTCTCATGGGAATGGGAATGGGGCGGGCCGGCGCCCGGGTTTCCCGCAGCGGCTGCACATGGTGAATACCTGGGCGGAGAAAAGGTTCGGGAATGGGGCTGTGAAGCCGGACAATCACCGTGTGATGGTCGCGGTATACAGGCTCGCCTATCTCTCTGATGGAGTTCAGCCCGATATCGTCGCTGATGACTATCAGGGCATAGTCACGAAGCCAGGTTGCGCCGGTATCCAGAAGCCTGGTATCGGCGGTTGCGCTGCCCAGGGCCACCACATGGTCGGAGGCGCGGTACACAACAATGTAGGCGTCGGTAGCCATGGCCTCCGGGTCGGGGATTACGAACAGCCCCGCGCCAAAGGCCTGAAGCGCGAAAGCCAATATTGCGAGCAGGAAAACTCTTTTCATGAAACACCTCTCAGGTATGGAAGAAAACCTCACTCTGAATATGCTTTACTCGCCTAAGCCGGTACAGTTCCCGTTCAGATGATGAAGGATGATTGAAGCGCACACACCGGCGTTCAGGGAATCCACGCCTTCCGCCATGGGAATCGATACGAACTCCGATACGCATTGTCTGGTTTCATCGCAAAGCCCATGAGCCTCGGCGCCGACCACCACGCAAACCGGAGACCGGGGCCGGAACTCATTGATTGGAACGCCACCGGTCTCAGCGGCGACAAAGAGGTATTCCGGATGTTCTTCGATCAAGGGCTGGATGAAGTTGGCGGTGATGATCGGCAATGAGATGTTGTGGCCCGCGGCTGCCCTGGTTGTCTTGGGGTTCCAGGGAAAGGCGCACCCCGGCAGAAACACGGCGCCGGAACAGTTGAACGCCCTGGCGGACCGGATTACGGTGCCGGCATTGCCGGGATCGGACACCCCGTCCAGGGCCACAACCGTTCCTCCCCTGAACACATCACCACTGCTCCACGCGGGAAGTGGGAAGACCGCGGCTATTCCCTGGGGCGCAGGGGTTGATGATACCTTCGCGAAGACCCCGGGATCAAGCTCCATCACATCACAACCGATTCTGGCAGCAGCTTCAGCGGCGTTGCGGGCCTCGGGCGTGGCATTCAATGAAAGCATGATGAAAAGTGGCCTGAGCCCTCCGGAGGCATCAAGAAAACGGGGGCCTTCAACAAGAAAGGCCCCGTGTCTCAAGCAATCTCTTGAGGAGTGAAGCGCCGCCGCAAGCTTCACCCTCCGGTTGGCCGGGCTTGTTACCGGGTTGGTCAATCCGCCCCTTCCGGAACACCGTAGTCCATGATTGAACGAATGATGTCTTCCACCGGGGCGCAGGGCACAAAGCCAACCAGGTTGTGAAGCACGCCGACATCCGGAACCCTGCGCTGCATGTCCTCGAAATCACCGGGATAGGCCTCGTCGTAGGGGGTGAACCGGATGGGGGAGTTTGAACCGGTTATCTCAAGAACCCTGCGTGCCAGTTCCAGTATGGTGATTTCCTGGGTGGAACCGATGTTGACCACCTTGCCGATGGCGTTCGGGGTTTCCATGAGGGCCAGGACGCAGTCCGCCACCTCGTTCACGGAACTGAAGCAACGGGTCTGGGTTCCGTTCCCGAATACAGTGAGGGCTTTCCCGGTGAGAGCCTGGTTGATGAACCTGGGAAGAACCATGCCGTACCTGCCGGACTGCCTGGGGCCAACCGTATTGAAAAGCCTTCCCACAACCACCGGGAGTTCCCTGGCCTTGTGGTAGGCCAGAGCCAGGAACTCGTCCAGCGCTTTGGTGCAGGCGTAACTCCACCTGCTTCTGCTGGTGGCGCCCAGAACGATGTCTCCGTCCTCCCTGAAAGGGGTTTCCCAGCTTTTTCCATAGACTTCGCTGGTGGAGGCCACGAACACCTTCTGCCCCTGGGAAACCGCGGCTGAGAGAACATTTTCCGTGCCTCCGATGTTTATCTCGATGGTTTCCACCGGTCGCCGGATTATGTTTTCAACCCCAACCGCCGCGGCAAGATGAATAATCGCGTCGCAATCGTCGGCGAGTTCGGCAACCATGCCGGAATCCAGAACCGAGCCCTCCACGAAATCGAACCCCGGGTCTTCAATGAGGTGGGCCACATTCTCAATACGGCCTGTGGAAAGGTCGTCAAGAACCAGAACGCCTTTCCCCCGGGACACCAGCCTGGTACACAGATGGGAGCCTATGAAACCGGCCCCGCCGGTTACCAGGTAGTCGTATCGCGCCGACACTACTTGACCACACTGAGGAGAACGCCGGCCGCGATGGCGCTGCCGATAACCCCCGCCACATTGGGCCCCATGGCGTGCATCAGAAGGTGGTTTTTCGGATCAGCTCTCCGGCCCTCCATCTCCGCCACCCTGGCCGCCACCGGCACCGCGCTCACTCCGGCGGCCCCCACCAGTGGATTGATGCGGTTCTCGCCTTTCAGGAAGAGGTTCATGAACTTGGCGAAGAGAACTCCGCTGGCGGTGGCTATTGCAAAGCTGACTACTCCCATGGCGAAGATTTTCAGCGACGAAACCGTGAGGAAAGTGCCGGCCAGGGTGGTGGTGCCTACACTGAAACCAAGGAGTATCACAACGATATTGTTCAGTGGGCCCTGGGCTCCCTCGGCCAGCCGTCTGGTGACGCCGCTCTCCTTCAGGAGGTTTCCGAAGAAGAGCATCCCCAGAAGCGGAATGGCGCCGGGCACTATGAATGCCGTCACTATGAATGCCACGATCGGGAAGAGGATTTTCTCTTTCTGACTCACCTGCCGGGAGGGTTTCATGCGGATGGCCCGCTCGGCGGGTGTGGTGAACAGACGCATGATGGGAGGCTGGATTACCGGCACCAGACCCATGTAGGAGTAAGCGGCCAGAGCAATCGCGCCAAGCAGGTGCGGCGCCATCTGACTCGCCACAAAGATGGCGGTGGGTCCGTCGGCACCTCCGATGATTCCAATGGCCGAAGCTTCCTTCAGGTTGAAGTCAAGAAACAGTGATCCCAGCAGGGTGAGGAAGATTCCGACCTGGGCCGCGGCACCAAGGAGCAGAAGCTTGGGGTTTGAGAGCATGGCGCTGAAATCGGTCATGGCGCCTATGCCGAGAAAGATCAGGGGTGGGAAAAGGCCGCTTCTCACCCCGTAGTAGAAAAGGCCGAAAACCGACCCGGGATCCTGGTAACCGATCGGCATCAGTTCCGGGTTGTACGGCATGTTTCCCGCCACCATTCCAAAACCGATGGGTATCAGCAGAAGCGGCTCATACTCCTTTCGAATGGCCAGGAAGATGAAAAGCAGGCCCATGGCGATCATCACCAGGTTTCCCGGAGTGGTCTGCCCGAAGCCGGTGTTGCGGATGAAATCCAGGAAACTGATTCCTTCCGCTTCCCCGGGAAGCGCCCTGAAGAGGATGGAGGCAAGGTACATGGCGCCTCCTATCCTATGCTCATGATCAGGGCGTTTTCCAGCACGGTGTCACCTTCGCTCACGGCGATTTTTGTCACCGGACCCGCCAGGTGAGACTCGATTTCGTTCTCCATCTTCATGGCTTCCATGATGGCGACGATCTGGCCCTTTTCCACCGTATCACCCTGTTTCACAAGGATTTTCAGCATGTTGCCCGGAAGGGGGGACAGCACATCTCCCCGGCTGCCAAGCTCCCCCGGCGCTGTGGTGCGATTCGGGGAGGCGGAGGCGTCGGGAACCTCTTTTTCCCGAAGAATTTTCGGGGTCTTTGTGGCTGCCCTGCCGGGGCACTCAACGGTGGCGGTGAAGGTTCTGTCACCCAGTCTGACCTCGACCTGGTCGTCTTCGAGCCTCACAATGCCAACGTTGTATGAGTTACCGCTAATGGTCACAATGTAATCGGGCATCACACCCTCCTGTCCCTGAGCCTCAGGCCGGTGCGGGAGAGAAGCAGTTTTGCCCTGCCCGCCAGCCT
>Ga0334886_1002947_pt1 | contig 15942 bp, 14 predicted proteins | sample GraSluR1_MG_9_FD_207232 | JGI IMG/M metagenome (GOLD analysis project Ga0334886, IMG submission 207232) | Sludge microbial communities from methane-producing bioreactor in Wageningen University, Netherlands - Granular Sludge_27_06-R1 | ecosystem: Engineered > Bioreactor > Anaerobic >...
CATCATCACTATTCAGACTGATTTCTTCTTCCATGTTATCATCGCACTTAGAATCTTATCTTTAAATTTTCTAACTTAAAATAATTTCAATATAATATTAGTTTGATAAGATAAAAACTTGATCTATTTAAAAATAAGCTAAAAAATTGAATCTAGAAATAAAATAAAAAAAGGGGGATAAAGGATTTTTAACTTAGAGATGGTGTCTGTTTTTCTCTGCGTTAAGTAATAGAGTTCCTTTTCCACTTACTCCTATGTCACCAATGTACTTGATGTATTTACCGGTGAATTCTTTGCCTTCAACTACTGGGTCAGCAACTATTCCTTCTGGTTCGAAACCTTCCAGTAATCTATCCAGTCTTCCGTTGATTACAATGGCACCGTTTTTCATCTGACCACCAGGCCATCTGGTAACATCACCATCTATCTGTATGAAGCCTTTGGTCATGTGGATACCGGCCAGTATATCACAGTTTCCCATGACATGGATTTCACCACCGGACATGGCATCGGCGAGCTGTTTACCAGCATTTCCGTGGATGGTTAGTTTACCTCCACTCATACCTCTCCATTCACCGATGTATGAGGTACCGGCGTATTCTCGGACATTACCCTTAATGGTTATTTCTCCGCCTCTCATTTCTCTACCGCAGTAGCTTTCCGCGTTACCGTTTACGGTTAAGGAGCCTCCTTCCATCTCTGCACCGGCGTGTAAATCTGCATCTCCGTTTACAATAATTTCTCCGGCGCCCATTTTACATCCGATGTATTTAACTCTGCCTGCGTCTCCATCAATAATCATCTGTACTTCTTCTGGTGATTGGGCTTCGCCTTCCACCTCGATGTCGAAGTAGTCAGTTAATGGAAACCTGGTGTTACCTACAGGTACTTCATATTTTTCAAAGTCTGCCTTGCTCCAGCCGTATATTTCATCTGGAATGAGTTCATCGAATTCCAGGGCGATGCTGGAGAATTTTGTTGGAGTTAAGGTTATTTGTTTCATAGTTAACACCCCTATTTGCTTGCATTTACCTTATATATGCTTGAAGGCTCTGCGTAGTGGTCATGTACTATATAGTTCTCGAATTTTACAGTGTAATACCTGTTGAAGGTAGGCATTATCTGTTCCAGAACTCTTTTCTCTTCCTCTTCAAAGCCCTGTACTTCTGTTCGTACGTGTTTACTGGATACGACTTTAACGACTTCACCGTCTTTAACCAGTATTTCACCGTCTTTTATGGTGTATAAAGCATTACTGAACGCTTTTTCCACTGCTGCGGCATTTCTTGATGGGTCGAAGCTGTTTGGTTCCAGGTCATAAACTGCGATGTCTGCGATGGATCCTGCACTTAAGTTTCCTCTGTCCTCAAATCCGTAGATTTTAGATGGGCCCGCTCTGGTAATGGTGGCGATATCATAGAAGTCGTATTCCCGGTCAAGAGTTCCTAAGGCAGATTTTCTACCGGCCCAGGCGTGGACTTCTTTGTTATCCATCATTTCAGTCCTTCTCTGGTAGCTCATCAACCAGGACATGACTCTTGGGTATCTGATGAAAGGACCTGCATTTGGGCTGTCTGTGGTTAATGCCACTTGCCAGGGGTTTTCAATGGAAAGTGCCAGTTCAAGTCCAATTGCCCATTGGAGTGAGTGAACCGGGTTTCTTCCTGAGTATATGAATGGCACCAGTCCTGATGCTGTCTCGAGTTCAATATCTTTGTTCGCCCATTTAAGTCCTGTGAGTTCGTAGAGGTCGTATTCCATTGGCCCATCAGCAGTCATGGTGGTGGTTTCGTCCAGTGTAACTGCTCCCAGGTCCATGGTCACATGGTCGTTTTTGTTTATGTAATCAGCTACTGGTTGTGCGCCTGATGTAACATCTCTCCAGCTGGTTCCGTCGTAACAGTGGAACTGGGCGTGGGTTAAGTGGATGGTCTGGTTTCTGTATTCACTGTTTTTCTCGATATCTTTCATGCAGTCTATGGAGTTAATAGTTGTTGGGAAGTTTCCTGGGTGTCCCAAGTCGTTGGGATGTACGTGTATGGAGTGTGGTAACCCTAACATTTCGTTGGCCTGGGCCAACCCTCTTATCACTTCTCTGGCTGTTACATCCCAGTAGGGTGCGGGGTCATCTATTCCGTGTACGTTCATTCCCCAGCCCCATGCTTCACTTCCGCAGGGGTTCACCAGTTTAACACCGTATCCTTTGGTTATTTTTAACCATGCAGATACAAATGCCGCTAAATCCTCTATATTACCTTCTTTTACGAACTGCATTACAAACCAGTTGTTTCCAAATAAGGTTAATGGTGGGATGTCTATGTTGGGTATGGCGATTATTTCTTCGTGGGTGTGTTTTGCCTCCAGTGGTGGTACTGCTGCTTCTACAACTGTTCCGTAACCCATTCTGGAGAATCTGTATCCAGTAGCAGGACAGCTGGGTATGGAAAACCCTGTTTCTGCTCTGGTTATGTCTGTTTTAGGTTTAACACCTCTTCTTTCATCTTCAGGTCTGTATAATCTTCCTACACAGAGTTTTGGACCGGCCAGGTGGCAGTGCACATCTATACCTGCGGGCATAACTAGCTTGTCGGTGACATCTATCACTTTAGCATCATCAGATACACTGTTAACGATTTTCCCGTCCATGAACATTACGTCCTTTTTTTCTCCGTTTATTTCGTTGATAGGATCGTATACAATTCCATTTTTTAGTATGTATTCAACCATGAGATCACCTATTTACTAGCCTCTCTTAATTTTTTAACTCTCTGGAGTAATTCATTCACGATCCATTCATCTTCTCTACAGGTTTCCGGTGGATCTATTGCTTTTTTCATGAAAATCGGAACCGAATCCATACGATAACTGGTTCCTGCAGTTTCCACACCTATGAAGGTTCCGGGTAATACCACGTCTGCCAGTTCAGTGGATGGTCCCCAGTGTATATCGATCTGTATAACTGGTATATTTGCCAGGTGTGCTAAAGCTCCACCTGGGAAGTGTGCACCAGGGTCTGCTGCAATTACCATGAATACATCACATTCTTCCCTGTTTAACAGGTCAATGGTGGTTGTCTCTCCAATCATGTATCGGGGGTATCCTCGGCTGAAATCAACACCGTAAGGGAATCCCATCTCGTAGGACATGAAGATGTTGAATCCATTAACGTTGAAGTGGCCTCTCATTGGTAAGAGCACCCATTTAGTGTATTTGTTTAAATCCTGAACTAATTGAATGGCTATGTCAATGTTTCTCTGTTTGGATAAGGTGTGAGTTAATCCAAGTCCGAAGAAGAGCGCTCCAAACTGAGCTTTTTTCATTTTTTCGGTGAGTTCATAGATATCTTCTTTGGGAATACCAGATATAACATCTTGTTTAAGTTTTTTACCCTTTAAAACAGCTCTTATGGCATTACAGAATGCATAATCACCATTTTCTTCGAATGGTACCCATATATCTGAGAGTTTCGCAGTGTCACTGTATTTAGGATCCCAAGTAACTAGAGTTCTGTCGAATCTTCCCCTCTTCCTGAACCATCCTTTAGGGATAGTAGTGTAGCGTGACAAGTGTCTGGGGTGGGCATTCATTGGGTTACTGCCAGTGTAAACTACCATATCCGCCCTGTTTTTAACTTCGCCCAGGGTCATGAGTGGGTAACCTACGTTTTGAACAGCCTGGACAGTTGGTCCGTGGCAAATTGTTGCCTGGTTATCTATAACAGCTCCTACTAGTTCGGTTAATTCCAGGCCTGGTTTCATGGCTTCAATGGAGGTCTCACTCCAACCGTAGAAGACTGGTCTTACAGAGCCAGCTATGAGTTCTGCAGCTTTATCTAATGCTGTATCCCAATCTACTTCCACCAATTCGCCGTTTTCATCTCTAACCATGGGGACTGTAAGTCTCTGGTCTTCGTCTTCCATGATTTTACTGGCACCTAATCTGCAGGCGTGTCTGACTCCGACAACATGGTTATCTTTAACCAGGATATCTACATCGTCGCAGTTACTTCCGCAGAATGCACAAGTACAGTTCTCTACGATTTTATCATAGTCTGTAACTGGTTCTTCATATGCCATTTTATTTACTCCTTGCTATTTTTTTGTAGACAGGCATTTCGCCGAGTGAAGGAAGTTCTTCTGTTTTTTCTCCTTCTTTAACGTATTTTTTGTAGACATCCCTCATCAGGTCCGCCATCAATAATACTTCTTTATCTGTTTTTTCCACAGTGGCTTCTATACCTTTGTAAGTGGGGTCGCTGCAGCAGTATGTTTCAGGGCTTACAACTACATTGGCCCATGGGCCTTTGGGGATGAATATCATTCCTTCGTGTGGTGCGTCTCTGGAGTGGGCTGCGTAACATACCACTTCGCCCCAGTCAGATTTCACCAGTACACTTTCCCAATTTCCCACGCCTAATTTGGCCATATCTTTGGGGTCCATGTAACATACTCCTGCTACTTTCCGGTATTCATCTTTCAGGGTTGATCCTCTTTTTTTACAGGCGCCTTGATAGATGTCGGTTCCTGTGTTTAGCATCACTGTTAATCTTTCAACTTTGGCCACGTCTGGATCTTCAAATTTTACCACATTTGAAATGCTGGGTTTTTCTATATAAGTCATAATAACTCCTCACTCCAGGAATATTGCATCTGTTGGACAGAACAGTGGGCAAGTTCCACATCTGGTGCATTTATCTTCGTTGAATAGTTTGATTACCCCATTTTCTACCATCATGATTACATCTTCAGTTTTAGGTCCGTGTCCGCCCGCTGTTTCCGGGCTTATGGATCCGTTTACTGGGCAGGCAACCACGCAATTTCCGCATCCAAGACATTTATCCTGATCTACTTTCAGTTCTACCATAGTATCACCTTGAATCTAAGTTTTAAGTTCTGATAACTGTTTTTCCCATGATTTTGACTTGGTTGGGGTGTGTTTTACCGCTGTACGTTTAACCTCGATTGCTTCTACGGGGCATACGTTTTCACAGGCACCGCAGTATATGCAGTAGGTTTCGTCTGCCTGGACTTTATCGCTCTGTTCACCAAATTCTGCTTCAGGGAAGGAAAGAACGTTGCATGGGCAGATCTCTACGCAAGCTCCACAAGCTTCACAAGTATCCTGGTCGATGGTTAATTCACCTTCAAATGCTTTTTCGACTGTTGCTGCATCGACTGGGCAGATTTCCTGACACCATCCGCAGTTTACACATGCTTCTTCATCGATGAATGAACTTCCTGTAGTTTCAGAGTCTTCAGGGTTTAGATCATAATCACCGTAGGAGCAACTTCTACATACGGCTTTTATAGCATCAACAGGACAGGATTTTCTGCAGATAAGACAGTAAACACATTTATCCTTATTTACAGTTATGTCTGAAGATACTGTGGGGTCAGAAGAAGTAGGTTCGTGATGTTCCATTTCTATGGCGTCTGCTGGGCACATTTCTTCGCATATTCCGCAGCTTATACAGGTATCTTTATCAATTTCGATTTCACCAGTTACCAGTTTGGATCTTTCTGGTAATATTCTGGCTATGGTAATGGCATCTCGAGGACAGGCTGTTTCGCATGCTTTACAGTAGATACATAAATCGTCGCTAATTTCTGCCGATTTAATCAGTTGTGGATACTCTGCCATATCCTTGATGGATTTTTCATCCAGTTTTAAATCCAATGCATCTACAGGACATGCTGAACTACACATTCCACAGAGTACACATTTAGCCTCATCTATGGATATCTTTGATTCGTCAACGCCGGTTCTTTCGATAGCACCAATTTCACCGAGTTCTATAGCTTCTGTTGGGCATATTTTAGCACAGATTCCGCAGCCAATACATACATCGTCTTTGTAGGCCAGTTCACGTTTTTCTTCTGGTGAAATTCGCTGTACGCAAATGTCCTTACCTTTGACTTCTTTGGTATTAGTAACCATTATTTACCTCCAAAATTTTTATTGAATCAGTGGGACATACATCCCTACACATATTACACCCATTGCACCAATCTGAATCAATGCGTGCTTTGAGATCATCCAACACAATGGCATTCAAAAGACAGGTGTCTACACAAAGTCCGCATCCGATACAAGATTCTTCAACACTCGCCTTGTAGCTTTTTTTAGAGCATGTTTTAACGATAACTCTTGTTTTTTCACTGTCGTTTAAGAGGGCGTAGGTTAAAGTCAGGAAATCCTTAGGACAGAACTTGGTTATTATCTCTGCCACCTCGATGGAATTCCAAGACAGATTCCTGCCATTTAAGTAATGAGAAACGGTGGATCTATCCATCTCAAGTATCTTTGCAACTTCTTTTTGACTGAGCCCTTCTCTTATGAGCTCCACTGCCGTCAAATACTTCAATCCTGAAACTATGTGCTTTGGCATTTGGACACCATGTGTGTTAATTACACTCTTATTTACATTTAATATATATATTTCTACTAAACACAAGACGAAAACTTTATATAGCGTAGTGTATTATCCACACCACAACTTTATGTGGGATTTAAATAAAAATGCAAAAACTTAAATCATCATCTTTTAAGACTTGGAAAACGTCATCATGTAAAAAAAATTGAAAATGGAAACTTCACTACATAATAATAAAATTCACTATATAAAAACAATATTATATCTGTCATAGCAGGGAGGAGCTTTATGAAGATATTAGGAGTCGTTGGAACTAAAAATACAGGAAAAACCACGTTAGTCACTTTGATAGTCAATGAACTGGTAAAAAGAGGATATCAGGTAGGTACAATCAAACACACCCATCATGATTTAGATATGGAAGGCAAAGACACCTGGAAACACCGGAAAGCAGGAGCAGAACTGGTTGTAGGATCATCCGGGGAGAGTACAACCTTCATAATCCCTGAAAGAATGGACTTAGAGAAAATTCTAAAGAACATCAAATACCTGAAGGAACTTGACTACGTTATAATAGAAGGGTTTAAATCTGCAAATTACCCTAAAATATCAACCACCAAGACAAAAGATGAATACACCATAGAAAACGTGGATGTATTTAACCTAAAAGAGGAAGACGTCGGTACTCTGGTTGACCTGGTAGAAGAGAGAACTTATGGTTTAATCTCCAACGCAGACTGCCGTTATTGTGGCTACGAGAACTGCCAGGAGATGGCCCAAGCCATAATAAGAGGCGAGTTTTCCGAAGAAGAATGTAAAATGAAAAAATTTGACGACGTTGAACTATTCATCCAGGATAAAAACATCCCTTTAAACCCCTTTGTACAGGATATCCTGAAAAATAGTATAATCGGCATGTTAAGCACCCTTAAAACCGATGATAATGGGATACAAGGTAAAATAGAGTTGTTGATCAGAAATGAACCAAAATAATTCTACAGTGAAAACTGAACAGGATAATTCTGAAGTTAAAACAGGACAGAATAATTCCAGAGGCCAGAATAACACTAAAGTAGAAATCGACACCTTCCAGAGGCCAGTTCTATCCCTAAGGATATCCATAACCAACCGCTGTAACATCAAATGTTTCTACTGTCATCATGATGGTGCGATCCCTCAGGAATACGAGATGACCCCGTTAGAGATAGAAAGAATTGCTAAAATTGCTAAAAATCTGGGTATAAAAAAGATAAGGCTATCCGGCGGCGAACCATTAGTAAGAAAAGACATAGTAAATATTGTAGCAAGAATATCCGCTTTAGGATTCAAAGATGTATCATTAACTACCAACGGGACTCTTTTAGAAGAATATTCCCAGCCACTTAAGGATGCAGGGCTTAACAGAGTAAATGTTAGCTTCGATACTCTGAATCCGGAAACTTATCGTTTCATAACCAAAAGCAACTACCTGGAACGGGTTAAAAAAGGAATTAAAAAGGCCGTGGAGATAGGATTGTACCCGGTTAAGGTTAACATGGTGGTTATGCGCGACTTAAATCACCAGGAGGTATGGGACATGTTCCAGTTCTGTAAAGAAAACGGAACCATCCTACAGATCATAGAACTCCTGAAAACCGAAAGTTGCCCCGACACAGACTTCTTCGACGAACACCACTACGACATAAGCATCATCGAAGAAAAACTGATGGAAAAGGCAACCAACATCAAAACCCGGCCCTTCATGCAGGACCGTAAAAAATACTTCGTTGACGACGGTGAGATCGAAGTGGTCCGCCCCATGGACAACACCAAATTCTGCAAAAACTGCACCCGCCTCAGAATAACACCTGACGGTAAACTCAAGCCCTGTCTACTTAGAAATGACAATTTAGTAGATTTAATAGAACCTATCCGACAGAATTACTCGGATGAAGAATTAAAGAAATTATTTTTAGAGGCCATTGCCAACCGGGAGCCGTATTATAGTGAGTGTGGAAGGGAAGATCCTAAAGTTCTGAGATAAAAATTGATTATTTATATGATTATTTTAATATCATTGCTTTTAATGAAAAAAGTGATATTTCTATCATCTTTTCCTGATTTAGTGGCGTTTAACGTGACTTCGATTGATGAAAAATTTTCAGGCAGGTCCAGTTTATATGTAAATCGATTTTCTGCATCCAAAGGTATGTTCTGGTCGTATATCCCCAGATCATTTGACGTGATTTTAAGGGTTGCATTTGCTTCTGAAGAACCTTCTAAAACATATTGAGTGGTATTGTTAGCTACAAAAACAATCATATCCCCCTCATCAGTGTAATTTACATTTATAAATCCATTTGAAGGAGTAAACTCAAGGCCAAGTAGGACAGGATTCTCCAAGGGAGTTAAAAGATAAACTGCACTGATTACTAGAGCAATACCCAATAACGAAGCAATACAAATGGTGATGGCCTGAACTCTTGGGTTTTGTTTATCCCACCATTTCTTATACCCTTTTGATGGGGTTCCAGGAGTTTCACTAGATCTTTCAATAGCGCTATTTTTAATTAACTTTTTAAATCCAACAGCGAGAAATCCTCCCAAAATTACCAGAGCTATAAACTTGCCATATGTAAGAAAATATAATAACAAATCATCTACAGGAACTAATATCAAACCAAAAATAAGCCCGATAATAACACTTGCAAGTAAAGTGTCTTTGTATTCTTTGTTTCGAATTAAATGATATGCAAATCCTATCAATACCACAAAAAGTAGAAAATAAACGCTTATATCTGTAGTGGTTGTTGTAACGGTACTTATCATTGTATCTCCTTCAGATAATTTGATAAAAAAAACTTTAAAATTTAGAAGTCAAATATCTTCTCCCTTGCTATTTTAGCATCTTCATTATAAGGATCCATCTCTAAAGCCTTATCAAAACATTTAATGCGTTTAAATATCTGCTAAGTTCTAAAAGATCACTACCTTTATTTGTCCAATGTACACTAAATTCAGGGAATAATTCTAAAGCTTTATCATAAGATTTAACTGCTTCATTATATTTCCCGACTTTTTGAAGAACAACACCCATATTGATTCCATGCTTCAAAATTCTTTGGATCCAATTTTAAAGCGTTTTCATAACACTCAATAGAATCTTTATAATCCTGTAAATGGTTAAAAGGATCACCTTTAAAGTTCCAACTTTTACTAGAATCTGTTCTAACTCCAAAACTTTATTGTAACATTCTAATGCTTCTTCATATCTTCCCAAAAGATTCAATGTTATATATTTGTTATTTAATCCTTCGATGTCTTCAGAATCAAGTTCAAAACTTCGTTATCACATTTTAGCGCCTTTTCGTATTTCCTTAGATTAAAAATTTTTTTCCTTTTCTCACTAACGATCTTTTTTTTAAATTTATTTTGAATTTTACCAAAAACCATTTTTCAGCCTCCACCGCCACCGGATCCGCCTGGTGTGGAATTATTTGTATTGTTTGTTTCATTTTCCCAGAACTTCTTAAAATTCTCCCAAAGTTCGGTTACATTGAAAGTCGCTTCCAAAAGTAAAACCAAACCACTAGTACCTAGACTTATTCCTCCCGCTGCCGCAATAACCACCGCCGGATTCCCTGCTTTAACACCATTCACCAAATTAACACCCTGATCCTTAATAAACCGACATGCGTTTTGGATTGCCCTTGCAAGTAACTCGGGATCCAAATCCCAAGGAGGTTTAGGCACAATTGTAGGTGGTGTCCCATCATCGATGCAGGAAACCCATAACCGGAGTAGTCCGCGTCCAGGTCACATTAAATTCAGTCGCTGCTTGATCCGCCACCATATCATGACACTTAATCACCAGTAAAGATGTGAGAATGTTCCATATGCCACTTTCATAGAACCCGGAGCATACAATGACTGTTTATCCAGCCAGTACTGTACTACTTCGTTTGTAGCCTTTTGTGTTGGCGATGGCAGTTCATTACTACATAGGAGATAATAGTTCTTCTTTTGCTTTTTTAGCATCCTCATAATCAGGATCAATTTTTAAAGCTTTATCAAAGCACTTAATTGCTTCTTGTTCTTTACCTAATTTTGCCAATGTATAACCCTTGTAGTACCATCCCTTTATATCATTTGAATCTATCTTTAAAACTTGATTAAAGCATTTTAAAGCTTTTGAATGTCTTTTAAGTCCATTGAACGCAACACCTTTATTTCCCCATGCTCCTATATGCTCTGGATTTAATTTTAAGACTTCATCATAACATTTGATAGCTTCCTCAAATTTTTCAAGATCTTTAAAAATATTACCCTTATTATACCATGATTTAAAGTAATTAACATCAATATTCAACGCATTATTATAACATTCCAACGCTTCATGATACCTTTCAAAATTACTCAAAGTGAGACCGTAGTTGTACCAAGATTTGGGATCGTTTGGATTTAATTCTGAAGCTTCTTTAAAGCATTTTAAAGCTTCTTGAGATTCCCCAAGTATTACAAGGGTAACCCCTTTATTATACCATACTTCGTAATTTTCTGAGTCCCACTTTAAAGATTCATTATAAGATTCCAAAGCTTCTTTTTGTTTTCCAAGCTCTCCTAAAGTTATACCCTTTTTAAACCATGACATTGCATCCTTTGAATTTAGTTCCAAAGATTTATCAAAAGATTCTAATGCTTCTTCATATCTTTCAAGATTTAGAAGTGCAGAAGCTCTGTTATACCATGCTTCAAAACGTTCCGAGTCCAACTTTACTGCCTTATCAAAACACTCCAAAGCCTCCTGATACTCCCCAAGATCAGCAAAATTAACCCCTTTAGAATTCACCGAACTTCCCTTGAACTTATCTAATAAACCCATATAAAATCACCACGTATAATCTTTTATTTAGGCCATACTCCCTCAGGCCAACTTTCATATATAGTATAACCAGTAACAAAGCTAATACCAGCAAGTCCATGAGCAAGATCAATTGATCCACCAATTATATCACCAGAAACTAACTTACTAACACCCGACTGAGTAACCTCAACAAATTTAGCAAATATTTGATCCCACCCCAAAGGTTTGGGTCCACTTGCAGTATATCTCTCAAATTTTTCTTTATTTTTAATAACACTTTCTAATTCTTCATTTGTCCATCCAGTTGCGAGATATGACTCGCCTAGCTCTATTATTTTATTAGTGAGTTCGGTATCACTATTTTCAGCCATCATAAGCAGCAAATAAGTAGCTTTCTCTTGAGCTTCCTGCATTTCTTCAGGTGTTGGTGCTCTATCATCAGGTAAAAATAATGATACGGTTCCTATCCATAGTGGTGTTTGATTAACTTCTGCATCATGTATTTCTTTCATTATTCTGAGTTTTTCTGGTAATACATATAACACGAGATAGGGTTCATAAAGCATAGCAGCAACTCCAATTGATACTCCAATGAATGCCCCTCCATAAAGTAGGGCTGTCCCTACACCTAATCCGAAAACACCTGTACCTGTACCGCCTACGAAAGCAGATCCTGTACCAACAGCCTCAGCACTAGCAGCACCTGTAGCTATACTACCAATAATACCCAGCCACACTGGCTGAACATTAGGATCGGTGCTGTTTAGTTTTCCTGCTAATTGGATGGTGTTAGTGGTTAGTTGATCATGGAAACAGTAAACACCATAAACCGATGAGGTCATGACATCCCGCACAATACCGGTCGCAGGATCGAGCATGAGGACAAAATCATCTATACCTTTCACTTTAAACACCACATAACCGTTACTCATGAAAACCTCCGGCGAACCTCCATTTAAGATTAACTGACCTAAAAAGGAAGTTACCGACAGACCAATGCTGCCCTGAATAATAGAACTCAAAACCTGTTCCTCCAATGGTGAAATCGCAGACGAACACGCAAAACGGAAAGCCCAAACACTGCTTGGATCACCTGTAACCGTCATACCCATACCATGATCACACTGCAACGTAAGAACAGTCTCGTAAGCATCATCAACCACCGAAACCATAATCGGAGTAGTACGACTCCACGAAACATTAAACTCCGCCGCAGCCTGATCAGCAACCATATCATGAGCTTTAATCAACAACAACGAAGCCAGAAAAGTACCATAAGCAGCCCTCATAGCACCTGCCGGATAGGAGGATGCTTTTTTCAACCAATCCTGCACAATAGTATCTGTTACTTTGGTGGTAGCGATAGCGAAACTTCTCACTCCTTCATATCCCACATCTCCCTCTTTTCCATAACCATCAAGATACACCATGGGACTAATCCTGACAATGGGGCTACCTCCAAAAGACTCCTCTAATATATTATTGTTAAAAGGATCAATTAATGATACCTGTTGGGCAAAATCACTGGGATAAATAATTACAACTTCAATGGGGTCTATGAAGTCCCAACGATGAGCCTTAATGAAGTTGATGTCATTATTCGTGAGATTTTTACTCTTTTTAACCCAATTTAAAACATATGCTTCCTGTTGACTATCTGTAAGCGCCGCAATCTGAGCATCACTGAATCCTGTTTCATTTTTAAGTATCGTATACAATGGAATATTATTAGCTAATGGTGTTAAGAACAGTTCATTTATATAACTGATCTGAGTGAAAACATTAGCAGTATAAGAACTCTTATAAGTAAGATAGGCCTTGTTAACCACATTCTTACTTGAAACTTTATTTCCATTAACAATCAAGTCCACTTCCCCCTTGAACATTCCAGTAGCCTTCCAAAGCACACTAACCCATGCTGTAGAAGTGTTCAGGGGTAATGTGTAATTGAAATTAAGAGTTTTATTGGTGGATGTGTCTATAGCTGTGCTTAGAACCGTTATATTGGCATTGGCAACCCTATCTATACTGTTAGAGATATTCTGTCTGTCCACTCTGGTCGAAACAGTGGTCATTCCTGACTGTAGATTAGGATCCAGTACTAGTTTGGATGTTGTTTTCCCATTTTTAGTGTGACCTATAGTTGTTATGGTTCCTTTATTTGTGCTGAAATTAACCGGTGTTCCATCGGGAACATGCCCATCCAAGGAAGTATCATCACCATAATTATTTCGAGTTAAATCAGCAGTGATGGTTGTTTCATAGGTTTTACCACCGGAAACTTTATAAGAAGTAGGTATGGCAATCAGTTCTAACCAGGGATCGTATAATACACCGCTACCTTGTATGTAAATATCACTCCCTTTGCTGGATGAAACATGGGGAGTGTTAGTACCCCACCAGTTGTGGGTTAGATCTACACCAAAATCGTTACTTTCAATGGCAAATAAGCCATGTTCACCACTTCCAGTGATTCGGTTGAACTTAACAAAATCCGAATCGGACAATCGAAGATAAACCCCATTTTTAGCACTATTTAATACTGTGTTTTCAGAAATAACATCATGATATGTATTGGTTAATGAAATCCCATGCTGATTATTTGTTATGTTATTTTGGGTTATGGTGTTTTTACTTGATGAACCAATTTTAACTCCATTCCCATTTCCTGAGATATTGTTCCCAGATACTGTGTTAAGGTTTGAAGTATTAACTATATCGATACCATTTCCACAATTGGTCACAGTATTTCCTAGTATCTCATTGTTCCCGGAATTGCTGAGATAAATCCCCGAGTTACCCAGGTTTTCGTTGGTAGATATTGCGTTTCCATTGATTGTACAGTAATCGGCTTGATATAAAAATAAAGCATAGGGACTTAGATCTGCATGATCACCAAATCTATCAAAATAAAAATTTAACGTGAGTCCCTGTATCGTCGAACCACTACCATCGGCAGTCACAGTGAATATAGGCTCATTAACCAACGTATTCCGTATTATAACTTTATTACCCGGAACTGCCATTATATTAAGACGTTTATTCACCACAATATTTTCATTGTAATTTCCCGTTAAAACTTGAATGGTTTGATCATCTACGGTTAACGGATCGTCTACCGCAGCCCGGATACTGGTATAAGCCTTTCCAGTGTTAATGTTACCCACTGGAGCGAAAATATAATGCTCTGTCACAACATCGCCCTGGTTACCCCGGTTATCTACAGGCACAAACTTCAACGTAGTAGTACTCGAAATAGTGATGGGAGCGGTATATCTAGTGCTGGAGGTAGTAGGATTACCACCATTAAGTGTGTAATAAATCACTGGATTTGGATCAGAATTGTCTGTCGCTGTTAAAGTCACAGTTTGAGAAAGGTTATAGGCACCACTTCTCGGGTTGGCGGTCACAGTGGGTGGAGTGTCTATGATGTAGTTTCTGGTTTGAACCGCAGCAACATTACCCACATTATCCCTCGCCATAAACTTCAACGTAGTCGTGCCAGAGATAGTAATAGGAGTAGTATATCGAGTGCTGGAAGTAGTAGGCGTGCTACCGTCAATGGTGTAATAGATAGCAGGATTAGAATCAACATTATCTATAGCGGTTAAAGTCACACTTTTAGTAGTATTATAAACCCCTGTTGCCAAGTTAGCGGTCACCGTAGGTGGTGTTTTGTCGATAGTATAGGTTCTAGTTTGAACTGCAGCAACATTACCCGCAACATCCCTTGCCATGAACTTCAACGTAGTAGTGGTAGAAATAACAATGGGAGCAGTATATTTAGTACTGGAAGTAGTAGGTGTACTCCCGTTAGTGGTGTAATAGATAGCAGGATTAGAATCCACGTTATCTGTGACAGTTAAAGTCACACTTTTAGTAGTATTATAAACTCCTGTTGCCAGGTTGGCGGTTACGGTGGGTTTAGTAGTGTCTATGGTGAATTTGCTGGTGAACGCTGTGGTTAGTGTGTTACCCGCTGTGTCAGTAATGCTGCCCGTGGGTAGAGTGATAGTATAGGTTAATCCATTTATATAGTTACCATTGCGTGTTAGGGTTAGTGTTTTACCGTTTATTACCTTGTATAATGGATCTACCGATACTCCATCGGCGTTGGTGACTTTGATACTAGTAAACGCACTTCCCGCCTTGATATTCTCACTGAACGTGATCACTATCGCCTTATTGGCTACATTTATTATTTTGTTGTTGGCTGGATCAACACCGGTTACAGTGGGTTTTGCGAAGTCTACGGTGAATTTACTGGTATACGCTGTGATTCCATTACCTGATTGGTCGGTGATGCTGCCGGTGGGTAGGGTTATGGTATAGGTTAATCCGTTTATATAGTAACCGTTACGTGTTAGGGTTAGTGTTTTGCCGTTTATTACCTTGTATAATGGGTCTACTTTTACTCCGTCAGGGTTGGTGACTTTGATACTAGTAAACGCACTCCCGGCCTTGATGTTCTCACTGAAAGTGATTACCAATGCTTTATCGGCCACAGTAATTATCTTATTATTTGCTGGGTCAACACTGGTTACGGTGGGACGGGTGGTGTCTATGTTTACTCCTCCGGTTGTTCCCTGGATGTTTAGTACGTTCATTGTACTGGGTAGTTTGCCATTGGTCTGATAGTAGCGCATTATCTTAGCATAGAAATATACCAGTGATTCGTAGCGTATGTTACCTTTAGAGCTGCTGGCGTAGTTGGGCGCGCGTCCAT
>Ga0334886_1002949_pt1 | contig 15929 bp, 13 predicted proteins | sample GraSluR1_MG_9_FD_207232 | JGI IMG/M metagenome (GOLD analysis project Ga0334886, IMG submission 207232) | Sludge microbial communities from methane-producing bioreactor in Wageningen University, Netherlands - Granular Sludge_27_06-R1 | ecosystem: Engineered > Bioreactor > Anaerobic >...
TTTTAATATAGGTGATTCTGTGTTAAACGTACTGGACAAAGCTGGTGTATCTCTTGGAAATCAAGACCAGGTTGAGCCCCCCTCCTTCACCATCTTGACTCGTGATACCACCATCAACATCGTGCGGGTAACTGAAGAATTCATCACCACTGAAGAAACCATTCCGTTTACCAGCCAGACGGTTAAGAATGAAACCCTGCCAGAAGGCCAGACACTTCTGATTCAAAAAGGTCAAAATGGCACATTGGCGATCACTACCAGAGTGGTGTATGAAGACAACATTGAAACAATGCGTTCAGAATATACCCGCATAATAACAGAAGCCGCCAAGCCTGAAATTGTCATGGTTGGCGTGCAGACTCCCTTCAGCCCCATTCCTATCGAAGGGAAGATCGCCTACATTACCACCGGCAATGCCTGGTTGATGGAGACCAACACCGGCAATCGCCGCCCTGTGGTCACCACGGGTGATCTGGATGGCCACATTTTAGAAATATCAACAGACGGTCAATGGCTCCTATTTTCAAGATCAGTGGAGGAAGAAGAGACTGACAATATCAACGCTCTTTTTGTCGTCGATCTTACCAATCAAACGGCTGAACCATTCGCCATAAATGCAAAAAATGTAATTCATTTTGCCGACTGGGTGCCTGGAAAAACCCGTACAATTACTTACTCGACCGTTGAACCCAGAGGGGCTACGGATTGGTTGGCGAATAATGACCTTTACCAGGTTACTTTTACCGCGGCTGGCGCGGTGTTAACCAACGAACCCATCCTTGACACATCCAAAGTAGGAGTAAATTTCTGGTGGGGTACCGATTTTGCCTGGTCAGCCGATGGCTCACGTATAGCCTATGCCAAGCCAGATTCAATCGGATTGGTGAATGTCAATGGCGGGACTATCCAACCCCTCTATACCTACACTCCTTATGAACCAAACCTCGATTGGCGCTGGTTGGCTCCGCTGGCATGGTCACCTGACTACAACGCCCTCTTTACTGTTCGCCACAATCCAGCCAGTAAAGAGTCCTATCAGAAATTTAACCTGTCAGTCTTGCTGCCAGACGATAACTTGTTGATCGATTTGGTAGAGGATGCGGGCATGTTCGCTTTCCCCGCGCCATCGCCGATAAATCAATCAGGGCGCTTTACAGTGGCCTATCTACAGGCATTGTTTCCTGATCGCAGTGATACCTCCCGCTATCGCTTGATGATAATGGATCGCGATGGGTCCAATCGCATAGAACTTTTTCCGCCCGAAGGCTCATTGGGGCTCAGTCCGCAGACGGTGCAGTGGGAACCGCCCAATATAACCCAAAAAGGCGGTAAAATTGCATTAATCTATCAAGGCAATATCTATCTATACGATCTGGAAACAGACCGGGCGATTCAGGTTACAGGCGATGGATCAATAAGTCGCCTTGATTGGCAATAAATTCAAGCCTGGCACATGGGTGCCAGAATTACTAAAGGGAGAATGATGAATATATTAGTTACAGGTGCAGCAGGATTCTTGGGTTCACATTTATGTGATCGCCTCATCAAAGACGGTCACTTCGTTATCGGTATGGATAATTTCATCACTGGCAGCCCAAGGAATTTGGAACATCTGGCCGGCAATGAACAATTCCTTTTCATCAAACAAGATGTGTCCAATTTTATTTTCGCTCCGGGCAAAATCGATGCCGTCATGCATTTTGCCTCGCCAGCCAGTCCCAACAAAGAATCCAGGTTCGGTTACCCCAACCTGCCCATTCAAACCATGAAAGCCGGCGCGTTGGGCACCCATAACACGTTGGGGGTGGCAAAAGCCCATTATGCCCGGTATCTGCTGGCTTCCACCAGTGAAATTTATGGTGATCCCGCCGTGAATCCCCAGCCGGAGTCGTATTGGGGTCATGTCAATCCCATCGGCCCGCGTTCCATGTACGATGAAGCCAAACGCTTTGCTGAAGCATTGGTGATGTCCTATCACAATTTCCACTCCATCGATACCCGCATCGTGCGTATCTTCAATACTTATGGCACACGCATGCGGCTGGATGACGGCCGGGTGGTGCCCAATTTCATCCAACAGGCGTTGCGAAAAGAACCTTTGACCGTATACGGGGATGGTTCCCAAACAAGATCATTTTGTTTTGTTGATGATCTTATCGAGGGCATCATGCGGTTGTTCCACTCTGATGAAACTATGCCGGTGAACATCGGTAATCCAGTGGAAATGAGCATGTTGGCGCTGGCTGACACCATCAACCAAATTTGTAACAACCCCGCCGGCATCAAATTTATGAAAAACCTGCAGCTTGGCAACGACCCCAAACGCCGCCAGCCAGACATCACCAAAGCCAAACAAATCCTCGATTGGTCACCGCAAGTCAACGTAGAAGAAGGTATTCGACGGGTCTTGCCCTATTTTAAGCAAGAAATGGGCCTGGCAGAATGAAACTCAGTGTAACCGCCAAAAAAGAAACCACCCGTTTTTTGAAATTCGCTGTGGTGGGCACTATCGGAGCAGTGGTCGATTTCGGCACACTCAACCTGTTGAATTACCTGACCGGTATGGATTTCCTGTATCGACAGGCGATTTCATTCACCCTGGCTATCATCAATAACTTCCTGTGGAATCGCTACTGGACCTACCCGGATTCACGCAGCAAACCCCTGGGCAAACAACTGACCCAATTTTTCCTCATCAACGCCGTGGGTATTTTGGTCAGGACACCCATCATCCAATTCTCGATGAAGGTGATTCACTCCTTTTTGGAACCTCTGTTGGCTGATGTCGTTTTGCCCTTCTCAGAGTTCTTGACCGTCGAGGTTATCGCTGAAAACCTGGCTGTGGTCGTTGCCATCTTCGTCATCATGATGTGGAACTTCTTTGTCAACCGCTATTGGACCTACAATGATATAGATAAAGAAGTATCAACCGAAGTAAAATCAGAGTATGAACGAACAATCGAATAACGCAGTCTCACCAGAACAACCATACCCATCAGAAGACCAATCGACACCACTTCCATCAAACATCCGGTCATTGAAGGATCTCATTGACACAGTAACCGGCAAATTCCTGATGGATGAAAGCGAACCCGGAGAATCCGGATTCGTAGATCAACAACCGTTCCCATTCCTGGCTTTGGTCGGCCAGAAAGAGATGAAATTGGCATTGCTGCTCAATCTGATCAATCCTGCGATCGGTGGAGTGCTGCTGTTGGGACCGCGCGGAACCGGCAAAACCACCGCTGTGCGCAGTTTGGCGAATCTGACCCCAAGAATCCCTCGCAGCCTGTGCTATTATGGCTGCACCGAACAGGATGTGGAGGCTCAGGGCATCGATGCTATCTGCCCTGCCTGCGCAAAAAAATTCGGCGAGGGCAAACCTCTGACCCAAATGGAAGAGGTGCGCCTGGTCGAACTCCCGCTCAATGCGCAAATCGAAGATGTTGTTGGCGGCATTGACGAGCGGGCCGCCATACATCAACGCATGCGCTTAAAGCGAGGTATATTGTCGCAGGCTGACCGCAACATCCTGTATGTGGATGAAGTCAACCTGTTGGAAGACGACATCATCAACGCCATCCTGGATGCTTCGGCGATGGGCACCTATACTGTTCGCCGCGGTCCGATTTCATCCACCTATTTTGCGCGCTTCTCGCTGGTTGGCTCCATGAATCCCGAGGAAGGCACTCTGCGCCCCCAAATCATGGACCGCTTCGGGCTGCGTATTCTTGTAGATGGTCTGGAAGATCCACAAGAACGCTGGATTGCCTACCAACATGTGGACCAATACCGCAGAAGTCCCAATGCAATGCTGGCTGATTATCAGGAACAATCTCAATTCGCCCGCACCGAGGTGCAGCATGCCCGTGACTTACTGCCCACCGTACAAATCCCTGAACTGGTTGCCAAAGCAGGCCTGCATTTAATCCAAGCGCTGGAAATCGCTTCACTGAGAGCGGAAATCAGCCTGTTTGAAGCGTCAAAGGCTTATGCGGCAGCAGACAATCGCTCCACAGTGGAGGTTGCGGATCTTGAGGTAATTGCGCCTATGGCACTGCGAATGCGCCGTTCTACCTTCATGAGCCAATATTTTGCCGATCAGCAACAGGAAGATATACGCTTGCGTGAAAATCTAAAACAAATCACCAAAGAGTTATTGGAACACTAATGGCCTCTCCCCGTATCATCGCCGGAAAAGCCAAAGGGATGCGCCTGTTTCCTGTGCCGGGTGACAGCACCCGCCCCATTACAGACCGCGTGAAGGAGAATTTATTCAACATCATCGGGGTCGATATTATTGACATAGCTTTCCTGGATCTGTTTGGCGGTACTGGCTCGGTAGGCCTGGAAGCCATCAGCCGCGGGGCTGCTTTTTGTCGATTTATTGAAAAAAACGTTAACGCAGCCAAAACCTTGAAGAAAAACATTGCCTATACGAAATTAGAAGGATCGACTCACCTTATTCAAACTGATGCCTTACCTTATTTGAAGCAGACTCCTGACCGCTCCTTTGATATGATCTATGTCGCCCCACCCCAATACAAACAAATGTGGAAAACCACCCTGAATTTATTAGACCAGCATCCAGCCTGGCTATCACCTTACGCCTGGATCATCGTACAGATTCATCCCGTCGAATTTGAAGAAGAGCTTGTTTTTGAAAACTTCCACGAATTTGACCGGCGCAAATATGGTTCAACGATGTTAATTTTTTACGAGGCCAACCAATAAGTTTTTTATTCATGGAAATTGAGCCATCTGACATTGTCCGTGTTTAAAGTAATCTCGTTTTAAGGTTCCCCTCCTCGTCATAATAATTTAAGCCTGACAAGAACGGGGCGCCTGGCTTCCACTGCCATACCTTTGGCAGCAAAACGAGCAGATCTTCTACCAAAGGAAGTTGCCTCAGGGATGACATCGAGACCCAATGCAGATTGCCCTCCTCAGAAGTGATCAACTTTTGGCCGCCATATTCTCCGCGAAAGAGAAATACAGCAATACCATGTTGTTCTTCGACATCACACATCACCGCACCGCAGCAGTGCAAGTCCATGCCGATGATACCCGCTTCTTCCGCCAACTCACGTTCGGCTGAGGTAAGTACATCTTCACCCGCCTCTATATGCCCGCCCAGCCCATTGTATTTACCTGCCCAGATCTTCTTGTTCTCTGCCCCTTTTATCAATAACACCTCATTATCTCTAAACACAAATATCAATGTACGCGGTATCACCGAATATCGATGCTTATCAAGACCCTGGTCACTGGCGGGCATTACAAACCTCTTTCTCTTAACAAAAAAGGCACCTCCCGATTTCAGGAGATGCCTTTTTTGCTTTTTCTAATTAGCCCTGGGCTAACATAGCGCGGATATCGTCCAACTTATTATCCGAACCCAATTTGACATTCTTGTCAGCAATAAACTTGGCATATTCTGCCATGAAGATTTTGCCGGGAGCGCGCAGGTCGAAACCTTCAGGATGGTCGCGGAAGAATTCACGGTGCACGCGCGTCCACACCAGCCGCCCATCAGTGTCGATGTTGATCTTGGTCACACCGAGTTTGGCAGCCGGTAAGAATTGATCCGCATCCACGCCTTTGGCGCCAGCCAGTTTACCGCCTGCCGCATTGATTCTCTCCACTTCTTCTTGCGGAACAGAAGAGGAGCCATGCATCACCAACGGAAAACCAGGCAGAAGTTTTTGAATTTCTGCCAGCACATCGAAATGAAGCCCCTGGGTTCCAGAGAATTTGAATGCGCCGTGGCTGGTGCCGATGGCGGCAGCCAGCGAATCACAACCGGTGCGCTCCACAAATTCCTTGGCTTGCTCTGGATCGGTCAATTTGGCATCTGCCTCAGCGACCTTTATGTCCTCTTCTACGCCGCCCAACTGGCCCAACTCAGCTTCCACCACGATTCCTTTGGCATGGGCTGCTTCCACGACACGTTTGGTGATGGCGATATTGGTTTCGAAGTCTTCATGCGATGCATCGATCATCACAGAACTATAGAAGCCGCTTTCAATGCAATCGTAACAGGTCTGTTCATCACCATGGTCGAGATGAACAGCAAAAATTGCTTCCGGGTAAATCTCATCGGCTGCACGGATCATAGCTTCCAGCATTCGCTTATCCGTATAGGAGCGAGCGCCTTTGCTGATCTGAATAATGAAAGGCGACTGGCTCAGCAAACAGCCCTGGAACAGGCCCATCGCTTGTTCAATATTGTTGATATTGTAGGCGCCGATCGCATATTTGCCATACGCAGCTTCAAATAGTTTTTTGGTTGTAACAATCATGTGTATTACCTCTTTTATAATTGGATAGTATGTTAACCAAAGGGTGACTGATCGTCACCCTTTGCTGTCGATTTATTGCAGGAACATCGGCACGCCGATAATGTCCTGGATACTCGGTCGATACTGCTTGGCATCGTAGTAGCGGTTAATATCCACAACCTTCTTGCCCGACATAATATAGTCTATCGGAATCGCGGTATAGCAGCCATTCTGCAACGCCACCATCTTGCCAGTGTCACCCTTCAGGATCAACTGAGCAGCCAGGTTGCCGTAGCACATCGCCACCATCCGGTCTAATGAGTCAGGCGCGCCTGAACGCATCAGGTAAGCAGGCTGCTGGAACATGATATGATGCCCGGTGCGGTATTTGATCTCTTCTGCCAAAATTCTTCCAACGCCACCCAGTTTTCGGTGGCCATAAGCGTCTTCTTCGCCGGTCACAACCACATCCATGCCTTTCAAGATCGCGCCTTCAGATACGGTCATAATGGCGTAGTTGGAGGGATTGTTGCGTTTGTCTTCCAGCAGGTATTCACACAGTTCTGCAACATCGCACTCAACTTCTGGAATCACTGCCCGATCTACGTAAGATAGATAGGCGGAGAACAGACTGGTTTCACCGGAATAACGGCCAAAGAGCTCAACCACACCAATGCGCTCATGCGAACCAACAGAAGTGCGCATGTTGGTAATGAACTCTACACTGCGGGTGATGGCAGTAGAAAAGCCGATGCAGTAATCAGTGCCAAAGACATCATTGTCCATTGTCTTGGGAATACATACCGCCGGATAACCTTCTTTATGGATTCTCGCACCATAACTGAGGGTGTCATCGCCGCCAATCGGCACAAGGGTATCAATATTGAGGTGGTTCAATACCTTGATGACATGGTCTGTGTAATCCATGGTACCGTCGTCTCGCACCTGGACCCCCAAAGATGAATTTTTCAAGAAATCAGGAACGGCATCCGCTTTCACATTCTGCGGATTGGTGCGCGAAGTGTGCAGGAAAGTCCCACCGGTGCGGTCAATGGTGCGAACATCCCAACGTGAAAGTTCGCGAATATAGTAATCATGGGTGGCAGGATCATCCAGATTGTAATTTAACAATCCACCCCAGCCTTTGCGGATACCCAGTACGCGGTAGCCAGCCTCCAATGAGCTCAACACCACCGCTTTCATGGCCGGATTCAAGCCGGGAACATCGCCTCCCCCTGTGAGAATACCAATTGTTTTTGTCATTTTTCTTTCTCCTCAACTTATAATTTCTTAAAAAATTCAGGCAGTATCGATGATAGGTGCCAATGGAATTCATAGCAATTGTTGTATGAACAACATTTTTCTACCTTAAATCTAACCATAAATTGTCCTATTTGACAATAGAACAACTCCCTCTTTTTTGTTGACAAAAATAATCAACTAACCTGGATTAAGCTGGTATGTTGATGGTAACAGTACATCCGCGCGAAGGCGCTGTTTTGACTTCCATCGTTCCCTGCAGCATTTCCACCCGTTCACGAATGAGCTTCAACCCATAACCACTGGAGTTGCGGCTGGCTTCCTCGTAATTGAAGCCTTTGCCATTGTCTTTGATACCGACCTGCAAACCCTGATCATCCAGAGTTAACTCAATCTTGATCTGCATCTGCAACCGCTGGTCAGTATTGTGCAAAACTGAATTGCTCATCAATTCCTGAATGGCACGAAAAATGACGATCTCCTGCGTTTTCGGGTAACGGCGTTCCTCGTCTCCATAGACAACAATCTGGGTGTCGATTCCGGTTTGATCCGCGAACGAAGCCACGTATCGCTTCAAGGTGGGCGAGAGGCCAAGATCATCCAACATCATGGGCCGCAGTTCGAAAATGTACGTGCGGATATCCTGAAAGGCTTTGGCTGCGCTCTGCTTCAAGTTTTCCAGCTCTTGTTTGGCTTGTTTGGCATCCACTTCAAGGGTTCGGGCGGCGATTTCAGCCTGAATGATGAAGTTAGACAAAATTTGCGCTGGCCCGTCGTGCATTTGATGCGACAATCGCTCACGTTCAGCTTCCTGTGCCTGGATTAACTTGTCGAGAATGGTGCCGGATTCTCCTGTTGATCCATTAAAGCCAGACTCAAAGGCGTTATTAATCTGCGTCAACACACTCACCAGTTTTTCGTAAATAACCTTATCGCTGCCCAATTTATCCATTCTGCCGCGCATGACCAGTAAACGCTGCTGGGCATCCATGGCCGCGGTGTAAGCAGAGCGAATATCGGACGGGGGAATAAAATCAACCTGTGTCTGAACTTGCGAAAGGTGAGATGTAATAGCGGCGTTTCTTTGGGTCAACAATTCAATTTCACGTTGAGATTGTTCTATCATCATATTCACTTCATCCAACGCCTTTTGTGCCTGATCCAGTTCATTGCGAACCATTTGTTTGATGTCGACCAGTTCCCGGCCTTCATATTGAATATTCATCGTCATGGCACTAATTCTCCCTGAAGTTAACTCAATTATCAATTGTCAAATCCAGTATAGCATAGCCAACGAAAATCATCATGGAAAAAGCCTGCCAACCACACTGAACATATTCATGTTACAGATATACCCAATGATTAAGAGGGGTGTCACCACCGATTCCACAATCGTTGACAAAAGCTTTTATCTATGTGACAATTCCTCGCGATTTTGTTTTTTTATCATGAATCATTAGACATATTTTACAAACATAAATTCATTTACCCCACTCGTTGTCAATGGGCACATAATAATATGTTGTTGTAGTGCTCTTATTTTTTTTCACCCCAAGGCAGGTGTTCACTTGCCAAAATTATTGTAGAGGAGATTATAAATAGATGGAACATAGTGGTTGGCTTCTTATTTCGATACTTGCGGGAGTTTTATCCATTGCTGTCGCAATTGTGCTGTACATCTGGGTGATGAAACAGGATGTTGGCACAGAAACCGCCGCCAAAGTGGCCGGGTGGATTCAAAAGGGCTCAAAAGCCTATTTGAAGAAACTATATGTCGCGCTGGCTGGCTTGTCATTAGGATTAAGTGTGGTGATATTCCTCGTTTTCGGCCTCGATATCGAAGGCGCATTCGCTAATCCCAATCTTCTTGATGGCTTAAATATGGCTGTCGTATTTCTCATCGGCTCAGGCGCTTCTGCCCTCGCCGGATACATGGGCATGTTGATTGCTGTACAGGCAAATGTCCGCACCGCTACCGCTGCCAATCATAGCCTGAGCAAGGCCTTCAATCTTTCTTTCCGTGGTGGTTCAGTGATGGGTCTAGCAACCGTTGGCGTAGCCATCATCGGCATGACTGTCATTTTCTGGATCACCGGAGACCCTGAATTTGTGCTGGGCTATTCATTGGGCGCATCCATGTTGGCGTTGTTGGCAAAAGCCGGCGGTGGCATTTACACCAAAACCGCAGACATCGCTGCTGACCTGGTTGGCAAAGTAGAAGCTGGCATCCCCGAAGACGATCCCCGCAATCCCGCTGTTGTGGCCGACAATGTTGGCGACAACGTAGGTGATGTGGCTGGTATGGGTGCCGACATTCTTGACTCCTATATTGCATCTACCGTAGCTGCTATGCTGCTTGGTTTTTCTATGACCAATCTGCCAGCCAGTGAACGCATGCTTTACACAATCTTTCCCTTAATCTTGTGCGGCCTCGGTATCTTCGCTTCATTGATCGGTATGCTTTTCGTAAATGTGAAAGAAGGTGGACGTCCTGGTACAGCGTTGAACCTGGGCACGATTGTCACCTGTGTTCTGCTGAGTGTATTCGTAATCATTGTTGTCCTGGTGGGTGGTTACAACGCTGGCGTCATGTGGGCTGCTGTTGCAGGTATTTTGACAGGAATCATCATTGGTTTCACCTCTGATTACTACACCTCTGATACTGGCAAACCGGTGCAGGAAACAGCTCGTGTATCCACCTCCGGTTCAGCCATCAACATCATCACTGGCTTCTCCTATGGCTTGATCAGTGTGGTTCCTGCCATCCTTGGCATTGTTGCTGCCACTGTGATTGCCTACTTCGTAAGTGTTGCCTATGGTATGAGCGGTATCTATGGCGTTGGAATTGCCGCCGTGGGTATGCTCTCTATCACCGGTATGATCGTTTCAGCAGATGCCTATGGCCCAATTGTTGATAATGCCCGCGGTATCGCTGAAATGGCTGGCATGAGCGAAGAAGTGATTGAACGTGCTGATGTGCTGGATGCCGCTGGCAACACCGCCAAAGCCATCACCAAAGGCTTTGCGATCTCTGCTGCTGCCCTTACTGTGTTGGCTCTGTTCGCCGCCTATGCCGAAGTGGTAAAAGCCGCTACTGGATTGGAACTCGTCATCAGCCTGCGTGAACCGCTGGTGATCGCCGGTGCTTTGATTGGTGCCGCCGCGCCTCCCCTGTTCAGCGCGTTGCTGATGCTGGCAGTAACCAAGAATGCCTTTGAAATGATCGAAGAGATCCGCCGTCAGTGGCACGATGATCCCCGCATTCTCAAAGGAGAGGTGGAGCCTGACTATGAGCGTTGTGTCGCCATGGCATCGCAGGACGCATTGAAAGCATTGATTGGCCCCGCTATCATCGCCATCGCCCTGCCCCTGGTCATCGGTTTTATCCTTGGACCCGAAGCGCTCGGTGGTTTTCTGGGTGGCGCCATCTTCACTGGCATCATTTTCGCGCTGTTCATGTCCAATGCTGGTGGATTGTGGGACAACGCCAAAAAATTCATCGAAACCGGCCAATATGGCGGCAAAGGCTCTGAAGCCCACAAAGCAGGTGTGGTTGGCGACACCGTTGGTGATCCCTTCAAAGACACCGCCGGTCCTTCGTTGAACACCCTGATTACCGTTATGTCACTGGTGGCTTCCACCTTTGGGCCTGTGCTGGCAGTCTTCAATATCTTCGGCTAAAACTGACCGTACTTAGAATAATTACAAAGAGGTTGTCTTCGTATGAAGGCAGCCTCTTTCACTTTTCTGGAAATCATTTGAGGGAGATAACTTAACCATTCAGCCTTGGTGTGTTATTTCAACGGTTATAATAATTGACAAAACAACAAAGGAAATTTCAGGATGAATCAACCAAACAACCCGACCTTGTATCCAATCATCTTTGAGCCAGTATTAAAATCTGCGATCTGGGGCGGGAGTAACCTCGAGAAATTCGGCCGTGCCATTCCCCCTGAGGGAGTGGCAGAAAGCTGGGAAATCGCTGCCCATCCGAACGGATCATCCATTGTAGCCAATGGCGCCCATACGGGAAAGAATCTGGCAGAATTGACCAATGAGTTAGGCGTTGCCCTCATTGGCAGCAATGCTGCCTGGGCCGTAGAGCGGGGGAAATTCCCTCTGTTGGTGAAATTGTTAGATGCCAATCGAAGCCTTTCCGTGCAGGTACATCCCAAAGACTCATACGCCCTGGCCCATGAAGGCAATGAATTAGGAAAAACCGAAATGTGGGTCGTGCTTGACGCAAAACCCGGTGCGCAGATCATTCTCGGAGTCAAGCATGGCACAACCCCCGGCCAATTCAGAGCCGGCATCGAACAGGGATATCTCGAACCATATCTGCATTATCTTGACGTAAAAGCAGGTGATCATGTGTGTGTACCGTCCGGTTCATTGCATGCCATCCTCGATGGAATCGTCATCGCTGAAATCCAACAAAACTCGGATACCACCTACCGTGTCTATGACTGGAACCGCGTAGACAGCCACGGTAATGCACGAGAATTGCACATCGACAAAGCCATGGATGTCATCAATTTTGAACAGGTAGAACCGTCTTTGCCGACCGCCCAAATCAAGCAGCATCAGCCTGGCATTCAATCAACAGTTTTGTGCGAGAATGAGTATTTTTGCACCGAGCGGTTACAGGTGACAGCAGGATCGAAAATTTCAGGTACCTGTGATGGCAGCTCGTTAGAAATTTGGGGCGTCATTGATGGCTATATAACCGTCAATGAACTCGATTTGCATGGTGTTACTTTTTGTTTATTGCCGGCAGCGCTTGGTGCCTATGAATTGATTGCCAAAACCAATGCAACCTTACTGCGCACCACTATTCCTGCCACAGTTGATGCCAACAGCAGTTGCTGCAAAGAGTGAGATCAAACCACCTGATAAGGCAGCGGACTGTCTTCCAGTCCAGCCAGAATATTTTCAGCGCACATCACTGCCATCCGCGAACGAGTTTCATAAGTGGCAGAACCAACATGCGGTGTAATGATGACGCTGGACATTGACAACAAGGGACTATCACTATTGATTGGTTCCGGATCCGTCACATCCAGCCCAGCGCCAGCGATCCAGCCTTTTTCAAGTGCTTCCACCAGATCATCATGCACGACCACTTTGCCGCGTGCGGTGTTGATCAGAATGGCGGTTTTCATCATTTTCATCAAAGCTTCCCGATTGATCATATGCATTGAAGCTTCATTCAGCGGGCAATGCACGGAGAGAAAATCAGATTCCTTAAGCACTGTATCCAAATCAACCTTGGAAGCATTAAATTCTCTAAGGGTTTCCTGTTCAGCACTTGGGCTGTAGAATAAGGTTCTCATATTGAAACCAGTACCCCTGCGTGCAACCGCTTTACCGATCCGGCCAAAACCGATGATGCCCAATGTCTTACCAGACAGGTCATAACCGCGCAGCAATTCAGGCCCCCAGGTCTTCCACCGGCCCGCTTGCACATAAGCATGCCCTTCAGCGATCCGCCTTGCCACAGAGAGCAATAAGGCAAATGCCAGGTCTGCCGTGGTTTCTGTCAAAACACCAGGCGTGTTGCCTACCCTGATATTCCTTCTCCGTGCAGCCGTCAGATCGATGTTGTCATAGCCCACCGCATAGTTGCTGATCACCTTTATGTTAAAGCCAGCGGCATCCATCACACTACCATCGATTCTATCTGACAGCAAACATAAAATGCCTGCTGCGCCTTCAGCCAGTACACACAACTCTGCATTCGAAGGCGGCAATTCATCCTGCCACACACGCAATTCGCAACGATCTCGCAACATGGCCAAACCAGTCTCTGGTATGATTCGGGTAACAGCAACAATCGGTTTGCTCATATTTTTCTCCTTTGCACCGCCAAAGTTCAAATAAAGTATAAATCAAAACATCATGCAAGTTGACCAACCCAATTATTTTGAGATTGGCATTTACCAGCCTCTTCATACAGAAAATATAGGCACTTTATGGCGCAGTGCCTACCAACTGGGTGCTTCCGGTATCTTCACCATCGGCAAAGCCCATCCACAGCAGCACAGCGACACCGAAGCGGTCTGGCGGCATATCCCCTACCGCCGTTACGCAAGCTTTGAACAGTTCAAAGCCAGTCTTCCTTATGGCTGCCAGCTGGTTGGGTTGGAACTCTCCGGGAATCCATTGGGAGGATTTCATCATCCTGCACGATGTGTTTATCTATTAGGCTCAGAAGCCAATGGCCTGCCGTCAAGTATTCTTGACCAATGCCATGCAATAATCACAGTCGAGTCAATTCACAAAGCCAGTTACAACGTTTCAGTGGCTGGCAGCCTTGTGCTCTATTCGCGCTGGCTGCAGTATCACTGACAACGATTTCATCTTGACAGCGTAGACAGGTTACGCTACTATAGAATTGGGAGCGCTCCCAAACACCAATCATTTACAGAAAGAGGTTGATGATGGCAAACACGCTCGAAGATATTGCTGAAAAAAGCGGCTACTCTCGCTCCACGGTTTCACGCGTCATCAATGGAGAACCCGGGGTCAGCAAAAAAGCCCGTCAACAGATCAACAAGATTATCAAAGAGTTAAATTTTCACCCCAACCAGGCTGCCCGCGCATTGGCTACCGGCAAGATCAATACCATCGGTTTGCTTATCCCTGAAACAGTAAAATTTATTTTCACAGATCCTTACTTCCAATTGCTGGCGCAGGGCATATCAAAAGCCTGTGAAGATAACGGCTATGCCTTATTACTCTGGTTGACTGAACCGGAGATCGAGCGATCATCCATAAAAAAATACCTCAACCATGGCATTGTTGATGGCTTCATCACCGCCTCCATTAATTTTGATGAGCCCATGATCGACACCTTACTGCAAAGCAATTTGCCTTTTGTCATCATCGGACGCCATGCTTATGAATTCGACCTCAATTATGTGGATCTTGATAATTTAGCAGGGGCAGAGCTTGCTACACAGCATCTTGTCGATCGCGGATACAAACGCATCGCCACCATCACTGGACCTCAGGATATGTTTGCCGGGGAGGAACGCCTGACGGGTTATTGTAATGTTCTTCATGCAAACGGATTGGTCATAGAAGAAAATCTGATTATTGAGGGAGACTTTTTACAGGAAAGTGGTTATACCTGTGCCAAAAAGCTGCTTGCTTTCAAACCAGATGCCATCTTTGCTGCCAGCGACATGATGGCGGTCGGTGCCATGAATGCAATTCGCGAAGCAGAATTGCACATTCCCGAAGATATCGCTGTAATCGGCTTTGATGACCTACCCCTCACCGCACAGCAGAAACCACCCCTGACCACTATTCACCAACCTATTCACCAGATGGGGTATCTGGCGGTGGAAACTTTATTGAAAGTGATGGACAATCCCGATGGTGAGGTTTTCCAAACCATCATACGCCCCAGTCTTGTTACTCGCCAATCTACGTGAATAACGCTTCATGCGTAATTAACAACACAGGAGAAATTAAATGAAATTCGGTTATTTTGATGACGCCTCTCGCGAATATGTGATCACGGAACCTGCCACCCCGCAGCCGTGGATTAACTATTTGGGGAACAGCCAGTACCTTGGGCTGATATCAAACACTGCCGGTGGTTATTCCTTCTATACAGACGCGCGCTTGCGCCGCCTTACACGCTACCGTTACAATAATGTTCCGATGGACAACGGCGGTCGTTATATCTATCTTCGAGACAATGATACTGGCGAATACTGGTCCCCAACCTGGCAGCCAACCCGCACCGCATTGGATCATTACCGCTGCCGGCATGGCCTTGGCTATACCATCATCGAATCGTCACTCAAAGATATCAATGCCCAGCTAAGGTATTTCGTACCGCTGGATGAACCCCTTGAAATTTGGACAGTCGAGGTTAGCAACAACCGCGAGAGGGAAGCAAATCTCTCCCTCTTTTCCTTCATCGAATTTTGCCTGTGGGATGCCGCTGACGATTCTTCCAATTACCAGCGCAACTTGAATATTGGTGAAGTTGAGGTCGAAAACGGTGTCATCTATCACAAAACCGAATACCGCGAAAGGCGTGATCATTTTGCCTTCTTTGCATGCTCTGAACCCATCGTCGGATTTGATACCCAGCGCAAAGAATTTACCGGCCTGTACAATGGGTTTCACGAACCGCAAGCCGTCATCGATGGAGAATCTCGCAATTCGATCGCTCACGGTTGGTCACCGATCGGCTCGCATCATGTCAGGCTGCACCTTGCTCCCAATGAAACAAAACAAATAACTTTCTTGCTTGGTTACCAGGAAAATGACAAAGACGAGAAATTCGATCCCCCTGGCTCGCAAATCATCAACAAAAAACAAGCCACACAGCGCATCACAAAATACCTCAATAATGAAAATGTAGAAACT
>Ga0334886_1002951_pt1 | contig 15920 bp, 11 predicted proteins | sample GraSluR1_MG_9_FD_207232 | JGI IMG/M metagenome (GOLD analysis project Ga0334886, IMG submission 207232) | Sludge microbial communities from methane-producing bioreactor in Wageningen University, Netherlands - Granular Sludge_27_06-R1 | ecosystem: Engineered > Bioreactor > Anaerobic >...
TCCTCCACCATTTCCTCGTTGGGCGGTCTGCACAAGATGAGTGGCTGGGACGGCCTCATCGTCACCGATTCAGGCGGTTTTCAGGCTTATTCTCTCATCCGCCAGAATCCCAAAATGGGCAGCATCACCGAAAAAGGCATTTCCTTTAAACCCGAAGGCGCGCAGCGTAATTTTCTACTCACCCCCGAAAAATGCATTCAACTGCAATTTGCTTATGGTTCTGATGTCATCATCACACTCGACGATTGCACCCATGTTGATGACCAACACAGCGAACAGGTCAAGTCGGTGCAACGCACCATTGCCTGGGCACAGCGCTGCCGCAAGGAGTATGACCGACTGCTGGAAGAGAAACAAATCAGCCGGGAAGATCGTCCACTGCTTTTTGGGGTGGTGCAGGGCGGCCGTGACCTCGCTTTGCGGCGCCAGTGTGCCGAGGCATTGCTCGAGACTGGATTCGACGGCTTCGGGTATGGCGGCTGGCCGCTGGACGCGGAAAGCAACTTACTGACCGATATCCTGGCTTACCTCCGCGAGCTGATCCCTGCGCAGTATCCGCTGCACGCGTTAGGTGTCGGCCACCCCGAAAATGTCCTCAAAGGCTACCAATTGGGCTACGGCATCTTTGATTGCGCCATGCCCACCCGTGACGCCCGCCATGGGCGCCTGTTCACCTTCACCCAATTCTCTGACGCACCCGGACACGGCCTGACCGGCAAGTGGCTGCAATACCTGTATATCCAGGACGACAAGCACATCAAAGACAGCCAGCCGATCTCCCCGCATTGTGATTGTTACACCTGCCAACAGTTTTCGCGCGGTTATTTGCGCCATCTGTTTAAAATGAATGAACTGACCTTCTATCGCCTCGCCACCATTCACAACCTGCGTTTTATGACCCAACTGACTGACCGTATAGCCAGGTTGAATGTGCATTGATGGATGAATTAATTGCCGAACTCGTCAACAGCGTACGAAAAAACGCACGTTACGCAGATATTGATGAAAAACTGGTAACCCGTCTGGCGCAGGATTTTCAATCCCGAGGCTTTTCACCCAAGGAAATTGTCAAGCGCACCCGCGCCAAGCTGCACCAGATCGGCGGTGCCTATCAGGAACACACCATCCCTTACCAGCAATTGCGCAACGAGATGCTTGCCTTGCCGCCCGACCTGCATGCTTCGCGCGTGCTCGATTTCTGCGCCCGGGCGATCGATTACCACCGCTCCACCCAGGAACGCGCCGCACAGCTATCTATCATCTACGAGACCATCTTCGCAGATCTACCGCCTATCCACTCGATCCTTGATCTTGCCTGTGGGTTGAATCCACTCACGCTGCCATGGATGCCGGTCGCTGATACGATTCAATATCAGGTCTGTGATATCTATGGTGAAATGGTTGCCTTGCTGAATGACTTTTTTACTCATTTTAAAATCAATGGGCAGGCCTTCCTGTGCGATCTCTCCACAGCCATCCCCTCTACAGAGGTGGACATAGTCTTTCTTTTTAAGACTCTGCCCTGCCTGGAGCAGGTAGACAAATCCATCAGCCTGCGTTTATTACAATCAATCTCCGCCGAATATGTACTGGTCAGTTTTCCTGTGCGTTCCTTAAGCGGACGTGCAAAGGGCATGCCCCAGCATTACGAACAGCACTTTCATACCTTGCTGTCACAAACCGACTGGCACAACCGACCCTACAGGTTCAACGACGAGTTGTTTTTCCTGCTGTACAAATGATTTGGATTCGCTATAATCATAATTGAATCGAACAGGAGGACTTTATGAAAGGGAAAACTGTTATTTTGCTATTGACAGTGATCCTATTCGCGATGGCTTGCAACATCGCCGATCTACTGCAAAACGGGTCTGACCAGACTGATCTACAAGCCACCCTGTACGTCATGCAGACCCAGGTGGCAGAAATTCCGCAGACTGATCAGGAGCCGACACTGGAAGAGGATGTGGTGCCACAGCCCGAACCAACCGAACAACCCAGCCCAACGCCAGAGCCGGATTTTCGCTACGAACATCTCAGCTTGAATTACCATCCCTCACTCGCCAGCTGCCTGTGGGGCGAAACCATCCCCGAAAACCTACCCGATGACCAGTACGCCTATGATTTTGCGGAGGCACAGCACATCCGCGTAAATTTTGATGACTTCATCATCGGCGAGCATTTCCACACCCCCGTTATCCGTGTTTATGATGCGGCGTGCTACCAGGAAATCAGCGATCATTCCGTTGAAAACATGTCCCTGCTGGCTACGCTGTTGGCTGCCCGGCCTGAGAATCCCGAATTTTTGCCCTTCCTGCCATTGGTTCCAACCGCCAAATTCTACATCGCCCAGATCGAATACATCGGCTTTGAGGGTGGCAGCGGGGTGCGCTACTTGTGCCAGATGGGACAGGCAATGTGGCCAGTCAACAACATGAACTTGTTCTATACCTTTCAGGGCATGACCAACGACGGCCAGTATTACATTTCCGCCATGTTACCGGTTAATCACGCTGAACTCTCCTACGATGGCAGCGAAGCCGGCACCGATTGGGAGCCCTATTACAGCGAAGAAGCCTGGAATGAATATCACGCCCTGGTGGTCAGCGACTTGAATGGCTACCCGCCAGAATCTTACCAGCCCTCCTTGCTGCTCTATGATGACATGTTCCAATCGGTTAGAATCAACCCATGACAGAACAAGACCCCAGCATTAAGCGTGTTCAGGCCTTCTACGACGAATCTGTGCAAACCGAGTGGGAGCGCCTCGACCAGCATCCGGTAGAGTTTGCCGTGACCATGCGCGTTTTGCAGCAGCATTTGCCGCCAGCGCCTGCCCGCATCCTTGACCTCGGCAGCGGTCCTGGCCGCTATGCCATTGCTTTGAGTCAGCTGGGGTACCAGGTCACCCTGGCAGACCTCTCGCCTGCCAACATCGCCTTCGCCCAACAGAAAGCTGAGGAAGCAGGCGTTAATCTCAACCAGACCATCATACAGGAGGCCACCCAACCACTGCCAAAGGATGTCAAAGACTTTGATGCGGTGTTGTTGATGGGACCTTTGTACCATCTCGTCACCCGTGACAAGCGCCTGGCAGCCCTGCAAAACGCGATCAGTGTGCTCAAACCGCAAGGTGTGTTGTTTGCTTCGTTTATCACCCTGTTTGGTGCTTTACGCGCGGTGGTGCAGTATTCTCCCGACCAATTAGAAGAAGAATGGAAAACCCTGCAATATGGCATCAACCGCTCTGACCTGGGCTTCACCGATGCCTATTTTGCCCGCATTCCCGAGATTTACAGCCTGATGGCAGAAACCGAAGCACTGGAGCAAATTGAAATACTGGGATGCGAGGGGTTTTCCAATATTGTCGAAAAGAGCTTTTTAGAAACCCAACTGGTGCCGGAAGTATGGCAGCATTGGGTTGATCTGAATCTGGAGTTCGGCAGGCACCCCACCGCACTGGAAGCCTCCGATCATATTCTCTATGTCGCCCGTAAACTCTGACCTAACCCCCGAAATCATGCGGCAGGTGATTGCTGCGGCCGCTTTGCGTGCGCCTTTGTGGCAGGACAATCCGCAGGGCGCATTTCGCCTGTTCGCGGGTTTCTATGAAGGCTTTCCCTCCCTCGTGATCGATGGCTACGCCGACACACTTCTGTTGTTTGATTATTCTGAACGCGCGGACATCAACTTGGCATCGCTTGAGCACTTGGCAGCAACAATCTGCCAACAAGTTCGGCCATTCCAGGCAGCCTTCGTCAAACGCAGGAACCATTCCGACCAGGCGTTACGCCGGGGAAGACCGCTAATCGGTGAGAGCCACACCACCACCATCGAAGAACACGGCATTCGTTATCGCGTGGATGTGACCATGAATCAGGACGCCGGCTTTTATCTTGACACGCGCTTTTTGAAGGCATGGTTGAAAGAAAATTGTGCCGCAAAAAGCCTCTTGAACACCTTTGCCTACACCGGCAGTTTGGGAATAGCGGCGATAGCAGGCGGTGCTACGCGGGTGGTGCAGACCGACCGTAATCGCGCCTTTCTGAATGCAGCCAAAACCTCCTACAGCCTCAACGGGTTCCCCATCAACAAAGCAGACTTCATCACCGGTGATTTTTTCAGGATGATCTCTGAGCTTAAGTTGCAGCCGTTGTTCGATTGCGTCATTCTCGATCCCCCCATTTTCTCGCAAACTTCGGGCGGCGTTGTTAACACCCTCGATGAATACCACCGTCTGGTCAACAAGGTCAGGCCGCTGGTAGCGCACGAGGGTCATCTGGTGCTGATCAACAACGCCGTTTTCCTGTCCGGCAGCGACTTTATGAAAACCATCCAGGATATGTGCGCTGATGGTTACCTCACCCTGAAAACCACCATTCCTATTCCGGAGGATATAACCGGCTATGCGCACACCATTCAAACAGCGCCACCGGTTGATCCCGCTCCCTTCAACCACAGCACCAAGATCGCTATCCTGACCGTAGAACGCAAAGACCAGCGTACCGTATGAACGATGACATCCTTCAGCCATGGGTGGAAGAAATTCTCGCCAGTAAAAAATACCGTGACCTGCACATTCCACCGGAAACCGTGACTGCCCTCCTGGCCTCAGAATTTGAGCGCCTGGGCAAAATCAAGCCAGCCGTCAAATCCGCCAAACAAAAACTGCACAACATTGTTGCTGCATACCTTGGCGATCCTGACTATGAACAAGCCATCCAATGGATGACCACACGACTCCCGCAGTCATCACCACAGGAGGAGCAGGCCATGTGTGAGCAACTCCTTTCCCACCACGCATCCACCCGTGAACGGCTGCCCCACCTGCGTGAATTCTACGAAACCATCTTCGCCATCACTGGAAAGCCATCGGTCATACTGGATCTGGCCTGCGGGCTGCACCCGTTCGGCCTGCCCTGGATGGACCTGCCCCGAACCATCGAATATCACGCCTACGATCTGCACCTGCCGCGCATCGAGTTGATCCAAACCTATTTTTCTGACCGCTATCCCCACTCACAGGCTCACCACCAGGACATCTTGCTTGACATCCCCGCCGGACCCGCTGACGTGGCATTCCTCTTCAAAGAAACCCACCGCATGGAGAAACGCGCGAAAGACAGTAATCTACCCCTTTGGCAGCAACTCAGCGTAGATTGGCTGGTGGTGTCGCTTCCAGCGGTATCACTCAACCAGCAGCATGACCTCCGTGAAGGCCATCGCAAGCTGGTTAATAATCTGCTGGAAAAAACCGGCCACAACTGGCAGCAAAGCGTTGCCGAAGTGCATGGTGAGATGCTGTTCTTTCTTCAAAAAACCTGAAAAAGCCCCTCATTCTACCTCCCCGGTTTTCGTGCTGATGCTATAATGGGAACAGATACCTTGGAAGGAAAGCGTATGAATGCAAAACCGATTCTCATCAATGTGCGGGGGGCAATCGTCCGTAAGGACCGTGTGGTTCTCGTTAAAATGAATGATGAGTCGGGTATGTATTTCACCTTCCCCGGTGCCACCGTTCACCAGGGGGAATCCCTGTACGAAGCCATGCATCGTGGTATCAATTTATCAACCGGCGCCCAGGTCGATGTGGGCCGTTTATTGATGCTGTGGGAGTACATTCCTGAGAGAGAAAATTTCAAGTATGGTGATCGCCAAAAGTTGACTGTTCTGTTCCTGTGCCGCATCATGCCGGGCAATGAACCTCACCAGCCACGCATCTCAGACCCCAACCAGATTGATGTATTATGGATGCCGATCAGTGCCTTGAGTGAATTGCCGGTCGTGCCATCTGTCGGTGCTCAATTGGCGACTGCCTTGGAATCCAAGATGACCACCGGAAACCTTTTCATTGACAATATCGCTCTGCTATGAGCAAAAGCAGGAAAGATAACCAGCGGGGTCAACCAAAGCCTGACACATCTGAACACCCAGTACAGACGCTGTTGGCAACCCTTGAACCGCTGTTATCACCGCAAGAATTCCGGGCACTGCTGGCTGAACTCGACCAGCCGCTGCCATCTGCACTGCGCCTGAATCCATTAAAACTCCCGCAATCTCCAGATGTGCTTATTCAACAACTGTCACAGCGTTATGATTGGTTGCTTTCGCCGCTGTCCTATTGTGAAACCGGATGGCGCATTGATGCTGGCAGCTATCCACCTGGCCAAACCTGGGAACACCGCTTAGGTCGATACTATGTGCAGGATGCTTCCTCCATGCTGCCGGTGGAACTGTTCGATCTCTCACATACAGAAAATCCATTGATACTCGACATGGCCGCCTCGCCCGGCGGCAAAACTACCCATCTGATCAGCAAAACCAATGATAACGGGCTGGTGATCGCCAATGATGCCAGCCACGATCGCATCACCGCGCTGCGGGTGGTATTACAGAATTGGGGCAGCATCAATCATGCCATCACCCAATTTCAGGGCGAGCGTTTCGGGCAGTGGTTTCCGAACACCTTTGATGCCATTCTGTTGGATGCTCCCTGTTCTATGCAGAATTTGCGCAGCACAGAAGCGCGCCCCATGCGGCCTATCTCTGCCAAAGAAGAACACAACCTGGCCAAACGTCAGCAGAAATTGCTGGAGAGTGCCCTGTTTGCCCTCAAACCAGGCGGCCAGATGGTGTATGCCACCTGTACGCTGACCCCGCAGGAAGACGAATTTGTGCTTGATTGGCTGCTTTCTCACTATCCCCGGTCAGTTCACATTGATGATCTCGCCCCCTCCCTGGGCATCCAGGCACCCGCCCTCAATGAGGCGTACGGATCAATCTTTCATCCATCAGTGCAAAATGCTTTTAGGCTGTGGCCGCATCGCCTGCAAAGTTCAGGCTTCTTTTGCGCCCGCCTCACCAAAGTAGACGCCATTCATGGTAAATCTCGGCCGGCGCCAACCTTTGACATCCTCAAAACAGACTTTGAACCGCTTTCAACACAGGATTCTGAAGAACTTCTAGGTCTCATGACTGACCAATGGCAGTTTGATTTTGCGCAGAAATATCTGGCGGAAGAGCGTTCGCTCTGGCGCAAAGGCAAACAGATCTTCCTGTTTCCCGACCGGTTTTTCACTGAACTCAACGCTTTACCATTGCGCAGTCTCGGTCTCCTGCTGGGCGAATACATCAATAGCCAGTTCACGCCTGACTTCTTTTTCATGTGCCGCCTCTTCTATGAGAACGACCTGCCATCCACTATAATTGAGGAAGACCTTGCTGCTTTATGGATGTCTGGCCAATCGATCCCCTGTCACCATATCGATGATGGAAACTCTCCCATCTTAATCATGAAATCGAAGCAAGGAGAATTTTTGGGGGCTGCCAGACCAGGCAATGGCCAATTTAAGAACAACCTGCCACGTCGTGTGATTGTCTGAGGAAAACTCTTTAATGAAACCCGTTCGAAAATATGTCTTTCTTCCATTATGGATACTGACACTGATTATGGGTGGCTTGTTGCTGTTCCTGCCCTTATTTTCTCAACACGATGGGCTCATCTTTCAAATCAGCAATCTGCAACACAATGGTATCTACATCAGAGAATCGAAACCGACGCCTGAAAAGGGCATCCAAAGCGGCGACCGTATTCAGAGAATTAATAATTGCAGTATAGAACGCTATCTGCATCGTGATTGTCCTCAAGCGGAGGCTTTTAGGGAGCCATTAACCTACACACTGACCCGCAATGGCCAATTATTGACCATGCAAACCTCTCCCATCAGCCGCAACCCGCTTGCTTATGGCAGAGCGATCCTGCCGTATCTCACAGGATTTTTCCTTATGATGATATGTGCGTTGGCTGGGATTCTTGCGCTTGATGTTAAACGCATTAACAACTTGTTGATTGTCAACTTACTCCTATTTGCTATGAGTTTCGCCTATCTGCCCGGACGACTGCCTTTATGGTTATTGCTGTACCCCAATATTTTATGGGCCACGCTCATCATTGTTTCAATCGCCTATTCTGGCGTATTCGCCCTGTCCACCCAATTAATATTGGGGTTTCCCAAAGATATCCTGCCCTCAAAAACAATCAACAACGCAATCCTTGTCCTGATGCTGTTGGTGCCACCCCTGGTCAGTGGCATCATTCTCATGAGATCATCCTCGCTTATCACGGGTTTAAATCGTGCCAACCGCTGGCAGACAACCGCTGGAGAGATCAGCGCTATAGCCTTCCTGGGCAGTTACCTGATACAGGTCATCACAAAAACATTCGCTCGCACACGCATTCGTTTACGCTGGATGCGCGTTGCTGCCGTTATTATTTTGGTCAGCCTGGCAAGCCTGGCATCTGTTGCTTTAATCTCACATTTTGAAACCATCATCGCCGCATTGCCTACGCTGCGGCAATTGCTCGCACAAGGGGCAAAACCAGCCGTCTTGTTGCTCCTGTGCAGTCCCATTATGTTTGCCATTCCACTGGCAGAAAAATATCCCGGCCGCATCGATCAACTCGAAAACCGTCTCTTGTTCTACACCGTGATACTGCTGCTTTTATTCTTTGCCTACCTTTGCATGAATTATCTGCTTTTCATCGTGGGAATTTTTACTTTTTGGAACACAAGCTCTTTCTTTCCGGGCTTTGCTTTCGTCTTGCTTTCGTTACTTGTACTGGCAACCATTCGCAAACCAATCAACAGAGTCCTCAATCAAGTGTTCTATCGTGATCGTTTACATTATCAAACCTTTCTGCCAGACTACATTTTGCAACTCAGCACCAACCTGAATCTTTCAGAAATCCTCAATCTGCTGCTGAAAACACTGCCCCAACAGTTGAAATTCCGAAAGACATACGTGATCTTACGCAGCATTGCCGGTGATTATTACTATTATCCGGCTGAGAACCAGGAGGGCGTTGGCAACACCCTCCCCCTGCAACATCCCATGATTCAGCGCCTTCGTTCCACACAAAAACCGATCCTGTACTACGTCGATATGCATGAACTACACCAGGGAACGGTGGCATTCATGAAGAAAAATCGCATCGAAGTAATACTGCCACTCATCCACCAGGAAGAATTGGTGGGTGTTTATCTGATCGGCGAAAAATTCAGCAAAAAACCATTCAGTATCACCGAGGTTAAAGTTCTGTCTGAACTCAGTCAATGGGCTGGGGCGGCCATCAACAATGCCACGATTTTTATCGAAAAAGAGGATTATTCACGATCCTTGGAAGAAACCGTTGAACAGCAAAGCCGTGAATTGGATCGTGTCGTCGATGAAACCCGCCGTTACCAACGCTCGAACCATCAACATGACCAGGAAATTGTGGCACTGATTGGCGAGGTCAATCGAGATATTCGCGAACCACTCAGCAAAATCACCTCAACCACACAACAGTTAAAAACAAAAATCGAAAAAGAGGAAGAAATAAAGCTGATTCAACAGCTTGAAAACAATACCTCCATACTCGTTGACCACATCAACGCCTTCCTTGATTACACGCTGATCGAAACCGGCCAGATGAAATTAAATAAAAGTGAAGTGAATTTGTATGATGTTTTCGCAGCTGTTTCGCATCAATTGTCGTGGCAGCACCCAGAAACACAAAGGCAGCTTTCCTTCTACCTGAACGCCCTCACCCCTGTCATCTACAGCCTGGACAGCTCACGTTTGATTGAGATTCTCTATATATTGACACATATCAGTATCCATCTGCATCCAAACGCGCACATGGCAGTCTCCTGTCACCCGCTCACGCCCGCAGATGAACCCGGCCAACAGATGATCCAACTTGGATTTGAATGTCGCCATGTGGCGGTCTCACCAGATACCCCTGTCGATAAAAATACTATGGAAATGCAAGAACTCGAACATCCTGCATTAAGTCTGGTCATTGTGAAACAATTGTGCAAACTTTTTGGCGGTGAGTTGACCAAAGAACCAACCGCAGCCAAAGAGGGTGTCATTTTCCAATTTTCTATCCATACACAAATACCGGCTGATACATATCCAGCGTATCTCGCCATTGACCCACCCCATTTGCGGGGGAAATCTATGCTGATCCTCAGCAAAAATGAGCAACTTGGTCAAAAAATCCAAATTCAATCCGGCTCATGGGGCATGCGTTCGGCACTGGTCATTTTCAACGATGAAGACGCAAATATCCTTTCCACGCCCGAAAAATTTGATCTGGTGTTGATTGATGCTGCCAGCACAGACCTCACGGATTTGAAAAAGAAAATCAGCCATAGCGGCACGGAAAGCATGTTCCCGAAGACGATCGTGATCCACGCAGAAAAAGAAAGTCCCAAATTCTCTGACCGCCACCAGCGCGTAATCACAAACGCGCCACGGCCCGAGCAACTCTACAATTTGCTGACGCAGGCATATCTTTTTGATCCGCCATCAGTGCCCGTCAACCCTGTTGCTGAAGCAACTGCTTCTTTGCATAAACCCGACCAGTTTTTCCTTGGAAAAAACAAAGTTCTGATTGTCGCAAAGGAAAAAGACCATGCCTTAACCTCCTATCTGGCGCAATTCAATTGGGAAGTCATTCAATACAACGACAACCTCACCAGTTTGCCCGAGGTTGTCGATCAACAAAAGGTAAATGCTGTGATCATTGAACTCCAGCATCGCGACCGGCGTGAATTAGACACCATCCGCCTGATACGCAAGCAGCAAAAAGATGCTCAAAGGCTTTTCGTGGCTGCCATCAGCGCCAACCCGGTTCTATTCCCGGCAATGGATGTAATCAAAGCCGGCGCAAATAAGTACCTTCTCAAACCTTATCGGCTTGAGGAATTGTCAACCTTCCTGGCTCAGCACATGAGCCGCTCAATAAGGAATTAACAGGTTACTCGGTTGGCGAACTGATCTGTCCAAACCATTGGATACCTACCCCCCTGGCTTGCATAACGATGAATTCGTTGCTCTCACGCGCATACAATCGAAAGGTATCGGCAAACACACCCGCAGGATAGGAACACTGGTCGCACCGCCCCACCAACATACCCTCTTGAACATCCCATAGCTGTAATGTGTCTCGGGCGCCAAAGGATTCTTGCGGCTGATTCAACCACACACAGGCAATATTCTCACCAAAGGTATCCATCGCAAAAACAGGCTGTAACGAATTCATTTCAAAACTATTCAACACCTGTCTTTCGTCCAATGAATACACCTCAAGTGCCATTGATTCACCTGTTCCGCCTTCAATCTCATACACCAGCAAATTGCTTTCTGCGAAAAACAAGAAATTTGGTAATCGAAAGCCCCTTTGGGATGATAAACTGCTGCGCCTTGCAACCGCTGATATTTCATCTGCGTCCCATACCGCCAGGTATGAGGGCGCATTGCTAAGTGAATAGCCCGCCTCGATGACAGTATTTTCATCAAGAAAAGCCAACCGGCCTACATACTGTGTTTTCCAATTCTGAATAACTCGTTCATCAACCAGGTCTACCAAAAAGATATTTTCACGTCCGCCATATACCAGCCGATCGGAAGTAACCGGGAAAGCAACCACAAAGTTGATATCAAGGTTAGCATTAAACGAACTGAGCAGGATGTTTTCAGGCAGCGCGTACCAATGAATCACCTCGCCGCTGTTCACGTCCCACACGCTGATGCCGCCCCAGAATCCTGCTGCCAGCCAGGCGCCATCCGCTGAATAGGCAAGGTGAACCCTGGTGTTGGCAGGCAGGTAAGGAATATCGGAAAAAACATCTTGCTGTTCTTCCGAAAGCCGGTAGGTGGATTGGCGAGTTCCCCGGCCAACAGACCAAATTTCCACTTGCATCGCATCTGTGAAAAACGCCACTTGCTCTCCATTGGGTTTAAACGCACCACCCAGGTAATTGGGGCTACCTGCCGTGATTTCAGATTCCCACAGCACCTCACCCAACGACGCAAGCACCTGAATCTTGCGGGGTTGAATCAATGCCAATTTGTCAAGTTCCTGGTCGAAAAAAGCCACTGTGGCGTGATCAAGCGAATCGACAAAGCTGACCTGGTCAAAATTCTCCGCAAAGATTGGCACATAGACCGGTTCTGGTTCTTCGATCACTGCCGTTGCAAACACCATGGGGGTTGGTTCTTCTGTCTGTTCCGGCTCCGGGGTGTCTGTAGTGTCCGGTGTTCCCATATCAAGCCCCGCCTCCGGCAGGTTGGTAGCCATAACAACCTCGCCATTGGTCGCCCTGGGTGCCAGATCGAAATATTGCACAATGTACAAACCTGCCAGCACAAAGACGATTAACCAAAATGCTGACACCACAATCACCAGTACCCGTTGTGATATCCTTCGCCAGTATGGCAAACGGAACCGTTTTTTGGGTGTTTTCTGTGGCTTTGCTTCCGCCAAAGCGCCTTTGAGTTCATCTTCAATCGCCTGGTGCTTTTTTTCTTTTCGCAGCAATTCTTTGGCGTTGATGGTTTCCTTCGTGTCTCGCCGCACAGTGAACTCTGGCTCATCACCATCCATTTGATCAAACGAGAACAAATCATCAGGCATTTCGTCACTTTGACCGTTGCTGCCAACAGTGGGCGTGTCACCGATTGAGAAAGCATCGCTTTCTTCAATCTCTTCTGACCCAAAAAACTCATCACTCAGGCGTGAAAATTCATCATCGGAAATCGTTTCGATATGCTCGTTTTCGTTCTTCTCCTGATCCAATTCGATCCAATCAAGGTCAGCCGAAGAGATGAAAGGACTTGACGAGACCGCTGAATCATCTTTACCTTCTTTTTGAGCGATAGTTTCAACCTCAGCCTTCAAATCATCCAGTGAATCCGTGATTGAACGCAAATCACCAGTGTCCACAAAACGCTTCATAGCTGTTTTCAGCAATTTGCTTTCCGGGTTGAGTTTCAAACCCCTTGACAGAATGGCTTTGCGCTCTTTCTCTGAATCACAGACATCAACCAGCCACAACCAGGCATATTCGTTCTTCACATTGTCTTGAATGAGCTGCAAAAGAATTTTCCTGGATTGTTCTTTTTCACCAAGCTGCGAAAGACGAATTGCTTGATCTAGTCTTTGTTGGCTATTGTCTGTTGACATTCTCTACCTGAATCACCTTCATGTGGTTGGGATGCTGCCATGGTCCCATGGGAGCTATGATGGTTTATATTAAAGATATTGTACCCCTATCTATAGATGGACGGCAATTGGTTGAAGTCGGAGCAGGGATTACGTTCGGTTATAATAAGCTTAATTATTATAACCGATTTTCAAGGAGCCTCTTATGCGTGCCGTTGACGTGATCATAAACAAACGAGATCAGTTGGAATTATCCAGCGATGAAATCCATTTCTTCGTGCAAGGCTTGACCGAAGGCACCATTCCTGACTATCAGGTGGCAGCCTGGGCAATGGCGGTACTTTTGAATGGCATGACCAACCGCGAGACCACCGATTTGACCCTGGCCATGGCGCAATCAGGCGACACGTTAGACCTTTCCCCTGTGGTTCCTTTCACCGTCGACAAACATTCCACCGGCGGAGTTGGTGACAAAACCAGCCTCACCGTCGCCCCCATCGTTGCCGCCTGTGGCCTGCCGGTCGGAAAAATGTCGGGGCGCGGGCTGGGTTTCAGCGGCGGCACGCTGGACAAAATCCAATCCATCCCCGGATACCGCACCGACCTGACGCCACAAGAGTTCATGGATCAATTGTCCGATATCGGCATTGTTCTCACCGGTCAGAGCGCTAACCTTGCTCCTGCTGATGGCATCCTGTATGCCTTACGTGATGTAACCGGCACAGTGCAATCTCTGCCATTGATCGCTTCCTCCATCATGAGCAAAAAACTGGCGGCGGGGGCGGACGCTATCGTGCTGGACGTGAAGACTGGCGTGGGTGCTTTCATGCAAACGCTCGAAGAAGCCAGGGCATTGGCAGAAATTATGACCGCTATTGGGCATAACGCAGACCGCCAGGTGGTTTGCCTGCTTTCTGACATGAATCAGCCGCTTGGTTCACAGGTTGGCAATGCATTAGAACTCAAAGAAGCCATAGAAGCCTTGCGTGGGAACGCACCAACTGACTACAGGGAACATTGCCTCACCGTTGCATCACATATGCTTGTGCTGGGTAAACAGGCGCAAACCCTCGATCAGGCACGCAGTATGGCACAGGATGCCATCAATTCTGCCCGTGCCTATGACAAATTCCGCCAACTGGTGGATGCGCAAGGCGGCGATATCCGCTACGTCGATGATTTATCATTGCTTCCCACTGCCCAGTTCGTCGAACCACTGGAAACCCCCCGAACTGGTTACCTGCAAATCATCCATGCCAGAGAGGTAGGCGAGACTGCTGTTGACCTTGGCGCAGGCAGAGCCAGCAAAAGCGACAACATTGACCCGGCGGTCGGCATCACTATTCTCCATAAAGTCGGCGATCATGTCACCCAGGGAGAGCCATTGTGCTGGATACATGCCAACGATCAAGAAAAGTTGGAAGCCGCCAAAAAGCGACTCCTGGCCGCCCACCACATTGTTGATGAAGAAGTGCCTCCGCTGCCCCTCTTCTATGACATCATTCAATGATCTCGATGGGTGTGAACTTGCCCGAAAGCATGTCTTTCTTGCGTTGAAATTCGATCTGTGAAAGCACCATCGCCGCAAACATCAACCCACAGCCAGCCATCTGCCAGGGCGTGAAACTCTCTTGCAAGTAGATCACACCGACCAGTGCTGCGAACACCGATTCCATCGACAGGAAAATGGCAGCGTCGGTAGGTTCGGCAATTTTTTGTGCCACACCCTGCAACGTGAACGCCACACCGGTGGCAAGCACAGTCAGGAACAACATCGGTTGCCAGGCTTGTTGGATGCCTGCCAGCGTATTTTGTTCAAAAAACGCCGCTGCCCCCATGCCCAAAAGGCCGCAAGCCAGGAACTGAACCACAGCAATCTGGTAGGGGTCCGAATGGCGCACCACATGCGACAGTGCGATCATTTGAAAAGCATACAAAATGGAACTCCCGATCAAAAGTACATCTCCACGGGTGACCTGAGAACCGCCCGAGCTGGTTAGCAAATAGAGGCCTGTCAGCACCAGCACAACCGCCGCCCAGACGTTCCACCAGATACGTTTGCGCCAGAACAAAGACAAAAATACCGGGATAAAGACCACATACATACCTGTGATAAACCCGGCATTCCCCACGGTGCTGACCAGCAGTGCAACTTGCTGCAGAGCGCTGGCGCTGAACAACAAGACCCCGATACCAACACTCTGCCAAATCGCCTGTTTAGACAGTTGGATGCGAAAGCGAAATAAAAGCAGCAGCAGCAATCCGGCACCCAAAAATCGCAAACCGATGATAGCGAAAGTGCCCAAAGACCTGGCGGCCAATTGTTGCGCCGTAAACGCGCTGCCCCAGATGAATGCGATCAGGAGCATCAGGGCATCGACTTTGATTCGTTGAACAATGCTGGCTTTTTCCATTTCTGACCCATTCTACCAGAACCTCCCTATAATTCCACCAATCAACGTATAATGTGAAAAGGAAAATCACACAAGATCAGGCATGACCCTCGAATTATCAACCCCGCCATTAAAATTTTCGCTGCTAGGCCCCCCGCGCCTATATACCAATGGTACCGAATTTTTCATGACCCGCAGCATTGTACGCGCTATGGCTTATTATTTGGCATGCCAGGACAAGCCCACCAGCCGGGTTGATTTGCAATTAATGTTCTGGCCAGAAGCATCAGCATCACGGGGAACGACAGCCCTGCGTGAGACGCTTTCAAAACTGCGTGGCAGCCTTCCCGAAAAATATTTTCTGATCACCACACCCACCCATGTGTATTTTGACAGAACCTTCGTAGGCTGTGATGTGTTAGATTTCTTACAACTGTACATAAACCTGCTCCCCCAGGTGCAATCCATCCCGCAAAGAAGCGCACTACCCGAAAAATTGGCGCAAGAATACGAGCAAGCTCTCTCTTTGTGGA
>Ga0334886_1002960_pt1 | contig 15882 bp, 7 predicted proteins | sample GraSluR1_MG_9_FD_207232 | JGI IMG/M metagenome (GOLD analysis project Ga0334886, IMG submission 207232) | Sludge microbial communities from methane-producing bioreactor in Wageningen University, Netherlands - Granular Sludge_27_06-R1 | ecosystem: Engineered > Bioreactor > Anaerobic > Unclassified...
CGGAGGCCAGCAGCAGAGGGCCCTTCAAAGACGGCCAGTACCACCCCGTCCGCCATGAAGCGGAGGAGACCTGATTCATCGACTGGTCGAGGATGCCCACCTGGGACTGGCCCAGGTACTGGTGGGGGTACATGGCCCGAAGGGGACCACCTGCCGCAGGTGACTCCGTGCCCACAGAAACGGTGGTGCAGGCATAGGTCACGCTCATATCGTGACCGTCCGCCTGGGGGGCGTACCCCGGAATTACCCGGGTGTCGGTGACTTCGGCGAAGGCATGCCCCGCGAAATGGGCAAGCAGGTCCTTCACCTTCTGCTCGTCCGGCTCGTCGTAGATTCCCTTGCCCCAAGGATAGGGCAAGACCGCCACGGCATAATAGGTTCCCGCCGAACATTCCGCAGTGTTCAGGACGTTCCGCAGCTCCTTGGCGTTGGCCGTCCAGGTGACGGTTCCGTCCGTCACGGTTCCTCCCGCCGACGCGGGCCATGCGGGCTCTGACACCCCGCTGGTCCCCGCCCCGTTGGCGGTGTAGAAGAAACCGTTGGGCGCCGATGGTTCCACAGGGTTTCCCGGGGAGTAGCCATGAGAGGCCTGCCAGGAGTCGAAGGGCCCCCGAATTTCGGAGGTGTACTGGGTATCCTTCAGCTGCCAGGTTGACCCGGAGGGACCGAAGACGGCATAGACGGTGTAGGTGGCGTATTCCTTGGCATCCGCGGGGGCCTGGGGTTTTCCGTAGGGCACTTTGTTGACCACTGCAAACGCACTGGAGGATATGTTCTGGTCTTTCGCCTGCCCGGCGTTGAGGGAAAAGCTCGTTCCATGGAGGGGAATGACCTTCCCCACGTTCCATGTCCGGAAGGTCACCTGGGGCCGCCCTGACCCGTTCTTCACCAGGAGGAAGGGAGAGCCCGCCCCGGCGGTCACGTCCAGCCGCTCCGCGGGAGCCGCGGAGGTGAGGGAAAAGTTGACGAACCAGTCGCTCCACTCTGTGACCTTCACGCCGGTGTACGCGGCTTCGTTCCATCCTGCCGCCGTGGAGCCGAGGTACATGTCCTGGTCGAAGAAGGCGTTGAAATAGGGTGAAATTCCCTTTCCTCCGTGAGCGTCGTCACCCACAACCTCGAGCATGAAGCCTTCCCCGGCCGTGAGGATGCCTCCTTTGACGGCCGCTCTCCGGCTGTCGGGAATGTTGAGAGAAACCGCCAGTCCGCCCTTCTGGGGCTGGAAAACCAGGGGTTCGCTGAAGACCTGCCACGAAAGACCTCTCATGGAGGGAAGGGCCGCAGGGTCGGGCAGGTCGGCGGGATCGAGCCACGCCAGGGGGGTCCACCAGTCGGCGGTGGGAACCTTCCGCGAACCGGGGGCATCGGTGTTCGGCCCCACGGCGGGAGGTACCGCCCGAACGATCCCGGTGTCTCCTCCGGGATCCGCGTCGGAATGCTTCCCCTCCGCGGGCACCGTGACGGCATAGCTGCCGTCGCCGCCGCCCGGAGGAGACACCCATGCGGGAGCCCCATACAGGACCTCTCCGAACAACAGAATCAGAAGAATCGCCGCCGGAACAGCCAGTGGTGTAAAACGCATCGTTCTCTTCGGCATTTCGTTCACTCTCCTGGATAATCGGATAGGGTACAGACCGTGATTCTTCTTTGCTGAGAAAGGGGGTTGATTTTTTTGAATCATACGGCACTTCCCTATCTTTCGCAATATATACATTTACCGGTCCGCTGCTATTTTCTCCGGTCTCGTGCCGGAGGAACGGAATCGGTCCTGGCTGGTTCCCCTCCCGGAGGAGGCTTCGCACCCGTCATTTCGCGGCGAAAAGGCCGGGTGTTGTGGCCCGTTCCGCGGTGATGTATCATATCAGCGAAAAGAAGGGGTACAGCCTGACATTCCCAAGGAGGACATTTTCATGCCGGCAATAAGGATAGCTGACCGTTTTTCCTCGCTTCAGCCTTCGTCCATGATCAAAATATTCCAGGCCGCCTCGGCCGTGGAGGGGCTGATCAACCTGAGCTTCGGCGAACCGGATTTCCACACCGAGCCGGAGATCGTCGACGCCGCGGCAAAAGCCGCCCGGGAAGGGTGCACCCATTACCCTCCCCTCCAGGGCTTCGAGGACCTGAGAAAGGAAATAGCCGCCTACTGGAAACGCCATCACGGGCTGGAGACGGACCCCGCTGACATACTGCTCACCGTGGGAGGGCTCCAGGCTCCCCACCTCTGCTTCCAGGCCATGCTCAACCCCGGCGACGAGGTTCTCGTGGCGGAACCCTGCTTTTCCGCCTATTTCCAGCAGGTGGAGAACAACGGCGGCGTGGTGGCGCCCGTTCCTTCCAGGGAAGAGAACGGGTTCTTCCCCACGGCGGAGGATTTCGCACAGGCGGTGACGCCGAGGACGAAAATCCTGGTGGTCAACTCCCCCTGCAACCCCACGGGAGGGGTGCTGACCATGGAGCAGGCCCTGGAAATCGCCGACGTGGCGGTACGGCACGATCTCTTCGTCATCTCCGACGAAATTTACGAGGCCTTCATTTACTCCGGCAAACACATTCCCCTGTCGTCCCTTCCCGGCATGAAAGAGCGCACCATGACCGTGGGAGGGTTCTCCAAGAGCCACTGCATGACCGGCTGGCGGATCGGCTACGCCATGGGCCCGGCGGAGCTGCTGAAGGTGATGACCACCCTGTCGGTCTCCCAGACCTTCGGCGTCAACACCCTGGCCCAGAAGGGCGGCGCCTTTGCACTTGCCACCCAGGACAAAAAGGTGAAGGCCCGTACGGCGGAATTTGAAAGGCGGGTCCGGTACTGCGCTGGACGGCTGAACGCCATGCCGGGCGTATCGTGTCCTGAACCGAAGGGAGCCTTTTACCTTTTCCCGGACATTTCCGGGACGGGCATGGCCGACGAGGAATTCGCCTGGTGGCTTCTCGAGGCGGGCAAGGTGGCGGTTATCCCCGGCACTGCCTTCGGGAAGAGCGGAACCGGGCACATCCGCATCGCCTGCACCCTTTCCATGGAAGACCTCGGGAAAGCCATGGACAGAATGGAGGAAGCCTTGAAGAAGAGAGGCTGAGGACCCGGCCTGCTTTCCGACAGTTGCAGAGGAAGGGGAGTCGAAAGGCTCTCTTTCCTTATTTTCTCCATAGAGAGTCCCGGGAGAATACGACAGAAGGCCGTTGTCCGACAGGACCCGTCGGGGCTGAAGCGGTCCCGAAAAAATGTTGTTATGACAAACGTGAGGAGATGAGAGACGGATGAGAAGATTCACAGTGGGAGCATTGCTGTTCTTTTTTCTTGCTTTTTTCCCCTCTTTTTCCGCCGGAGGAAGCGAAGGAAAAGAAAAGAACCGGCCGGAATGGGTGGAGGGTGAGATCATTGTCACCTACCGCGGGGGGGAAGGCACGGGGCGTCTGGAGACCATGGCGGCCCGGACTGCGGGAGTCTCGGTGAAACGGTTCGAGGCCCTGTCCTCTGAACAGGAAAAAAATGTCGTGTTCCTTCGGGTTCCGGGAAAATCGACGGAGGAACTTCTCGAGACATTTTCATCGGATCCCGCCGTGGAAAGCGTCTCGCCGAACTACATCCTGCGCATTCTGTCTCCCGTGATCCCCAACGACCCCCTTTTCTCCAGCCAGTGGGGGCTTCATAACACGGGGCAGGACGGCGGCAGGGCAGGCGCCGACATCGACGCTCCCGCAGCCTGGGGAGTCCGCACCTCTGCCCGGCCGGAAAAGGTGGTGGCCATCATCGACACCGGCATCGCATCACTCCACGAGGACCTCAGGGACAACCTCTGGGCGGGCCCTGGAGGCATCCACGGCCGGAACTGCGTGGACGACACCGACGATCCCGAGGACGACAACGGCCACGGCACCCACGTGGCGGGGATCATCGGCGCGAAGGGCAACAACGGCATCGGAACCGCCGGTGTGGCGTGGAACGTGAAGCTGATGGCCGTGAAGATGCTCGACTACCAAGGCTCGGGAACTTCAGAGAACGAGCTGGAGGCCTACGACTGGATCCTGCGGAAGAAACAGGAAGGGGTGGACATCGTGGCCGTGAACGCCTCCTATGGAGGAGGCGGTGCGAGCGATGCCGCCAGGGACGCCATCGAAGCCCTTGGAAATGCCGGAATCCTTTTCATCGCCGCCGCCGGAAACTCTGCAGAAGACAATGACGGAACACCCCACTACCCCTCGTCCTATCCCCTGCCGAACATTATCTCCGTGGCGGCCACCGACAGGAATGACGCCCTCTCCTCCTTTTCGAACTACGGAAGAACGTCCGTCCACCTGGCCGCACCGGGGACCGCCATCCTGAACACCTGGGTGTACGAGCCATCGGCATCGGACATCTTCTTCGACGACATGGAATCGGGCGCCGGAAAATGGACAACCCATGTGGAAAACCCTTCCCCGGAAATCCACTGGAGGATCATCGACTCCACGAGGGACAACCGGCCCACGAAGGTCTGGACCGACGGACCGGACCAGCACTACCCCATCAATCAGAGGACCTATCTCTCCGTACAGAACGACATCGACCTCTCGGGAACCGCAGGACAGCCGGTGCTCTTCGGAATGAAGATACGGTGCGACCTGGAGAGCGGATTCGACTATCTCTATCTGCAGTTTTCCAAGGACGGAGGCGCCACATGGAGGAATGCCCACGAATTTACCGGGGGTGGGGACAACTGGACGGACTTTACGATCCCGGTTCCCGCGGAATTCAGGACGGCGAACTTCCGTTTCAGGTTTTTCTTCAAAACGGACCACTCCGACATTCTGTTCCACTACGCAGGGGTACAGATCGACAACGTGGGAGTGGGCTGGTCCACGGATACCTATATCGCTATCTCGGGAACCTCCATGGCGACCCCCTTCGTGACGGGAGCGGCGGCCCTTGTGTCGTCCCGGTTCCCGGGAGAATCCATGGACCAGATCCGCTCGAGGATCCTGGGCGGGGTGGACCGCCTCTCCTCCCTGAGCGGGAAAGTCTCTACCGGCGGACGGCTGAACCTGGCACGGTCCCTGGGAGCAGCCGTGCCGGACGACGGTTCAGGCGGCGGTGGCGGGTGCAGCGTCGCGGGAATTCCGTCCCTGCTCTTCCTTCTTCCTATGCTCCTTCTCGTCCGAAAGTAAAGGGCGACCCGGGGGTAAGAGGAAAAAAGCACCAACAAAGCGACCGGCCCCGGCCGGTCGCTTCTTATTTGTCCTGTTCCCCGCTTCCTACTGGACGGAGGTGAAGAGTACGGGTTTTTGCGGCAGGGGAAACGCCACAACCTCCCAGGGGCTCGAAAGGGCCATGGTGACAAGGTTCTGGGGCCCCGGCTCCCTCTCCCGGACCGAGACGGTCACCCGGTCGCCGGTTTCGATGATGGCCTCCACGGAAATGGAATAGCCCCCGCTCCGCTTGAGACCCTGGAAGACGGCGGCAAGGGCATGCCGTGAGAAATCGATATCCGGCAGAGGCGGAAGGGGAAGCACGTTGCCGTTGATCTCGCCCCACAGCTCCTTCCACTCGTTCTCGTCCTTCACCACGATAAACCGCCGGTCGGAAACCCCGCCGTAACTCCCCCGTCCCACCGGAACGAAGGTCACTACCGATCCGTCGTCATCCCCGCAGGCGGAACAGGCCTCAGCCGTCCCGGCGGCTCCGGGGGCCAGCAGGGCCGCAAAAAGAAACAGGGCCAGACCCGCAATCATCTTCACCGGAACATCCCTCCATTTCCAGGCTGCTTTTCATTAAAAAGAATAGCAGAAAGATTGGGAAGGCTGATGCGTAAAAGGGCTTATTTTCCGAACCGTACAAGTGCCGCATCCAGGTGCTTGCACTGTCTCGACCGCTGGAAGGCGGGACAGGTACAGGCCCTGTGAAGGAGGTCGACCGCGTAGTCCTCCGTTCCGTGGGCAATCAGGATGGTGTCGTGCACCCGCTCCAGCCTGTCGGGATCGAAAGCGGGCCGTTCCCTCGGCGAAGCGCCGCGCTCCCCTTCCTTCGGTCCGTCGAGGGCGATGTTGGAAAGCCGGTCCGCAGCCGAGTTCTCTTCCCTGGGCACCCAGGAGAGGCTGCTTTTCGTGCTCCTGAGAAGCTCCATCGCCCGGTCGGCAAGCTCTCTCAGCCGGGGCTCGTTGATCTTCCACCGGCCCGTCACCTGGTTCACCACGAGCCGGCTGTCCCCCCGGATGTCGGCGGGAACGCCCCGGCGCTCCAGTTCCTCAAGCAGGAGGAGAAGAGCGAGATACTCGGCTTCGTTGTTGGTCTTCTTTCCCAGGGGCCGGGCGCACTCCCAGACGGGGGTCCCCCGGCCGTCAAAGAGCACCGCCCCCGCTCCGGCCTCCCCGGGATTTCCCCTGGAGGCTCCGTCGAAATGTCCCCGAAGCCTGCCCTTGCCCGAAGACTGGCCGCTCTTGCCTCCGGTGCCGGGAGCGAGAACGTCGTTCCAGTCGGAATCAAGGTCCAGGAATTGACTGGATGTCATTTCAGGTGATATTTTTCTCATTTGATACTTCCTTTCCCTGGTTCTCAGGACTCAATTGCATTTCCTTCAGGCCCCTATACGATATATTACTTCCGCCCTCCCCGGGAAAATATACTATAATGCATGAGGCTTTTATATTTTTCGCTTAGGGGGTTGTTCAATAGTGACGCTTTCGCGGAACCCTGCACCCAGATCGCGCCGCCTTCGGTACCGGACCGGGAAAGGACTTTTGGGGCTGTTCACCGTCCTTTTCCTGCTTCCTTTTTTTCTGGCGGCACTTCCTCCCGCGGCTGCATCCGCTTCGGAGTTTTCCTTCCTGAAGGGGCTTTTCGTCACGGAAGTGAAAGGCTACGGAATGTACACGGAGGAACCGTCTTCCCGGTTCGAGAAAGGCTCGAGGATCTCGGTCTACCTTGAAATCGACGGGTTTCAGAACCTGAAAAAGGACAACGGCTACGAGGTCCACGTCAGCCTTGACCTCCTGGTGAAGGACGACAAGGGAAACGTGGGCATCGAGCAGAAGGACGTGGTGACCTCCGACCTCATCGTGAAGAGCCCCTGGAGGGACTTTTTCTTCACGGTGAATATCGACCTGGCGGAGCTTCCCCCGGGAAGGTACACCCTCGGCTTCGTCGCCACGGACCGTACCAGCGGCAGAAAAGCCTCTCACGACATGGACATCGAGATTTATTGACCCCGTCCCCGTCACGAAAGGACGATTCGCCTCGCCGGACCCCCGGAGAGGCGGATTTTTTTATCTTTCCCGCACCATCTGCTCCCTGAGCTTGCGCTTCAGCACCTTGCCCACGGCGGAAAGGGGCAGTTCGGTGACGAACTGGACCTTCCGGGGGACCTTGAAGTGGGCCATCTTCTCCTTGCAGTGGGCGATCACCGTTCCGGACTCGAGATCGGCCCCTTCCTCCCGGATGATGAAGGCCACCGGAACCTCCCCGCTGACGGGATTCTCCACACCGATGACTACCGCTTCCCTGACTCCCGGAAGCTCCTTGATCACCGTCTCCACTTCCTGGGGATAGACGTTGAACCCGCCCACGATGATCATGTCCGACACCCTGTCGAGAATGGTGATGTAGCCGTCCTCGTCCACCCGCGCCATGTCGTCGGTGTTCAGCCAGCCGTCTTTGAAGCGCTCCGCCGTGAGGACGGGATCCCGGAAATACCCCCGGGCCACGGAGGGCCCTTTCAGCCAGAGGACTCCTTCTTCCCCTCTCGGGAGGGCCTTTCCCTCGCTGTCCCGGACCTCCACCGAGTAGCCCGGCAGGGCGGGCCCCACGGTACCGGTCTTGCGGAGGGCGTCGCTGGGGTTGCTCGATACGACGGGGGAACATTCCGTCAGGCCGTACCCCTCGAAGGTGATGACGCCGAGCTGGTCCCGGAAGCGCTTTTCCAGGGCCGGATCAAGCTTGCCCCCGCCCGTGAGGATGTAGCGCAGCTCCGGGGGCAGGGTTTCCCCCTTGGAGGCCACGCCGAGAAGGAAGGGGAGCATGGTGGGAACGGCGATGAGGGTGCCCGTCTTCGATTCTCTCAGTCCCTCGAAGAAATTCTTCAGGGGGAGGAATCCGGGGAGAAGGGCCTCAGGGAGTCCCCAGACGAGGGGCAGGACACCGCAGACCGTGTAGCCGAAGGAATGGAAGTTGGGCAGCACGTTCATGAGGACCCGGCCTCTGTCAAAGCCCTCCACGGTTTCGTGGACGCCCTTCGTGTTGTCGTAGAGATTGCCGTGGGTCAGGGGAACCGCCTTCGGCGCACCCGTAGTGCCGGAGGTGGCGAAGACCACCGCCACATCGGGATCCTGTTCCACCCGGTCCCGTCGTCCGGTGAGCGGCGGTACCGTTCCGTCGGGGGACGCTTCCACGGCGGGTATCCCCTCTGCCCGGACCGCCTCCCCCAGGGCTTCCATCCCATCACCGAGGACCACGCCGAACGGGTCCACATGGTGGAGAATTTTCAGGATCCATTCCGTTCCTCCTCTGGGATTCAGCGGAACGATGGCGCCGCCGAGCCGCCAGGCCGCCATGGACAGATGAAGCACCAGCGGACTGTTGGGCAGAAACGCCGCGAGGCGGCTGCCGGGCTGGAATCCTCCGCGGCGGAGGGTTTCCGCGCAGAGGGCGGTCTTTCTCTCCGTCTCAGCGGCATCCTCCCAGACACCTTTCCACCAGAGCACCGGCTGGGACGGATCCCCGGAAAACCTGTGCGCAATCTTCTCCTCGAGGCGAACGGACATGGACGGATCCTCCTTTTTTCTCAGGAACTTTCCGGATAAGGATAGCACATTCTCCCCCCTTTTTTCGGCCCCGGGGATGATAGAATGGGGAAAAACGGCCCCCCCCGGCCGGACGCGAAAACCGGAGGTATCTGATGAAGACCCTGTATCTTGACTGCTTCGCCGGCATCGCCGGCGACATGTTTCTCGGAGCGCTGCTCGACCTCGGACTGGACAGGAAAACCTTTCTCGAAACCATGGAGAGCATCGTCCTCTTTCCCGGTCACGGCCATTCCTCCGGCCACGGCCACGGCGTGGAACATTCTCATGACCATGATCATGACCATGATCATCACCATCACCATGCCCCGGGAGAGAAGGACCGGCTGAAAATCTCCATCAGCAAGGGGAGCCGTGGCGGGATAGCCGGAACGAAGGTGTCGGTCCACAACCTCGAGGATCACCCCCACCGGGGGCTTTCCGACGTTCTCGCCATCATCGAAGCGAGCCCCCTCTCTCCCCGGGTGAAGGAGAGGAGCGCCGCCGCCTTCCGGCTCCTTGCCGAAGCGGAGGCGAAGGTCCACGGAACCACCCCGGAGGAGGTCCATTTCCACGAGGTCGGGGCCATCGACTCCATCGCCGACATCATCGGCGCCTTTGTCCTGGTGGAGATGGCGGGCATCGAAAAAACAGTCTCATCCCCCCTCAACGTGGGGTCAGGCACCATAAAGTGTGCCCACGGCATCCTCCCCGTTCCCGCACCGGCCGCCATGGAACTCCTGGAGGGAATCCCCGTCTACGCAGAAGGAGCCCCCATGGAGCGGGTCACCCCCACCGGGGCACTCCTGGTCCGGTGCCTGGCCGGAGAATTCGGCCCACTGCCGTCAGGAAAAGTCCTCGCATCGGGCAAGGGGCTCGGCGATCGGGACAGCGACATCCCCAACATGGTAAGGGCCGTGATCGTTGACACTCCGGAACACTGTGGTCGTGACGCCTTCCGGCGGGACAGAGGGGTCGTCCTCGAGACGAACATCGACGACATGAATCCCCAGTACTACGGGCCGGTGATGCAGAAGCTCTTCGCGGAAGGGGCCCTCGACGTCTGGGCCACACCCATGATCATGAAGAAGGGACGCCCGGCGGTGACCCTGAGCTGCCTCTGCCTTCCCGAGATGGAGGAAGTCCTGGCGGAAATCCTCCTCCGGGAGACCACCACCCTGGGCTTACGGAAATACCCCGTTGACCGGCTGAAGACGGACCACGAAATTGTTGAGCGGGAGACCTCCTGGGGCCTGGTCCGGTTCAAGGTGGCCCGCCTCGGGGGCGAGACCCTCCGGGCCAATCCCGAGTTCGAGGACGTCCGGAGACTGTCGGAGGAACACTCCATCCCCCTGCCGGAGATGCGGGAACGCCTGGTGGGGGAGTTTCTTCCCTGAGCGGGTGGAACCGGAAAGCAAAAAAACGGGGCCCGCCGCATCCCGGAAGGGAAATGGGCCCCGTTCTTTCATCCTCACCGGCCCAGGAGTTCAAGAACGTGCCGCGGCAGCTGGTTTGCCTGTGCGGCGACCGACATCCCCGCCTGGAGCAGGATGCCGAGTTTTACGAATTCCATCATTTCCCTGGCGACGTCCGCGTCGAGTATCCTCGATTCCGCCGCGGTCAGGCTGCGGGACGACGTGCTGAGGTTGTTCACCGTATGCTCCAGCCGGCTGATCCTTGCCCCGATGACCGCTCTCTGGGAGGACGCCCTGTCCAGGGCCCTGTCGATCCTGCCTATGCTCCGGACTGCGCCCTCCCTGTCCCGGACATCCAGGGATTCCAGCCCGAGGGCGGACAGGGACATGTCACCGAGCCGGAACATCATGTCCTCCCCTTCGTTCGCGCCGATCTGCAGCCGGCCCGAACTGTCGGCGATATGAACGACATGGCTGAAGACATCCTGCCGCTGCGCCCCGAAGGTCCCTCTCCGGCGGTCGAACAGGATGCGGTCCAGACCGATTTCGCTTTCCACATCCAGTTCAACCCCTGCGGGAAGAAGCCCGTACACCCTGCTCCCCGCTTCGGCAGCCATTGCGGGCGATACCGACTTCCCGCTGTGGGCGTCAGTCACCCTCATCATCATGCGGGCCTTTTCCCCTTCCTGGATGGAGGCAAATCCGAAGGCCTTCAGCAGGTCCTCGCTTCCGTAAAAACGGAGTTTCCTTTCCTCCCCGGGAAGAACGGAATGGGCGAGAAGGGTTGAAACCACCGAATCATTGCCGCTTTGCCCCGGCACATGCTGTATGAACCTGAAAATCCTGTTCATGTCCCTCCTGTCCATCAGTCGGGGACCGCTGCCTTCGGGAAAACGGCTGCCCTCTCCCCTGGGGATGCCGTCCTCCTGCCCGAGGAGGTCAAGCCAGATCTGCCGGGAGATGTATTCGGCCATCTGCCCCACTTCCATGCCGGCCCCGACGGTGACATGGGTTTCCCTCTCTCCCTGGCGGATGGTCAGCCTCCCGCCGTCCCCTTCCAGGAGGAAGCGCCCGTTCCCGTCATAAAACAGGCCGATATCGGACAGCCTGCTGTAGTAATGGGCAGGCCCCGCGTCCATCCCGCTCCCGAAGACCGACTCGAAGGTCAGGGCGTTCTCCTCCACATCCGCTGACGAGGGATGGAAATCGCTGAAAGAAAGGGACAGCGTTCCGTCCATGACCTGGTCCTTCGCAAAAGCGCCGCTCCCCCTCCGGGCGAGGTTATTCGCAACCTGGTAGATCCCGATATCCACCCGGGCATTATCCAGGACGCCTTCGTTGAACCTCAGGGAATGGGGCATGTTCGTTCCCCTGTTGTCGGAGAAGAGGTCGAGTTCATCGGAGGCGGGGCTCAGGAGAGGGTCGCTCAGCTGGTCCGCTTCACTGATTCCGTCGGTGAACCCGCTCGCAGCCAGCGAGAGGGTAAACCTGTCCCCTTCGTTCCACAGGGAACTGTCACCGAGGGTGAACTCGTCGAAAAACAGCCCCCCGAACCCCGAGTCCCGAAAAAGGACCACCGGGTTCACCACCTCGGACGGGATCACCGGGGGCAGCGCCGCGCTGTTTTTTGCGGTGTTCTGTCCGTCGTTGAGCCCGAAATGTTCCTCTTCCGCATACCACTGCCTTCCGTCCCTGCCGATGACATGCCCCTGGACCCGGAACCTCATGGAGCCGTTTTCCACGCTGATCACGTCAAATACCAGCGAGGCGTTGTACGGATTGTACCGCTCGGCACCCGGTTCATTCAGCGGTCCGTAGGTCCCGTCGCCCCGCCTGCCGTAGAGGTAGTTCGAGTATCCCACTCCCCCGATGTACCGCTTGAGGTCCGTCTCTCCCCCGGCTTCCATGTCCCCGAAAAAGGCGCTCGTCACAAGGGCTCCGGCAGAAGGCCTGGCGTCTCCCTGGTAGTTGATCTCCGCCCGGACCCGGCGGGAACCCGCATCAGTGCCGTCCGGCGCCCCCACGGTGCTTCCCGGAGCGAATCCCGCCGCTTCCGCCTGAAGGATGAGCGTCCCGGTGTAGTAGCCGAGCCCGGGAACGTCGCTCCTGCCGTTCAGGGGATCGACAAAATACCCCAGGAGATTGAGATCGGCGCCGTTCTCCGCTCCGTCCGCGAGCCTGTACTGGGCGGAACTGCCCCATTCTCCGGACTGCACCCGGAAGGGGTCGCCTTCGACGGCGACGTTCGCCGCCGACAGGAAGCCCCCCGAAAGTGAAGGCGACGTATTCAGCCCATCCAGCTTGGCGGCGGCGGCGACATTGATGACGAATTTATCCCCTGCCGAAAGCCGGTCCGTGGCCACCTGGAGGTTCGTACAGCGGATTTCGTGGGAAGTGCCCTGGAAGAGGGTTACGTCCGCGCCAGAAGCAAGCTGGGAAAAAACGGCCGGAGGGAAGCTCCAGGGGGAGGTGTCGGCCGACTCGGGCAGCTCGCTGCCGTTCCTGTCGAAGCCCTTTGCCCGCACTGTCAGTCCCGCCCCGTCGAATTCGAACAGAAGGGACGCGTTGATATCGTTCTGCCGGTAGACCTCGGCGTTTCGGACAATATCGGAAGGGCTGCCGCCGCTCCCGAAGAAACAGGTCGTATCCCCGGCATAGTAGCTGTGGGAGTACCATGACGGGGAGCCTCCCGTGTTCTCCCAGTAGGTCCCGGCACTCCCCCGCTCTCCGTAGGAGAGGGTGGTATTCTGGCTCACGGAGCCGAAATCAAGCCGGTGGGAAAGATTCTCCGAGCCCCCGATTCCGGGTGCGGTCCGAACGAGCTGGTTGATGGAAATGGACCGGTCGTCCAGCGCTCCGTCGTCGAAGGCATACACAATACCCTCCGTGACGCCGCCGTTGTTCCCGCCGTCGGCGTACAGTCCGTCGTAAAGGGAGAGCTCGAGCCTGTCCGCAGTGCCTGCAACCCGGGCTGTGGTGTAGGTCATCCAGGAATCCCCGGCGACGAGGTCCGGTCCGTGAGCATCCCCGTCCGCGGCGACAAAGCCGGTGAAGAAGCCGGGAAGCCCGAGAGCTCCGCTCAGGGCGGCGGCATTCTGCCCCGACGTCCCTCCTCCCGCGGTTCCGCCCTCCCAAAGCCAGGCGGAGGCCGACCCCTGGTACCGGGATGCGTCGGAGGCCCTGTTGCCGTCCCAGGCCACCTGCAGCGAGAAACGGTCATGGGCCTGGAGCGTCCGGGAGTTCACCGTACCGGCGCCGTCGTTCTCCGGGGACCAGAAGGGCCCGGTGGAATCGAAAAGCGTCCGTTCCGCGTTGAGCACGTTTCCCTGGTCCGTTCCGGCCTGTGCCATGGAAAACACTCTTCTCCCCGCTCCCGCCGAGACATTCGTGAAGGCGATCCTGCCTTCATGCTCCCCGGCGGTATGGGAAGGCTCCGTCAGCCAGTTCAGGGAGAGTCTTCCATCCGAGGATATCGCGCCGAAAGCCTCCTCCATGTTCATCCCGGTCACGGCGAAGACGGTCTCCTTCCCGTAGTCAAGGACTTGTCCGAAGGACGTTCCGCCCCGGTTGACCGTTCTCTGTCCGCCCCAGACTTCCTGGAGGGATCCTCCGCTTCCGCCGGTGACGGAGATGCGGTATCCCGATGAAGGGACGCTCGAAAGCCTGAGCTGCCTGGAAGCACCTGCTGAGATGGCGGAAAAGGGCGAGATCCCGTTGTTCTGCGTCAGGCCGTCAAGACCGAGGGCTCCGCCGACGGCGGAGTTGAGGGCTGAGACCACCTCCATTGCGTCGGCGCTGAAGGTGCTGACGGAAACATCATGATTGACGTAGACCCTGTTCCCCGTGGAAAAGCCGCCCCCTCTTCCGACCGTGATGGAATCGGGGGGACCGTAGACGCCTGTCGAAAGCTCCCGGATCGCCCTTCCTGTCATGGAGATCTCGTAGATGCCGACCGCGTTGCTGAAACTGAGCCCATGGAGGTTTCCGGACGAGGTTGTTCCCGCCGCAAAGGCCGCCATCCCCGGTATTCCGCCAACGGCATTCTGAATGGACAGGGCGGCATCGGCAAGATTTTTTCCGCCGGTGTCGGCAATCACCCCGCGGCCGTTCCAGACCTGGGCGGACGAATGGGAACCGCCTCCGTCAAAGACATGGTCAAGGGAGAGTTCCGCAGCAATCTGCCCGGCGGAGGCCAGCGATACATCATAGTTGGCGTGGCCGGCCAGCTGGACGGAAGCGGGCAGGCCGCCCCCTCCCGTGACGGAAGCCGAGAGGCCCGTGAGAGAGTCCAGCCCCGCTGCGATATCCGCAAGCCCCGAGCCGTTCATCGACAGCGTCACCGACCGCTGGTATTCCCGGAACGTCCCGGCCGCTGTCCCCCCGTCCGCGACGACCCCGGCCAGCCCCAGCCCGTCCGGTCCCACTCCTGTTTCAGTCACGGCCACATCTCCGCCGGAACTGTTCGACAGGATGATCCGGCGGCTTGCGCCGAGGGAATCCACAGAGGCAGTAATTCCTGCGATGCCCGCCCCGTTGACGGCATCCCTGATGTCGGACATGCCCATGCCGCCCACGGAGATCACCGTTCCGCCGATGTCAAGGGACGCACCGGAGGCGGCCTGCCACGTGGTCACCGCCGTGACGGCGTTTCCTGCCCCCGATGACCGGTAGCTGATATGGATTTCGGTGTCGTCCGCCGCCTGGTACTCCAGGCTGACGGTCATCACCGCATCCCGGGAGGTCACGTAGGATTCCGTGAGAACCACGTCTCCGGCCATGAGGTCCCGGCGGTCCGTCCCGGTGACGGCGTAATGGGTGAAGAGATTGACGGCGCTGTCCTGGTTCACGGTGAGGGAAACATCACCCGCCCCGCCGGCGCTCACTGTCCCCCCGGGAATATCGTTCCGGTAGACAAGGGTGGATGACGGCGTCCCCGCCTCGTCGGCCCGCACCGCAAACCGGGCGTCGAAGTCGGAGGATGTTCCCCTGCTGCTGATGTTGACTCCCTCCACAACCCCAAGCTCCAGGGCATCGTCGAAATCGGCCATCATGGGGACAGCGTCCGAAAGGCGCACGTTGTAGGTTCCCGGCGCGACGGTGTTCGGCGTCGGGGACACCCCGACCGCCCCGCCCACTGCGGCGGCACTGGAATTCATCCCCCCGGCCAGGTACCGTATTCCCCCGAAAGGGGTCTCCCGGGTTTCCAGTCTCCAGCTCCCTTCGGCCAGGTTCAGGGCGGACATGGCCGCCAGCCCGGTGTCCATAACCGCACCGGTCCCCGCCGTCCCGTTCCTGAGGGTGAGGATGTTGCTTTTCTGTATGTTTTCCCTCCCCTCGTCCAGGGTGCTGAAGAGAATCCTGAAGTTGCCCGACGGGACGGCGGCAGCTTCTTCCGTTCCGCCGGCCCTGCCGCTTCCGGGCATCACTACGGAAAGATGGGATGTGGACGTGCTCCAGAGCGCGGACATATCGCCGTTCAGCAATTTTTTCCTGTTGAACTGGGTCTGATTCGCTATGGCGTCCACCTGGGAGGAGAGTTCGTCGATCTCGCCCTGGATATGCCCCCTGTCCTCACTGGTGAGAACATCGTTCGCCCCCTGGACGGACAGCTCTCTCATCCGCTGCAGAAGGGAAGTTATCTCCTGTATCCCTCCCTCCGCGGTCTGAAGGAGGGATATGCCGTCCTGGGCATTCTTGGCCGACCGGTCCAATCCCCGTA
>Ga0334886_1002961_pt1 | contig 15878 bp, 14 predicted proteins | sample GraSluR1_MG_9_FD_207232 | JGI IMG/M metagenome (GOLD analysis project Ga0334886, IMG submission 207232) | Sludge microbial communities from methane-producing bioreactor in Wageningen University, Netherlands - Granular Sludge_27_06-R1 | ecosystem: Engineered > Bioreactor > Anaerobic >...
GGGTATGATGTGCTCAGTATGGCAATCGAAGAAGCGCAAGAGGGAGATTGGATTACGGTGCGCGGAGGGCATCGAATCGACAACGAGCAAAAGGCGATCTCAATCAGGGGGAAAGAGCTCACAATCCGTTCAGAAGATGAAACGCCTTTTGTTATTGATATGGGCTCCCGTGACCGAGTGTTTCATATCACCGAGGGAGCATCTGTGACTCTCCATTCTATGATTCTTACCGGCGGATATGCAGAAGAAGATGGTGGGGGTGGGGTTTTTATCGAGAATGCGCGCCTTTTCGCCCGAAACGTATCGTTAGTCGGGAACACTGCAGAAAGCCAAACCAATGGCACCTATGGCGGAGGAATCCGCGTTTCGGGCCTTGGAGCGTCTTTCTTTGCAAGTCACACGATCTTTGCTTCAAACACGGCATTGGGTGAGTCCGGGAATGGGGGAGGAATCAGTATTGGGAAGGATGCAACAGGAGTTTTATTTCATTGCGCATTGATCAGCAATCGTTCGGGACATACGGGTGGAGCCATTTATTCAGAAGGAAGCCTGGTAGTTAAGGATACACCGGTCACCGAAAATTGGGCTGATTCTTACGGCGGAGGGGTCTTTATTGATCCGAATGCCTCTTCAAGTCGGATCTTCTCGTGCCATTTTTTGAATAACGGAGCAGGCATAGAAGGGGGCGGCATTTTCATCGGAAAGGGAGCTTTGGTTGAAAATGCGCTTGGAACACCATGGAACGTGCATGTTTTTCCCGGCACGACAAGTACGCCTGTAGATATTGAAGGGGATTGGAACCCCAACGAGTATTCTGGGAACCACATCAGAGAAAGCACAAACACAAATGGGGCTCATGTATTCTTTTCAGAAATCGGGTTCCATCCGATCTTCCTTTTCGATGCCACACAGGATTTTCTGGACGTCTATGATGATCTCTATACTGCGATTTCCGAAGCGGAAGATCAATATCTCATATTTGTACAAGGAGGATCGACGCTTTTCCATTCATCACAAGTACTTGTTGTAGCGAAAGAAATTACGATTGCTTCTTTCACCGGCGAGCCATTTACCATTGATATGGGGGGGAATCCGGCGCGCGCCTTTGAAATCACCGGTGGAGCGTCTGTGACTCTTTCGAATGCTCGAATTCAAAATGCCAATCATCACCAGAGCGGTGGGGCGGTCTTTATCGGGACAAATAGCCAACTGACAGTCAAAGACTGCCTGATCGAAAACAATCATACAAAAGGGAATGGAGGAGCAGCATTTGTTACCAATGGGATTTTTCGCGCCATCCGGACTACTATTTCCGGCAATTCCGCAATTGACACTGGGTCAACCCATGGAGGCGCTGTATATATCACGGGAGCCAGCAGTCATTTTATCGCGCATGCCTCAATAATCACCCATAATCAAGCATGTGGGTTTGGAGGCGCTTTGTATGCCGGAGGAAATACGCGAGTTACTTGTTGGGATACAGTTATTTCGGATAACCGGGCTCAAAATGGGGGTGGGGTGTATTTAAGGAGCGGAATCCTCAGCATGGATCATACCATTGTCTCGGAAAACGCAGCAACATCTATTGGAGGGGGTATTTTTCGATATACAGGGACAATTCATACTCAGAATACCAGCTGGGAAACGATTCCTGTATCAAACACGAGCATTAGTTTTTCGATCGATTTTGGTGAAGAAGGCCTGATATGGCAGCGGAATCCGATCAACGAAGATCATTCTGTCATTGTCCGAGGGAATACCGGTGCTCTTGCCCAGATGCGGTGGGATTGATCAAACTTATGCGGTCTCAGCGATCGTTTTGATGATTCGAATTGTTCAAATCGATTGCGTTTGAATCTCATGATTATTGTGATATACTCACCCGATCAAACCGCCGAAGATAAGGGGAGTCCCATTTCATTCTGAGAATATCGAAGGAGGAACATAATGGATTCATATCCAAAACCAAAAAAGGAAGACGTTATGGAAGAACACTTCGGAATCCCAGTTCACGATCCATACCGATGGATGGAGAACGAGAGTGATGAAGATTTACCTGTCTGGCTCGAAGCGCAAACTCGATTCACTCGCTCCTATTTCTCGCAGATTCCCCACCGGGATCAAATCAGAACGCGTTTGCGGGAACTATACAATTATCCGAAATACAGCACTCTGTTGGTGGTCGGCAACCGGATTATCTATGGGTACAACGACGGACTTCAGAACCAGTATGTCTATTATATTCAAGAAGGTCTGGATGGGGAACCACAAGTGCTTATCGACCCCAACGGATTATCCGAAGACGGAACAATATCAATCACGCTAAATGGTCATTCCAAAGATAAACGGTATCTTGCCTTTTTGGAGGCGCAATCGGGTTCCGATTGGCAGGTCCTGAAAACCATCGATCTCCTGGATAATCAGGTATTGCAAGATCAGCTTCAATGGGTGAAGTTTACATGGGCTTCTTGGTATCAGGATGGATTCTTTTATTCAGCTTATGAACAACCGGAACCCGGGAAAGAGCTTTCCGCGAAGAATGAAAACATGAAGGTTTATTATCATCGCTTGGGAGAAAAGCAGACCCAAGATCGATTGATTTTTTCCGATGATCAGCATCCCCTCCGTTTTCATGAAATCCGGGTGAGCGAAAATGAGCAATACTTAATTTTAATCTCATCACAAGGGACATATGGAAACGAGATTCGCATCAAAAGAGCGGACGAACCAGAAGAACCATTCCGGATGGTTTTCAAGGGCTTTGACCATGAATACCATTATATGGATTCTTCCGGCGATGAACTGTATTTTCTGACAGATCAGGACGCATCAAATAAAAAAATCGTGAGCGTTAATGGAAGGAGTTTCCATGTTCAAGACCGGATCCCTGAAACGGATGATAGTTTGGTGAATGCTTGGAAGATCGGTTCCAAATTGATCACACTCTATCTGAAAGATGTTGTTTCCAAAGCCTTCATTTTCGATACTTTGGGAAACCTGGAACATGAGGTGCAAATGCCTGGTGTTGGGAGCGCTTATCAGTTTGAGGGAGATAAAGAAATGAATCGGGTTTTTTTCTCATTTGGTTCATTCATCACCCCCCTTAGTCTTTATTCTGTAGACCTTTCAACGGGGGAAACCGCCCCGTTCAAGGAGTCTCATGTGCCTTTCGACACATCTCCTTTTGTTACGGAGCAAGTTTTTTGTGAAAGCAAAGATGGCACCAAAGTTCCCGTATTTATCACCCGAAAAAAGGATTGCGTCCTTGATGGAAGCAATCCCACGTTGCTATATGCATATGGTGGATTCAACATTTCTTTGACCCCAGGATTCAACCCTGCAGTAGTCTATTTGCTGGAACGAGGAGGTATTTACGCGCAAGCCAACCTTAGGGGCGGGTCAGAATATGGAGAAGCATGGCATAAAGATGGTATGCTTCTCAAAAAACAGAATGTCTTTGATGATTTTATTGCTGTCGCTGAATCTCTGATAAAAAAAGGCTATACTTCACATAAGCGTTTAGGGATTCAGGGAGGTTCGAATGGAGGCCTGTTGATGGGTGCTGTTACCAATCAGCGTCCCGATCTTTTCAATACAGTTTTTGCCCAAGTTGGGGTCATGGATATGCTCCGATATCATAAATTTACCATTGGATGGGGATGGGCGTGCGAATATGGCAATCCAGAAGAAGAGGAGCATTTCAAAAATATCCTTACCTATTCTCCGCTTCACAACATAGAAGAGAAGGACTATCCATCCATTCTGGTGATGACAGCGGATCATGATGATCGAGTTGTGCCCGTTCACTCATACAAATATCTTGCGACTTTGCAAGAAAAGAATACCAGCAATCGGCCAATTCTGTTGCGGTTGGATCAAAAAACCGGACACGGGATGGGAAAACCGATTGAAAAGATCATCGAAGAAAAGGTCGATCACTTTGCATTCTTTTTTCATCAATTATCGGATTAGAACCAAACAATCATCTGGAACCCAACGCGTCAGCTGTTCGGATCGCGGCATAAACCATTCGCGAATCGATCGGAAAGGGCATGTTGCGCATGGTGTCTGTTTCAGCGCAAGCCCTCTCAGCGACAGCCATGATCTTTTGCTCGGATGGATCGGTAATTTCCAATGATGTGAGGGCAGTTGGTAACCCGACCGATTTGCAGTATTGGATGACTTGATCAATTTCTTCTTGCGCGGCATTTTCCAAAACCAGATGTACCAAAACGCCGAAAGCAACCTTTTCTCCATGCAGGCAATGATGAGTTTCTTTCAGAGCGGTTAACCCATTGTGAATCGCATGTGCCGCAGCCAACCCGCTGCTTTCAAATCCCAACCCACTCAGCAAGATGGCAGCCTCAACGATATTTTCAAATGCCGGGGTTACCACATGGGCATTGGAGGCTGCCAAAGCTTTCAATGAGTCTTCGAGCAATGTTTCATAGCACAGCTTGGCCAAAGCCATAGCTGCTTTTGTTGAGGTTCCTCCGGGAATGTTCTTGGCCCCAGAAAGCACGCATGACCGAGCTTCAAAAAAGGTTGCGAGCGCGTCGCCCATACCCGATACCAAAAATCTGGCAGGGGCTTGAGAAATGATCTCTACATCAACCAAAACCACCTCGGGGTTCTTGTTAAAAAAGAGGCATTCTTCAAATGCCCCATCTTCTGTGTATAGAACAGCCAAAGAACTACAAGGAGCATCACTCGAAGCGATGGTGGGCACCACTATGACCGGTTTCTTCTCATAGTAAGCAACCGTTTTTGCTGTATCCAGAGCTTTCCCGCCGCCAACGCCGATCACAACGTCGCAATCCTGAATGCCCGGTGAGTTTCGGATCCGATGTACCTCAGATTTTGAGCACTCTCCTTGGAATGTGAGGATGCCGATATCGAGGTCTCTTTGATTCATGACCCGTGACAGGGAAGAATGCATTCTTCTTTGTCCTTGAACCGAAGCGATCAGTATCGCCTTTTTCCCGAATGACCGAATATACTCCTCGATGCGGTTGAATTCACCAGCCGCTTGAACATACCGCAATGGCGATATCATGATTCTTTTCACTGCGCCCCCCTTATGCCACACTCGGTAAACTGTCGAAGTCATCGAAAGGATCTTGTTTCATTTGGTACAGACATCTTTCGCCGTTTATTATATCATTCCAATAACCAAAATCAAAGGAGTGAGAGAAATGAAACGCAAGATTATCGAGATTTCCGAAAAAAAGTGCAATGGATGCGGGGTGTGTGTAGATGCATGTCATGAAGGGGCAATCGGAATGGTTAACGGGAAGGCTGTTCTATTGCGCGATGATTATTGCGACGGATTGGGAGATTGCCTTCCCACATGTCCGACCGGAGCGATCACCTTTGTGGAACGCGAGGCACTTCCTTACAATGAAGAAGCAGTGAAAGCCAATCAAATGAGAAAACCGAAAGAATCGCAGTCCATGCCATGCGGATGTCCTTCTGTGAACATCAAGGCGATGGAGAAAAAGAACCGACACGAAAACCCTTCCGACCCGATCTTGCTAGAATCCGAGTTGGGTCAATGGCCCGTTCAACTTAAGCTAGTTCCACCAAATGCACCTTTTTTCCGCAATGCATCTTTGCTCGTTGCCGCGGATTGTTCGGCTTTTGCTGTTGGGGATTTTCATCAACGGTTTATGAAGAACAAGGTAACATTGATCGGGTGTCCAAAACTGGATGCGACCGACTATTCCGAGAAACTGACGGCCATTCTGAAAGCCAATCCCATCCGAAGCATAGCCGTAGTCCGAATGGAAGTTCCTTGTTGTAAAGGGATTGTGGATGCTGTACAAAAGGCTCTTGTGCAAAGCGGCGCAATGATTCCATGGAAAGTGATTGTCGTTTCAACCGATGGAGAAGTTCGGGAAGAATGAGGCGTAATGTACGCACTTCTTGACCTGATTGCGGGCTGCTCGTTCTAATGGTTTTTCTTGAATAGAGTCTTCTCCATCGATTGACGACAAAAACCATTAGGGTTTTCCTATGTGTTACCTGGATAGTTCCTTTTTCATACTTTGAACTGTTTGGCTTGATCTGTCAAGGATTCTGCGAGCGCATTCAGTTCCTGACTGGAAGCGCTTACCGATTGAGCAGACTGACTCTGTTGATGGATGGATTCAACCATTCGATGGATTCGCTCAGAAATGGTCACCATCGAGCGAGTGGCACCATCCATGGCTGATGCAATTTCTTCTGAAGCTGCGCTTTGTTCTTCAGCGCTCGCGGCCATATTTTCCACCATCATATTGATGCTCTCAACTTGACTTAAGATCTGCGTAAACTGGGATGTAATATTGCCCGCTTCTTTGTTCACAAGCTGGACAATTTCGTACGTGTTGTTTGTTGCTTCCTTGGTCCGTACCGTTCCTTGTTCGATATCCTTTAAAATCCCTGCGATGTTTCCGGTTGCTCTTTGGCTTTCTTCCGCAAGCTTCCTAATTTCATCAGCAACAACAGCAAACCCTCTTCCTGCTTCACCAGCTCTGGCTGCTTCGATCGCTGCATTCAAAGCTAGTAGGTTTGTTTGTTCCGAAATGGAACGAATCGAATCGACAATTTCTTCCACGTTTTTTGCATGATCAGCCAGCTGAAGAACAACATCGGTGGTCTGTTGCATTTGACGAACCGCTTGATCGGATATCTCCGCAATTTTCTGTACTGCATTTTTTCCTTCGGTTGCTGACTCAGAGGTTTCTCTTGCCTTTTCGCTCAAAGTCTGAGAAGCCTTGGAAACATTCTGTGCGCTTGCGGCGACCTCTTCCACTCCGGAGGATACTTCTTGGAACGAAGCAGAAGTGGAATGGACTTCCTCATTGATGCCTTGTGCTTCTTGAGAAAGCGTCTCTGATGTAGCACTGGCTGTTTCTGCCGCAGACGCCAAATCTTCGGAAGAATTGCTCATATGTATTGCGGATTCAGAGAGCTGACGGATAAAAGACTTCAGGTTTTCGCTCATGGTATGAATGTCTTTAGCCAGAAAACCAGTTTCATCCCCTTTTTGCATAAGTTCCTGCGATACTTGGACCGTAAGGTCCAATTTCGCGATCGAAGCAGCGATTGAAGACACTTGTTGAATCGGTTTGACAAAAGCGTGAGAAAAAAGAACGACGAGAATCACAATTCCTGCTGTGATAAATAGAATGATTAGGGTTAAAACAATGGTTTTTCCGAAAATTAGCTGATCCACGTCGTTAACATAAATCCCGGTTCCGAGAATCCATCCCCATGGACGGAAAAGAGCTACATACGATAACTTCGGCTCTATCCTTTGCGTGTCATCATAGTACTGCCACATATAAGGGACAAAACCGGAACCCGCTGTTCTGCTTACTCGGGCAAATTCCCGAAATAAAGCAAAACCTGTAGGATCTTTGACATCAGAAAGATCCTGGCCTTCTAAATGAGGGCTGAAAGGATGCATAATCATTCGAGGATGTTGATCGTTGATCCAAAAATAATCCAAACCATCTTCTCCATACCGAACGGCACGTAGTGCTTCCATGGCTCTGTTCTGCGCTTCTTGCTGTGTAAAAACACCGCTGAGTTGCTGTTGATGATAGAATGACAGGATAGACATTCCTGTATCAACAAGGCTTCGTGTTTGAACTCTCTTTTCTTCGTACACATCAGATCGGTTGGAAGGAATAACAAAAAGGAAGATCATAAGAAGAAAGACAGCGATGGGAAGAAGCATGAGGGTAAACAGCTTCGTTCGGATTTTCCAATGGGCAAACCGCATAAATCGCCTCCTTTTTTGGTTTAGAACCGCAATCCCTTGAGTGGCATTATTGGATAAGAATACTGACTTTTTTCATTTAGACCAACAAAACTCGAGATCATCGTGCCGTTCGGACAAATATATGGACCGTGTTTCAAATATAAAAGATTATACTACGAATAAGCCTCAAAAGCAATCCAGGCCGTCGTTACAGAAGCATTTTCAGAACGAAACATAGATGGGTTGGTTTTCATTTATGAGAAATTGTTTATGAAAATATGTTTTATAATGGAAACTGAGTTATCCAACATTGCCATCAGAAAATGCAAACACGGATGCCTATTAGGGGTTCGCTGTAAAAGAATGTCGAAATGGTATGGAATGGATGAAGAAATGCGATTTAATTCAGTGTTGACTTAATTGATTATTTATGATATGATTTGACCAAGCCCAATCTTAAACAAGAGGAGTGCTATGGATCATTTGATTGCTTCTTTAAAAGCTCTAGGAGATGAAACGAGGATAAAGATTATCCGGTTGCTGCTCCAGCAAGATTATTGTGTTCGGGCTTTGGCTCGTCAGTTGCGTTTGTCGGAAGCAGCGATTTCCCAACATATTCGAGTATTGAAAGAAGTCGGTCTTTTGGTTGGGGAACGGTCTGGGCGTTTTATGCACTATCGGGTGCAAAGGGATCGGATTGCTTTGGTTGGGAAGGAACTCAATCATATTGCAGAAGGGTCCTTAAAAACTGGCCAAATAGGTGATGAACCAATAAAGGATTCTCAAAACCCGAATGGGTGTGCGAGGATCCATAAATGTTCCGAAACGATGAGGCAAAAGGAGGGTCCCAGACAATGAAATCTGTTGAAGTTTCGGATCTGAAGAAGCATTATGAAGATGTGCGCGCTGTCGATGGGATTTCTTTCTCCATCGATCAAGGGGAGGTATTTGGTTTTCTCGGCCCGAATGGGGCCGGAAAAACATCGACCATTAACATGCTCACTGGGTTATCACGACCAACCTCGGGTTCAGTAAAAGTATTCGGAATAGACGGGATCCGAGATATCAAACGAGTCCAGCAGTTTATTGGGGTTGTTCCCGACGAAAGCAATCTATATGATGAGATGGACGGGTTCGAAAACCTGCGTTTCTGCGCTTCTTTATACGGGATCAGCAAATTTGAACGGTAAAAAACGCGCGAAAAGTCTTTTGGAGGCCTTTCGTTTGGACGAAGCGGGAACCCGTCCGTACAAAAAGTACTCAAAAGGAATGAAAAGAAAGCTCACCATTGCAGCCGGAATCATCCATGATCCGAAGGTTCTTTTTTTAGACGAACCCACAACAGGGATTGATGTAGAGAGCGCGCGGCAGATTCGGACAATGATTGCAGAGATCAAGGAGAAAGGGACTACCGTGTTCTTGACCACTCATTATATCGAAGAAGCGGAACGAACCTGTGATCAAATTGCTTTCATTGTTGACGGGATCATTGTACAATCCGGATCGATTAACCAGCTCATGCAGTATGCAGACAATGAGCATCGCATCCTTTTGGCTCTGGACACCGGTGCATCTCTTATGACTCAAAAGCTATCCCGCCATTTTCCCGATCTTCAAGTGGAACCGAGTGGTGATAAAACCTGCACACTTTCATCTCGGTTTCCATTTCCTTTATCCCCGATTCTCCAATATCTTGACCAACAGGGAGTTTCTGTTTTCGAAGCAAGGCAAGTTCGTCCGTCTTTGGAAGATGTGTTTGTAAAGGTTACCGGTATCGAAGCCAAAAAACTGAGAAATGATAAGGAAGGAAGAAAAAAATGAAGGCTTGGATTGCCTTTTGGAATATTTTGCGGAAAGACATCAAAAACTATTACCTCAAACCACCCAATATCAGTTGGGGGATTATTTTCCCTCTTTCTTGGACATTAATGCAATTCATCCGATTGCCCAATGCCGAAACGATGGAAATCAGAAATCTCTTGCCGGGGTTAATGGGGATGAGCATTCTCTTTGGCACGACATCAATGCTTTCTGTTACCATTACTTTTGAAAGAAAGGGTCGTTCGTTCGATCGGCTTTTATTGGCTCCAATCGGACTAAACACTTTGGTTCTGGCTAAGACATCAGGAGCTATTATTTTCGGTTTGCTCAATGCATTTTGGCCTGTATTTTTTGGTTCTTTTTTTGCGGATCCATCTAGTGTTCATTGGCCATTGGTCTTTATCGGAGCGCTTTTGACCTCTGTAACATCAACTTTTTTGGGATTGACAATTGCTGTGAGTGCAAATGAGGTTTTCGAAGCCCAAACCTACTCAAACTTTTTTCGATTCCCGATGATCTTCCTTTCTGGCCTGTTTTTTCCCGTCAGTCGTCTTCCCGTAGTCGTTCAACCCATATCATATTGTTTGCCTTTGACCTATGGCGCCGATTTGATGAACGAAGGAATCAACAGCGCTGGAATGATCCTCCCTTGGATCAATATCCTTCTTTTGATTGGATTTGCAGCATTGCTCTTTTCAATCAGCCAAATGAATATAAAACGAAAGTGGATTCAATAGAAGAGAGGAGGTGAACTGAATGGGCGGCAGAGGCGATCAAAATGAATGTACGAAGAAAGATACCTGCAAATGTCATGAGCCGGATGGCAAGAAAGAACGATGCAAGTGTGATGGTGAATGCGACGAAAACTGCGATTGCGAATGTCACAATGATTGTGATTGTCATGATTCATGAAGAACGATTAGCCGAACCGATAAAAAGGAGCAGGGACCACCTGCTCCTTTTGTTTGCATTCGGTTTTGGTTTGATTGATTACAAATCAGTACGCGCAATCCGGAACCCTACATTGATAAACTGTCTGTCCGGTTCATATCCGAACCGAAAAGCCAAGCGGCATACGGTCTCTACCCAATACCAACTTCCGCTTTTTCGAACCTTCCGTTCCCCTTGGGCTGGGCCAATGGGGTTGGTTTTGGGCTCGTCGGAGTAGTATTCTCTGTCATACCAATCGTAGCACCATTCCCAAACATTTCCGCTCATATCGAATAAGCCGAGTTCGTTCGGTTTCTTTCTTCCGACGACTTGTGTCTTTTCTTGAGCCATCCCCCAATTATACCAATACCAAGCAACTTCTTCAATGTCGTTGCTACCTGCATATCGATAGTCCACTTCACTTTTATGGCCTCCTCTGCCAGCATACTCCCACTCTGCTTCAGTAGGGAGCCGAAACCCTTCCACACGGGAAATGTCAGAGGTAGGTTCTCCATAGATATCCAGCAAGGTTCCTTCCTGATCGTAGGCAGGTTTTAGTCCATGCTTTTCACTCAGCCAGTTGCAATACGCAATTGCGTCGTACCAGCTGACTTGGATCACAGGACGTCGTTCTCTACCCCAACCCATGTCGTTTGCTCTTTCCAAACCCATATCATCGGTGAAGGAGTCGTATTCCTCAAAGGTCAACTCATAGCGTCCGATCCAAAAATCATAGGTGAGCAACACTGTTTGGATGGGCAATTCATCTTCATATCCTTCTGGGTCTCCACGGGTATTGCCCATTTGGAATTCGCCCCCTTTAACCAGTACCATATCTACGTTCGATATTGGATTCGTATTCGCCACAAGCATCGTGATGGCAAAAACAAAGGTTGCCGCTATGAAGACGGTCCGTTTCATCCGATCAACCCCTTTCCTTTTTTGCTTTAGGAAAACCCTACTTTACTATGACGAAAAATCGGGATCTGATAATCAAATCCGACTACGCGCGTCTTTTGTGCAGTCGCAAGAATCGCCAATTGATGGGACCAAAACCCCGGTAATGGATCGGTAGCCATGTTCGGTAACCTGAACATTAACCGGGCTTCCTAATGGAATTTTTTCTCTGATTCCTATGAGGATCGGGTAGCTTCCTAACGGACGACCGAAGGTAATCATCCCATCATGATACTCAGGGATCACCTCTTCGATATGTGTGCCTTCGGGAAAGACCTTTTTCAGCATCGGGTGGTCAAACTCTTTGCGTACCCATTCTTTGAAATGATAAAATCGGTTGCGGGATTTCAGATTGTTTTTCGGGGGTTTTTGGTTTGCAAGTGGCGTTCCAGGAAAGATCATTGCCTGACGGATATTTACCCTTCGAACCATCCAAGCTTGCTTGGAGATTAGCTGGAGCGCTTCTTGGTTTATGGAATAGGTATCAAGAGACTCTCCGATTAATCCGAAAAGGAGGTTGATCCCCGGAAGGAGTTTGGGAATTCCTTTTTCTCGAATAGCACCGATCGCGTTGATCATTTTCAGCGCATCGAAAGCCTGCTGGCGCGAAAAGCCTTTATTGTTCTTTTTCAAGACCCGCTCATCAAAGCTTTCAATTCCCAATGACAATCCATCTCCCGGAGTGTTGTATCGGGCGATGGTCTCCAAAATCATCTGACATGCTTTGGGATACTTTGCCATATAGCCTACGTGGGCATTGTCGGTATGGAGGACTTTCAAACCGGGAACGGATTCTCGAATCATCTGATACAAATGCTCGATTGTTTCGGGATTGGGTCCTTGATCGGAGCCTCCATAAGCAAGAATATTGGTGGCCCTACCCAATCTCAAATACCTTCCTCCATAAGCAGCGATGGATTGGATTTCATCCTGTATAGAGGCAAGGGTTCTTTGAGCATGAACGGGATAGATGACCGGTTCTGTGCAGAAGGAACAGTGCTCCTTTCGCTCACATCCGGTGGATAATTCGATCTCGTTGATTACATACGGGAACAACGGATGTTTGGGGAGAAGCGAGCCTAAATGGACTGCTATAGTGCGCAAAATCGAATCCTCTCGAGGGATCGATTCTTCTGGGTTATCACCATGCAATAGATGAAAGAGAAAGGTTTCGAGGTTTCCTGTGATTACACAATCAAAGGCTTTTCGAAGTTCCTCAAGAACCGGCATCGTCCGCAATCGACCTCGATTGGCGAATCCGAATGTCATCGTTCCTGAAAAGATGCGCAAAGGATGAGGGTTGGATTGGGAAAGAATGGAAATCTCTTTCCATTGCAAGGGATTTCCTGCCACGTACTTACCCGGTACTGTGGTTCCCCCGATGACCATGATTTGATCCAAGTGGTCAAATTGACTCCAAAGGTCCTTTTCACGGATTTGGTCTATGGTGTAGTAGGCGGCGTCCACCCCAAAATAGGCATAAACAGCATGAGCATATCGCGCATATGCGGAAATAAACGGAGGTACACCCAAATGGGCCGGTTCATCCACATAACCGTCAATGATCGCAGCCTTCATGAATCAGGTTCCTTTTCCGATTGCTTCGTCCGGTATGAAAGAAATGAAAAGCTCACCGAAGGGAAAAAAACCAATCTAACCATAAAGAAAGAGCTTCGAAGGATTTTTGGGTTGGGCGTTTGTCGCCCATTTCTCCGGAATAGTGAGTTAAACCAAATGCGTAAAGATCGTGCGAGATACAAAGAGGAGGCGGGATGGGTATAGGGATCATCCCGATCTGCATACCAAACGTGATAAGGGTTTGGAGACATAAGTGTGCACCTCCTTCAGAAGTTCCTGAACTGGTAAAGACCATAAAATGCTTTCCCGCTAGGGTTCCTTCTCGATAGAAGATGGAAGTACGATCCAAAAACCGCTTCATTTCCCCACTCATGTTACCAAAATAGGTCGGGGTACCCAAGATCACAAGGTCGTTTTCCAAGAGGTCCTCCGGTTCAACCACAGGAATGCTCATGATCTGTTCGTAGTATTCTGAAGCAACCGGGAAATCTCGAGCCAATTCATCGAAATCGGTATGTTCCACTCGCCGGAATGTGACATCAGCCCCCTTTTTTTGAATCGCGTCGACAAATTCCCGAGCGACGAGATAGGTATTTCCACATACGCTCGACACAATTACGATTGCTTTATCGTTTGGAGACATTGATCCCACCGGTCCTGCGTTTTCGCACATGGGGTAATTTTAGGTATGCGTATACTGCCAAAACACCAATCGTGATCAAGAACGGGAATGATTGAGTGACCTCGTACGGAATGTGGAAAAACTGGAGAGAATAAGATAGCGCTTCAGCAAAACCGAAAAGAAATGATCCCAATGCCACTCCAATCGCGCTCGCGCCCCCAAGCGCTTGGGCAGCCAAAGCAATAAACCCGCGGCCCGCGGTCATATCTCGGGAAAACCAGGAAACATACCCCATGGAAAGAAAAAGACCCCCAAGACTGGCCATTGCTCCACTGATGACAAGAGCAATTGTTTGTGTTTTGTGAACAGAGATCCCAACAGATTCAGCTGCATGAGGGTTCTCTCCCACAGCCCTTATGCGTAATCCCAATGGGGTTCGGTAAAGCATATACCCAATAACGAAGATGAGGATAATCGCGATGTAGGTGATTAGATGGTGTCCGCTTAGTATCTTCCCCAGAATGGGAATATCTTGTATGATCGGTATGTGAATGTTGGGAAATACCAAAGAATGGACAGAAGCGCTTGATCCTTTATCTCCGGTAAGGGTTGCCAGAAAAAAGATTGTTCCACCACTGGCAAAGATATTGAGAGCGATTGCAGCGAGAATGATGTCTGTCTTCATCTTTAGGGAAAAATACGCAAGGATCAACGCCATAGTAACTCCTGTGGCAATTCCCGCTACTAATGCAACCCATAGATTTGCTGTAAACCCGCTGACAATAACCCCGACAAAAGCGCTCATCAACATGGTCCCTTCTAAAGCGATGTTGGGAGTACCCGCCAAGCTGGCAACGAGGGCCCCCAATGCAGATAGCATAATTGGGGTCGTTACCCGAATGATCTGAGCAACAAAGTCCCAAGAAAGAATCCCCCGAAGTGTATCATTCATAATTGCACCTCCGCCTTAGGGGTATCTTCCATTCGTCTGGCATTCTTCTCAATGGATCGTTGCTTCCATCGAGAAAGGAAGGCCTCTGCAGTTACCAAAAGGATGATGGCCGCTTGAAGAATTGAGACAATCTCTGGCGGAATATCCGTATTCCGCCCCATAATTTTGGCTCCAACTCGGATATACGAAAAGAAAAAGGCCGCAAGCAAGACAAACAGAGGATTATTCCGAGCGAGCGTAGCAATGATGATTCCATCCCATCCATACCCTGGAGAAAAGAGCCATAAAAAACGACCATGATATCCGATCAATTCGATCGTTCCCGCCATACCCGCAACAGCGCCACTAACCACTTGAACCTGGAAGATGGTATTTCGAGTTCGAATTCCGGAATACTGAGCAAACTGCTCATTGTCACCAACTAGTCGAACTCTATATCCCCATGTGGTTCGTTTGAGGATCCACCAAACGATAAAGGCTGATACAACTGCGATAATGATCCCAATATGCAGTCTGTATCGCTCATTGATAAGAATCAATCGGGAGGTTGGAGCGAAGGGCAAAGATACGAGAGAACCGGCTGTAGTATCGCGAATAAAGGTTTTGATCATGAATAGTCCCATAAATAAAGCCACATAGTTCATCATCAACGATGTCACCAGCTCGGAAGCATGCAGCTTAGCTTTCATAATCCCCGGGACCACTGCCCAACTCGCGCCTGCGATCATCGCGACAATAATTACGACAATGGGATGCAAAAATGGGATCTGGGGGAAGTGAACGGCAGCAAAAGTAGCTGCAACGGCGCCTATGAAAAGTTGTCCTTCAGCTCCAATGTTGAACTGTTTGGCAGAGAAGACCAAAGAAATGGCTAGACCCGTGATAATTAACGGGGTTGTTTCATTCATCCATTGGGCAAACCCGGATTCGTTAAACTCAGCAACCCCTCTTCGCCAACGCACCAATGGGCCAAGAATAAAGAATTGAAAGGCTTCGTTGGCTTCATGGAAAGCTGTTTTCATCCCTTCCATGAAGGAAGCAGGATCGGACGGGTATCGGGTGAACAGGATGATGATATACCCAAGCAGTAGAGCAATTCCGATCGCGATCGCTGTCCGGTAAAACTGGAAAAGATTGCTTACAGTCATTTTTTTCATCAGCATTCCCCCATCTCTTCCAGTGTCATTCGCTGAATGCCCAGCATGTACTCTCCAAGGGTTGTTTCTGTAAGACCCTTGGCTTTTGGGAAGTGAGCGACGAATTCTCCA
>Ga0334886_1002969_pt1 | contig 15840 bp, 15 predicted proteins | sample GraSluR1_MG_9_FD_207232 | JGI IMG/M metagenome (GOLD analysis project Ga0334886, IMG submission 207232) | Sludge microbial communities from methane-producing bioreactor in Wageningen University, Netherlands - Granular Sludge_27_06-R1 | ecosystem: Engineered > Bioreactor > Anaerobic >...
CCTTAAAACGGTTCAAGAGGAAAGGCACATCAACCAAATCCAGCTTTCGTTCTTTACGGATTAGGGCTCCGGCCACAATCAAACCGGTAACAGGATCAGCGCAGTAGATGGCTCGTTCAATGAGGGTTTCGGCTGTCTTTTGATCACAGTGGGCCAAAATGGCATTGAGCACTTCTTGGGGCACATCGATCGGTTGTAACAATTCGACAGTTCGGATCCCATGCTTTTCTGGTTGATCTTTGGTCTCGTCGTAATCCAGATCGTGCAGCAATCCCGCCATCGCCCATACTTGAACGGGTTCCCCAAAATGCTCGGCCAACCCTTTCATCACCGCTTCGGTTGCAAGCATGTGGCCGATGAGGTTTCGATTGGACACACTATTATGGACCAGGATCAATGCTTCTTCCCTTGTGATCAATCCGATTCCTCCTTACTCGGATTCTACGCGTGAACCGACTGGTTCGCCTCGAATGGCTTTCATCAAATTGCCTTTCTGGAAAAATTTGATAACTTGGATTGGCATGTGGTATCTTTGACAGATCGAAAAGGCTTCCGTGTCCATGATCTTCAACTTTCGGTCAATGGCTTCCGTATAGCTTAGATGGGGTAGTTTCTTGGCATCCGGATGATTTTGTGGATCTTTGTCGTAGATTCCGTTCACTTTTGTTGCTTTTACCAGCAGATCCGCCTTCATCTCAACCGATCTCAATGCCGCTGCTGTATCGGTAGTAAAAAAGGGATTGCTTGTTCCGCCTGCAAAGACAACCACATACCGCGCCTCAAAGTAGAGATTTATATCGTCGTAATGAATGGGCCGAATGGAAGGCAAGGACGCAATCTGGGAGACAACAACCGTACGTAGCCCCAAATGCTCGAATCGATCCTTGAGATAGAGGGCGTTGATCACGGTTCCCAACATACCGATTTGATCAGCTACGGGATAGGATAACTCTGTCATTTCTCTGCCGCGGAAAATATTGCCAGCACCTGAAACGAGGCCAAGGCATATGCCTTCATCTACAATCTCTTTGATCTCCTGGATCAAAAAATGGATCTTTTCTTGGGCAAATCCCCGCTCCCCTTCCCCAGAAAGAGCCTCCCCGCTTAGTTTTAACAACACTCGTTTTGCGCCCATTGAATCCTCCCGTTGATTTCAAGGATACCCCGTGCAAGCAAAAAAGGGAGTGAAAAGGCACAGGATGTATGGCTATTCGCCGATCATGAAGCGGGCAAATCGTTTGAAAGCAACCGGAGCGCCTATTTTCTTAGAGACATCTTCGAGCATCGAAGGAATGGAATGATCGGGATCCAAGGCATACTTTTGATTCATGACACACCGATCCTCATAAAACTTTGCGATTTTCCCTTCCACAATCTTTTCTATCACAGGCATCGGTTTTCCCGATTCCTTCATCTGATCGGTATAGATCTCCCGCTCTTTCTGAATCACCGCTTCTGGAACACTCGCGGGATCAAGGTATTCCGGAGAAGCTGCTGCTATGTGCAAGGATATTTTTTTGGCCAATTCTGAGAGCTCTGTCGCGATTTTGCTGGATGTGAGCTCAACCCCTACACCAATTTTCCCGTTGTGGTGAATGTAGTAGGCAATCGTGGATTGGGCATCGCCCATCCAATGACAATAATCTCCGAGTTGAATGTTTTCTCCGATTTTTGCAATAGACTCTGTCAGCTTTTGTTTATGGGCCTCGCGAACCGATTCATCGACAGGTCCTCCTTCGACTTCTTCCATAGAATGGGACAACGCTTCCACGAGGGCTTTTCCTGAGTTTTGGAATTCGTCTGTTCGAGCCACAAAATCTGTTTCACACAACAACGAAATCATTGTGAACTTTTTTCGTTCCTCGCAAAACCGAACAAACATCATCCCTTCATTGGTCGTACGGCCGCTTTTTTTGGACGCCGCCGCCAATCCCTTTTTTCGCAGAAGGTCAACGGCGGAATCCATGTCTCCGTTGGATTCTTTCAACGCCTTCTGGCAGTCCAAAACCCCTGCGCCTGTCTTTGCGCGGAGCTCTTTTACCATTTGTGCAGTCACCATAGAATTGGATCATCCTTTCATCATAAGGTTTCGTAAATTCCCCCGTATTATACACCAATCCGAAGGGTTTTCCAAGCAAAGGAAAAAGGAAGGCATTCGGATCCTTTTTTGGAGATCCGATCCTTCCCTTTCGATTCATGTTTTGGTGTATAGTGTATGCGTCAAACAGGTCGCTTGGATTGATTCCTTTCCGATCAGCGTTCGGAACTGATCCAGTTTTTGTCTGATGGAAGAATAAACGACCAGTTATTGTGAATAGCGTAAGCAGTTGGCCCCCCGATGCCGAATGGGACCCACTCACCTTGACACAAGACTCTCAGGAAAGCGCCATCCGGTATGCCGGACACCGATTGGAATCCTGCGGGCGAGAACAACCCTTCTTTCGCTGCGACCTCAGCCATTAGAGCGCCTGGATCGATTGCCGTTCCAACCCAAATTTGGGCGGGCGCTGCTCTGAAATTGGTCAGTTCAACGGTCCAAGGAGGGCCAATCGGATCGATCCCGATCGAACAGGATGCCATAACCATCATCAGAACCCCTACGCTTAAAACAACAAGCATGCGCATTCTTTTCATCCCCATTTTCACCCTTTCTTTATTCATATGCGTATCGGAATCTATATCAAAACCATCGAACTCCTCCAACAAAGGCAGAAACTCAGCAATAAGCTGAGCCAAAAAAAAGGGAGGCCAACCATCGCGCACCAAAGCAAACCTATATGAGCATTACGGGATCGTCTTGGTTTGCTTATCGAAAAGAAAATGCGATTTCTTTACCGTTCTGCTGTGATCCAACCTCCGCCTGGTTGAAGCTCAAAACCCCAATTGGCATTAATCAGGAATTTGGTGTCCCCGCCAAGCCATAACCACGCTCCATTCCACCAGATTCTGAGATACGCACCATGGGCAATATTGGTGACTTGACGAAACCCGCCAGAACCAGGGCATATGGCCCTTTGAACCCCGGGATTCAAGGCGTCGCCAATCCAAATCTCTGCTGCAAGAGTGCTATTATTCGTCAAAGTGATGGTCCAGAATGGGTTGACGGGTCCAACGTTGATCGAACAGGAACCCAAAAAAAGCATCAGAATCCCGATACTGACAACCAAAAAAAGAATCCGCATCTTTTTCATTTCCTTCCACACCCTTTCTCGGAGGAGATCGGTGATTCATTGATCACCGTTTCAACAATTATACCATATTTTGGATCGTTTTTTTTTGAACATGTTATAATCGAGTGCGTCATATGATTTTGGATTTTCAACGTCTATTCACTATGGCATGGGTATGAATGAAAAAGAGGTGAGTGATATGAAACGAATGTTGGTCGTGGGTTTATTGATTGTCGCTGTGTTTGCAACCAATCTATTTGCGATTCGGCTTGGAGCGCAGATTGTGGATTGGAACGGTTTTATCCAAGGGCAGTTTTATCAAGGCGCTTTGGTGCAGCAAACTGCTCCCGGGTATCCCGCATGGAACACGCTATTTCCCGGAGATATTATCACCGAAGGGATTATGATACCCAACAGTCAGATTTGGCAAAATCCAGGCAATCCCCAACAGGGGTATTTGATTTCATTTAATCCCTATGCGCCTCTCAATCAGCAGCTTTGGAACCTTCAACAATATGGGCTGGCGTACAACTATCAAGGAAATGTCCGGTATGCGACTTTGCTGAATCTGATCCAAACCGCTCCTTACTTTTCCAATGTGGTTTTCCGGGTATGGAGGCCGCAATGGAATTCTTGGACGCTGATCTCTGTCGTCTTGGATACGGCAGGACAGGGGAGCATCTGGATCATGCCCCAACCTCAGGTTCAGGGACAGATCGTGATTGGACCGGGGCAAATCGTCGTTCAACCCCAGATCCAAATCGGGATCCAACTTTGGATTCGATTCTAGTTCGGGGAGGAGATGTGGAACAAAATCTTGCGAAACTAATTCAGGGATTGCCTCAAGGCGCCATCCTTCTGGATGGCGAAGGTCGGTTTGTTGCGATGAATCCCCATGCGAAAAAACTGACAGGGACGCAAGACGGGGGCACTGCAGCGCAAATGCTTTGCGGGGAAAAAAAGGATTGCCCTTCGCGAGAGGTCGAGATTCAGACACAAAATGGCACCAGAACCATACTGGTTGATCGGATTCATATTCCAATGGACCTTGATGAATCTTCTCCAGACCGATGGACAATTTTGTATTTGACTGATTTGACTTCGCTGAAAACCATCCAACACAATCTGCAAGAACTGGAAGAACGGTACACTTTAGTGATTCAAGGAGTCAATGATGGCCTTTGGGATTGGGACCTGAAAAAGAACAAAGTCTTTTATTCCTCTCGGTGGAAGTATATGCTCGGATATGGCGAAAAGGAGATTCTCCCGGAACCCAACGCATGGATGGACTTGATTCATCCCGACGAACGAAAACAGGTGGGGAAAGAAATCAACCAACACCTGAAAGGCAATAGTCCGTATCTGGAATGCGAGTACCGGATTTTGCACAAAGACGGGAGTTATCGCTGGGTGTTGTGCAGAGGGCTCGCAATTCGTGACAATGAGGGTAGAGCGTATCGGATGGCCGGATCTCTGAGCGACATCACCTCTCGAAAACTGGCAGAGGAGCAGTTGCGGTACAAAGCGTTCTATGACCAACTAACTGAACTGCCCAATCGGGTTCTTCTTCAGGAAAAAATCCTCTCTGCCCTTCAACGGAGCAAACGAGTCGAGGAATATCAGTTTGCTGTATTATACATGGATCTGGACCGTTTCAAAATCATCAATGACAGCCTGGGCCACAATACAGGGGACCTGCTTCTGAAGCAAATTGCTCGAAGGATGGAAAAGGTGATCCGATCCAGTGATACCTTTTCACGCATTGGTGGAGATGAGTTCGTTCTACTCCTTGATCCCACCAAATCTCAACAAGACGCCATTCTTGTTGCCGATCGGATTCAACGAGAATTCCAAAAACCCTTCCGAGTGGATGGAAAGGAATTGTTCACAACGACCAGCATCGGGATTGTCTTATCCAGTCCCGAGTATCACAATCCGGAGGACCTCCTGCGTGATGCGGATAATGCTATGTATCGAGCAAAAGAAAAAGGGCAAGCGCAATGGGAGATCTTTCATACGGAGATGTATTCGTCAACTGTAGAACAGTTCCAGACAGAAACCCTATTCAGAAAAGCCGTAGAAAACCATCAGTTTCTTGTGCAGTTCCAACCGATTGTTGATTTGAAAAAAGAAACGATTACTGCCGCGGAAGCCCTCGTCCGTTGGGAAAAAAGCGATGGAGAATTGGTTGATACCAAAGCCTTTTTAACCCTTGCCGAAGAAACTGGGTTAATCCATGATATTGACCAATGGATGCTGGAGCGAGTGTGCATGTTTCTTGCCTCTTTGCGGCTAAAAAAGATAACGGATCTTCGGATTTGCGCCAATTTATCTCTTGTTGAGCTGAAAAACCAACATTTAATCCCATGGATCCAACACAACCTACAGAAATACCAATCTCCCGCCTCACTGATTGACTTGGAGTTTAAGGAAAGCATCCTGTTCTCAGAAGCTCGGGAGGACATGGATGTTTTGCGCCAATTGCACCATTTGGGAATTGGGATTTCCTTGGACGATTATGGAAGCGGAAGCGCTCAATTCGCTTTTTTGAAAGACTTTCCCCTCCGAAGGATCAAGATCCATCAATCACTCATTCAGGGGCTTGAAGAGAATGGAGGAAGCAGCACAATTGTGAAGGCCATTATAACAATGGCACACAACCTCGGAAAGGTAGTCGTTGCTGTAGGAGTAGAAACACCCGCGCAATTGGAATTTTTGAAAACGCTTCACTGCGATGAAGCGCAAGGATACTATCTCCATAAACCCATGCCCTTCAAAGAGCTATTGAAAATCCTGAAACAATAAGAAAATCCGATCGATTGATCGGTAGCAACCGCGTGTTTATCGGATCAGATACACATGGTGCAATGTTGCCTCTTTTTCTTCCAAAAAGAGGGCCAATTCTTCTATTGACTCGAACCCTTTAAAGAAGTAATCAGCAAACGGATCTGCATGGGTATATACCCGGCTCATGACCTGCTCTTTGGTGAATACAGGCAAAGCGCGGTTATGGGCGCGAAGCGTTTGTTCCTGAAGAGTCGTGATTTCATTTAAAATGCTGCGCAATTCCGGTTTTCCTTCAATCGATGTGTATAGCTCGTAACTCATTCCCCGTGCCGCTTCAGGAGATAAGGCATATTCCATCATCTTCATGAATTCCTCGGGGCTTAGATATCCGGTATGCGTGTGCACATGCTGAAAGCGAAAGTTGAAAAATGCGTATGAGGGCACAAGGCGAATTCCAAACTCTCGAAACAGATCCACGTATGTCATCTGTTTGGCCCGGGCAGGAGATACAAATCGAGGTGGGTAAACAACACTTAGTGAGGAATCGTAACCTGCTTCCACCAGGACGAAATTGTTACGAATTCGGTTTGATGTTTCTTCCTGGGAAAAAACCTCTCGTTTCATTCGTTCGCAGTTGCTGCACCGTGGTAGAGTAAAAAAAACGATGACTCCTTTTTCCAAAATCTGCGCAGATTCAAACGCGCCATCAACTTTGTTATCCATGACATACTGCGCATAAGGAGCACCGCTCACCGTTATACCGAGCAATACCGCAAGCGCAACTACCCCCATCTTGAACCATCCCTTGATTTTCACCGCCACACCTCCTGAATCGTTTTTCTTGACCCAACAATCAGATAAACCAAAAGGATTGGGCGAACCCTCCTCCATAGATCCCTATGAATACTTTTGACGAAAAACAGAACGGTTTTATGGACTCCCCTAGATCATACCTCAAAAAAACAGCTTATGGACAAACCGCCTTCGGCCGAAGCGATTTCTTACACAATTATGGAAACAAGGCCCCCTCGTGGTATAATTCAGAAGAAAACAATTCGGCGGTACACCGATTTGGAGGGATGGGTTGTGTCCAATGAAGTCTATACAAAGCATCTCAGGATTGATCGTTTGCCTCATGTTTGGTGCCCGGGATGCGGGAACGGAATGGTACTCAAAGCTTCTCTAATCGCAATTGATGAGTTAAAGTTGAATCCAGACAGAATCTCTGTAGTCAGTGGGATTGGTTGTTCTTCCCGGGCTACAGGGTATATCAACTTCAACACTTTACACACCCTTCATGGTAGAGCCATACCGTTTGCCACCGGAGTCAAATTTGCCCGTCCGGATATGCAGGTGATTGTGATGTCGGGTGATGGCGACCTAGCCGCGATTGGGGGGAATCACTTTATCCATGCGGCCCGAAGGAATATGGACCTTTGCGTTATTGGATACAACAACAATATTTATGGAATGACCGGAGGACAATCTTCACCAACGACTCCCGAAGGTTCATACGCAACAACAACTCCCTACGGAAATGCCGAACGAACCTTTGATCTGGCTCAATTGGCCATCTCAGCTGGAGCAACATATGTGGCCCGAGCAACCACTTTTCACTTTCTTTTACTGAAAGACTACATCAAAAAGGCTTTGGTTTCTCCGGGTTTTTCATTTGTTGAAGCGATTACCCAATGCCCCACCTATTTTGGCCGATATCATAAGATGAATACCGGCGCTGCTATGATGGAATATTTCAAAGCTTCGTCGGTCAACATCAAAAAAGCAGAGCAAATGAACCCCGATGAGTTAAAAGGCAAAATCATCATCGGTGAACTGCTACAAAAAAACATTCCGGGATATATATCCGAATACGAAAAGATCATCCAAAAAGCCATGGCTATGGCAGAATAAGACATAGGAAGGAGAGACGGCTTATGATCTCGGTCGAAAGCACGCCATACGCAATCCGAATCGGAGGAATCGGCGGTCAGGGAAATATCAAAATGGGATTGATTCTTGCAAAAGCCCTTACATATGACAAACGCTGGGTAGTGCAGACACAATCGTATGGAGCTCAGGTGCGCGGAGGCATCGCCTTCAGCGATGTGCTCTTCAGTCAAGAGCCTATTGATTATCCCAAGGCCAATCATTTTGATATCCAATATATGATGCACCAGCAGCCCCTAGAAAAGTTCATCTCTCTGCTTCGACCCAACGGGATTCTGATTTGTGATCGTTCCTTCGTTTCCCATCTTCCGATTACCATCCGCCGGATTACTCGAAAGATCGTATCCATTCCCGTAACAGAAATTGCCACAGAACGATTCAAACTTTCGTTGGTTGCAAACGTGCTTGGGTTGGGATTGCTGGTGAAAACTTCCAAAATAGTCTCCATGGAATCCATTCAACGGGCCATTGAGGAGGAAGTTCCTCAGAAGGTTCTTGATTTGAACTTAGAAGCTCTTCAATATGGATACTCATTGGTAGAAAAAACCTATTCTCTCAAAGACGAGAAGCGAAGAGCAGCAGCGCGGTTTGAGTAGTCCATGGCAAACTGGTGGATGGGTATTCGAAGCAGTTTCCGGTTTGCGATAAACGGGATTCTTCAGGCGTTGCGCTCTCAGCCAAATCTTCGGGTTCATTTTTCTGTCGGTTGTCTTGTGTTAGTTGCTACAATTTTTCTCCCTTTAAGTACTTTTGAAATTTTGTGGATCGTTTTTTCCGTTTTTATCGTGATTGCCTTTGAGATGTTGAACTCTCTGGTTGAATACCTTCTTGATCTTTTTTATCCGTATTTTCATGAAAAAGTCCAAAAAGCTAAGGACATCTCCGCCGGGATCGTGCTTGTCGCATCGATATTTTCTGTCGTCGTCGGTTTAATTATCTTCGGAAAACATGTGTTTCAAACACCGGACGCAATTGGCATCCTGGCCTTCTTGCTCTTTCTGGTTACCCTCTACTCTGTCTCAAGGAAGGTGATGCGAAGTGAAAAAAATTCGCGTTCTGATTTGTGATGATTCTGCTTTCATGCGGATGATCATTAAAGACATTTTGGATTCGCAGAATGATATGGAGATGGTTGGCCAAGCAACCAACGGAATGGAAGCAGTTGAGCGATGCCTTCAAATTCTACCGGACATTATTACGATGGACGTGGAGATGCCCAAGCTCAACGGATTGGAAGCGTTAAAAGTGATCATGAAAAAGTCCCCTACGCGGATCATCATGGTGAGCAGCTTGACCCAAGAAGGCGCTGAAATCACCATTGAAGCTTTAGAAAATGGGGCCATAGATTTTGTCCCAAAACCCTCGGGATCGATTTCCACAAATTTTCGCACGATGGCCGGCGTCATGTTGGAGAAAATCCGCAGCGCAATGACAATCGATCCGCAAAAAGCGGTTGTTCGACCCTCGATTAAAAGACCAATCACCCATCGTCCTTTTGCTGTTTCCGGAAAGGTTGTAATGATTGCTTCGTCAACAGGGGGGCCAAAATCTCTAGATTTTGTGATCCCGTTGCTTCCCAAAGATTTTCCGGCTCCAGTCGTGTTGATCCAACATATGCCTGCCGGGTTCACCAAATCCCTCGCTCAGCGGTTGAACCGGATTTCTCAATTGCGTGTGATTGAAGCCAGCGAGGGCGTTGTTCTTGAAAAGGCAACCGTTTATGTTGCTCCCGGCGATTATCATCTCGGACTGAAAAGTGTGGACAAAAAAGTTCAGTTGTTTTTGGATCAAGGACCCAAAATCAATGGAGTGCGCCCTGCCGCGGACTTTTCCTTTGAACAAGGCGTCGAGATCTTTCGAGAAAAAACCATTGGTGTGGTGATGACGGGAATGGGCCGGGATGGAACAAAAGGAGCCTTCAAGATAAAACACTTCAAAGGATCGATTATCGCTGAAGCAGAGGAAACCTGTGTGGTTTATGGCATGCCCAAATCCGTAGTGCAGGAAGGGTATTCTGATTTTATCCTTCCTTCTCATCAGATCGCCCAAAAGCTTGTGGAATTAATATAGCCAGGAGGAAAAGCATGAAAGCAATGATCCTATGTGGAGGACAAGGCACACGATTGCGGCCACTTACGTTCACGACATCCAAACCGCTGATCCCAGTGGCCAATCAGATGATTATCCAATATACCATCGAATCAATCAAGAAAACGGGAATCGATGAGATTTGCATTGTAGTGAATCCCTCCAACCAGCAAGAATTCGCTCGGGCCTTGGGGGATGGGGCATTTATGGATGTCCATATCGAATATGTCATCCAGAAAGATCCAAAAGGAATTGCCCATGCTGTCTCTTTGGGGAGAGATTTCGTTCGAGATCAACCCTTTTTGCTCTATTTGGGAGACAACATGATCTTGGAGGACCTCACACCGTTTGTGGAACGCTTCTTGGAATCGGACTACCAAGCCTCTCTCCTCCTGTCTCCGGTACAGGATCCAAAGAGTTTTGGGATTGCAACGCTTCAGGGGGATCGCATTGTTCAGGTTGTTGAAAAACCGGAAAACCCACCCTCCAATTTGGGGATTATCGGAGTGTATCTGTTCCATCCGATGATTTTTGAAGTGATATCTGGGTTAAAACCGTCCTGGCGTGGTGAATATGAAATCACTGATGCGATTGGCGCGCTTCTTGCTCACGATTTCAAAGTCCAATCTCACATTCTTCAAGGATGGTGGAAAGATACAGGCAACCCTGACGACCTTTTGGAAGCCAATCGGAAGATTCTGGACATCAAGAATACGCGTGAAAAGCGCCTCAATCATTCCTCAAAATCACCTATGATCGGTTTTGTTCAGATGGGAGAAAACTGTCAGATCGATCATTCCGTCGTTCGGGGTCCCGTTGTTTTGGGTAAGGAGGTTATGATCCGAAATGCGTATATAGGGCCATACACATCGATTGGTGATTATGTCCACATCGAAGGATCGGAAATCGAAAATTCCATTTTGCTTTCTCACGTCTCCATCATTGATCTTCCGAAACGGATTGATAACAGCATTGTCGGGCATTATACCAAAATTGGTTCTCAAAAAGGGGTGCCACAGTCCGTTCGATTGATTACAGGGGATCACACAAAGGTCGAATTCCCGTAATCGTCAGAATCAAGATCGATGAGAATGGAAAACCCAAAAATAGGGGGTATGTATGAAGAGCACATTATGGATTGTTTGCTTGGTTTTAATCAGTGTGTCTTTGCTGGGCTCATCCGAATATTTGATTGTTTATTCCAGCGGGCTGAGCTTGAGAGGCGATCATACGATTCTTGAAGAAAACCATGTCACCATGGATGTTCCTTCCACGATTCTCGTTAACTCATTTCTTGGATCCCAACCCTACCGATCGCTTCAGCTCCATCCGAAATCCTCCTTTCAGCAAAAAAAAGAGTTGGAGCAATGGATTGGAAAACCATTGCTGTGGCGTTTGGATGATGGCAGTATCAAAGAATACCACTTACTACACTCCGACCCAGTACTTGTGCAAGGACCGGAAGGGGTTTTTGTGATGCCGAACCCAACCCCGATATTTCCCAAGGTATCGATTCCCGATCCAAATGCGCGTCTTGAGATCCATTTCAATCCAATCACTCAAAAGGAGTTCCGCTATTTTTATCTGTTCAATGGGTTGAGCTGGAATGTTTACTACAACCTTCTTTTGGAAGATGCAAATCAGGCCTATCTTTCAGGAAATGTGGAACTTTCCAACCGGACGGATATGCATTGGCGCACGGACAACTTGTTCCTTTTTTCAGGCGAGATCTTTCAAGAGAGCGTCTATTCCAATCAAACCTTTGCTCGAAGCGCCATGATGATGATGGAAGACAGCATGACTCCTGAATCCCTGCAAGCGGAAGGGTATCGATTGTACCCCATTCGCGGATCATTTGAAATCCGTCCCAATTCCGTGACTTATCAACCATTTATTCAAACCTCCCTCTCTTATCGCAAGACGCATGAATATGTCGCAGGATCGACAGAATTCACACCACTCAACCAAATCATCCAGATTGACAAATTGCCTTTGGATCTACCGGCTGGATTGATACGAACCTACTCGGACAAAGATGATACAACCTTATTTGTGGGCGAATCCCGGATAACCGATAAAAATAAAGGCGATGAATTGGATATTCCCATCGGAAAAGTCTATGATCTACTAGCCAAACGTGAAATGATTGATTCAGCCCGATTTGGAAAAACATCGATAGAAAGCTACCGCATCACTGTTCGGAATTTTTCTGAAGAATCCACGCATGCCTTAATCAAAATTCCCGTGTATTCGAACGCGCAAGTCGTCGTGGATCATTACCGATTTACCCGTCCAAGAGCCGATTTGCTAATGATTATTTTAGATCCGATCCATCCGCTTCAGACCATAGAAGTGAATTACGAGATCCGTTTTGACCGTTGATGGTATCCGATCTGAACTGCGAAAGATTTCGGGCCGGATCAACACAAAGCAAAGAATTCAGCATATCGAACGCACGACCGAGTTCATTCTAAGCCTGTGCTCGCATCATGGAAAGGATCCTGCGCCGGCCTCGATTGCAAGCGCGGCTCATGATCTGTTCCGCGACCTTTCTAACGATCGACTGCTGGCCTTGGCAAGCGCGTTTGGGACAGAATGCACATCCTATGAACGTCAATATCCCATTTTGCTCCACGGAAAAGTGTGCGCATTATGGTTAAGAAAGAGATACAAGCCATGGATTCCCGCTTTTGACAAGGTGTTTGAAGCAGTATATTTTCATTCTTCCGGTTTTTCGTTTTCGTCCTATGTCGGCTTGTTTTTGTTTATCGCAGATGCTGCCGAATTATCCCGAACATACAATGAAGTAGATGAAGTACGAAGCCGAGCCTTTCAAGATCCAGATCGGGCTTTTTGCTTAGTCATCAAACAGAAAATTCGCTATGCGCTTGCGAAAGATCGCTTTCTTTTGCCAGAAACCTGTCATGCATGGAATGATCATTGCATACCAAGAAATGAGGAACCCGTCGATGATTGATTTTTTTGAGCTATCACCAAATGAACTGGAGGCCCAGGTACAATCTTTGGGCATGCCTCGGTTTCGGGCGGCCCAGATTCTTAATTGGGTCTATCAAAAACATGTGGCCGATTTCTCCCTGATGCGCAATATTTCCAAACCCGATCAGGAAGCCCTTAAGGCGCATTTGGGTTTTTTTTTGCCTGAGACAGCGCACCAGTATGTTTCCGAACGAGACGGTACGCAGCGATTTGTGTTTCGTATGCGCGATGGCGCGATGACTGAATCCGTTTTATTGGTGCATGAAAAGCGTAGGACGGTATGCATCTCTTCTCAAGTGGGGTGCGCTTTGGGGTGTACCTTTTGCGCTACAGGAACATTGGGCTTTGAAAGAAACCTGGCTTCCTCGGAAATCATCCTTCAAGGATGGATGATCGCGCAAATCACAGGCGAAAAGATTCAGAACGTCGTGTTCATGGGAATGGGAGAACCCCTTCTCAACTTTGACGCTGTAATGAAAGCCGTCCAAGCATTCAATGAACCTCGGATGTTCAATTTGTCGATTCGAAGAATCACCCTTTCGACGGTGGGTGTTGTTGCTCAGATGGATCGATTGGCTCAACAAGGGCTTGATGTATGCTTATCTGTTTCTTTGCATGCGGCATCAAACCAAATCAGAGATCGGTTGATCCCTTTCAATCAGACAACAACTATCGAAGAACTGATCCAAGGGGTTAAAGAATACATCCAAAAAACGCACCGCAGAGTGACCATAGAATATATCCTGATTCGGGATCTGAACGATTCCGACGAAGACGCCAAAGCGCTTGCAATTCTCCTTCGAGGACTAAAGGTGAATATCAATGTAATCCCTCTGAATCCCGTTGCGCATATTGCGTTCGAACCGTCAGAGCCCACCCGCATCCTAGCCTTTTCTGATCTGCTTCGCAGTTATGGACATGAAGTAGTCCTGCGCAGAGAAAAGGGGCAAGATGTCCAAGCCGCTTGCGGTCAGCTTCGCAGAAGCCTTTTATGAAACGTCTGCTCATTCAGATCCTCATGTGGGTCTTGGGGATGATTTCAGGATTCGCAGTGGTTTACGGATTATTGATTCTGTATACAAGGGGGTAGTTGTGTGAACAAGCAAAAAAGAAAACCGGTTTCGAAGTGGATGTGGCTCCTTGTTGGGGCAGCTGCGTTCATTTTCCTGTTCCTCATTCTTCGAGAAGTGTTTTCGGGAAACTGGATGATGACTCCCGTGATCATTCGGATCGGGATCTTTGAGATTCGGTGGTACGGTCTTCTTATCGCATCCGGAATCTTGACTTGTTACTTCATCGGACGACATCAAGCGCTGAAAGAAGGATTCAAAGACGATCACCTTACGGAAGCCCTGTTATTGGGCGTTGTTTTCGGAATTATCGGAGCCCGATTATGGTATGTTTTTTCTGAATGGTCGGACTTTTCGGCCCGCCCTTCAGAAATCTTGATGACATGGGGGGGAGGATTGGCCATTCATGGAGGAATCGTGGGTGTGCTCCTTTCCACCTTTCTTTATACTCGACTCCGGAAAAAGGTCTCTTTTGGCCTTCTTCAGGGATACGATATTGCTGCGTTTGTCTTCCCTTTGGGTCAAGCAATCGGCCGATGGGGTAACTTTTTCAACTATGAATCCTATGGCAGGCCTACAGAACTCCCTTGGAAGATGTACATCCCTTTCCCCTATCGAATGCCAGGGTACGAGCAATCTGAGTTCTTCCATCCAACATTTCTGTATGAATCGGTTTGGAACTTCATCCTCTTTGCTTTTCTCTTTTTCTATATTCGCCGGTGGCGAAAAGCCAAAGGAGAGGTTCTTGCCTTGTATTTGATCCTTTATTCTGTGGGTCGCTTTTGGATCGAATCCTTGCGATTGGACAGTCTTTATTGGGCCGATCATCGTTCCGCCCAGGTCACCAGCATCATCATGGCCCTTTCCGGTATCTTTATCTTCTTCATCGCACGCAGACGCTTTGCCAAGGAGGCATTGAAAAAGCGATGACCGAATCACGACAGCCGCCAAAACAACCCCCCCACGACCTTCAAGCCGAAAAGGCGGTTCTCGGTTCGATTCTTCTTGACACCAACGTGATCTCGGATATCATGGAAATTTTGCGAAATCGGGATTTTTATCACGAGGCAAATCGCCTCATCTTTCGATGCATGGAAGAGTTGTACGAGCAATCCACGCCTTTGGATATTCTTACCCTTTCTGATGCCCTTAAGAAAAAAGGAGAATTGGATAAACTAGGCGGGGATCTGTATCTGGCTCAATTGGCTGACTACGTCCCTACATCTGCGCACGCGTATCAATATGCGCGTGTCGTGAAGGAAAAATCCACCCTACGTACCTTGATATCTACCGGTTCGCAGATCGTAGAGAGCGCATATGGAATGGAAGAGGTAGAAGACATTCTGGAGAATGCAGAACGGCTGATTCTTTCCATTGGTGAAAGCTATATGGAACGATCGTATGCTCCCATTGGAAAGGTCGTAAACGACGCCTTTGGCAGTTTGGAAAAGATCAAAATCCGGCACGAATCCCCAGAAGGAAATTTGTATGTAACGGGTGTTCCCACAGGGTTTCGGGCATTGGACCAGTTGACGACCGGATTTCATCCGTCGGATCTGGTAATTGTTGCCGCTCGTCCATCCATGGGAAAATCAGCCCTCGCGCTGCATCTGGCCCGCAATATGGCTGTGGATTTTCAGAAACGGGTCGGGATATTCAGTCTGGAAATGTCTTCCGAACAGATCGCTTTGCGTCTTTTAAGCCTGGAATCAAGGGTTCCCTTTGAGAAGCTTCGCAGAGCAGAGCTGGTCACCGAAGATTGGAACCGATTGACAGATGCC
>Ga0334886_1002973_pt1 | contig 15833 bp, 17 predicted proteins | sample GraSluR1_MG_9_FD_207232 | JGI IMG/M metagenome (GOLD analysis project Ga0334886, IMG submission 207232) | Sludge microbial communities from methane-producing bioreactor in Wageningen University, Netherlands - Granular Sludge_27_06-R1 | ecosystem: Engineered > Bioreactor > Anaerobic >...
AGCACCTGTGCCCTGAACTTTCCGGTGCGCACGAGCACGCCCGTAAGGCCCGCAGCCTGAGCGCCCCGCACGTCTGCGTCGATGTCGTCACCGATCATCACCGCTTCCGATGGGACGAGGTCGAGGTTGGCGAGGCCGGCCGCGAACATGGCTGGCTCCGGCTTGCCGATAACAGCGGCCTCGACACCGCTGGCGCGTTCGACGCCGGTAAGAAAAGCACCGGTATCAAGCTGCATGCCTGCCGAAGTCCGCCAGGACAAGCCACGGTGCATGGCGATCAGCGACGCCCCTTTCAGGACGAGGTTGAATGCGCGATTGAGGGCTTCATAGCTGAACTCGTCGCCGGCACCACCGATCACGACGGCGTCGGTGCGCTCTGGGACGTCGGTGCCTGCGAGATCTACGAGATCGACCCCGGACGTGGCCAGGTCTGTCGTGACGTCACCGCTGCACAGCAATGCCGCGGTGGCGCCCTGGAAGTGTTCGCGTAGGTATTCGGCGGTCGCGATCGGTGCGGTGACGATCTCATCCTCGGCTGCCTCGAATCCTGCGGCATGCAGCGCTTCGACAACCGAATGTCGCGAGCGGGAGGTGGTGTTGGTGAGCATGCGAATGGGCGTCCCCGCTGCGCGGACCGATCGGATGGCTTTCACCGCGCCATCGATCGGCTGCCACGACACCACGAGTACGCCGTCGATATCGAACAACAACGCAGGCGGACGCTGCGGCAGCGATTCCGTTCGCTGCATGGTGGCTGGCTCAAGCGGCTCATGCATGCAGCCAGGGTAGGTCACTGCAGTGGCACGTCCGGTTGGGGCTCGAAGATCGGGAGACCCTGAGCGCCAGAGGTGCGGCGTGTGGTCGCAGAGCTGGCCGCGCGCGATGCCGTCACGAAACCAACTGGCAAGATATCTCGATGTCGGCTAAAGTCATTCGACGGGCCCCGGCAGCAAGACGCACGTTGGTGGAGTCTCCGTCGCTGGGCATTGAGGGAGTCATACTCCTTGGTCGCCCAGGCAATTGAATAACGGGCTGTAGCGCAGTTTGGTAGCGCACTTGACTGGGGGTCAAGGGGTCGCAGGTTCAAATCCTGTCAGCCCGACTGGTATAAAGCCTTGTCAAAGGCCACTTCGGGAGCCAATCTCAGCCGTCGTGCTATATACGTGCTATAGGCTTGGACGCGGCGATTGAGTCAGCCCGCTGCTCTTGCGGCCTGACCGGGCCCGGAGTCGGTCGCCCGCCGTGCTGCGACTCCGCTCTCCGACCCTGACTGGGCGAAGCCTGACTTGGGCTTCCTCGAACGAACTCGCCCGAACTTCTGCCAAGAAGTCGGCCGCCGGTGTCCGGATCGGCACCCCCTCATCGGCTTAGTGGGGTCTAGCAAGTTGTCGATCCGTGAGGAGACCCGGGCATGTCCGCTAACGCAGCCCCCAAGCAGGAGTATGTGTCGCTCCAGAACGCAGCCTTGATCTACGACGTCAGCGTTGACCTGCTTCGGCAACGAATCCTGTCCGGCGAGCTTCCTGCGGTCCACACCGGTCGCCGGCTGATCCGCGTGAAGCTGGACGACCTCAGACGGGTGTTCCAGCCGGTTCCAGCTGCTGCTCGACGAAGCCGGCCCCGTTCATGGTGAAGCCAGGTCTACCTGAAGACGTGGCGCGACGCGACCCGGTGGGACCGCAGCGGGACCGCCTTCGATCCTGCCCCATTGACTAGCGCAGTTATCCTGAACCTGTCCCACCCCCGCGGGCCTGATGGCCTAGTTGGCCACTTCCTCTGGGGTGACGGGCGCACAACTGAACCCGCGATCGAGTCTCCCGGCCCACTTTCGTCGAGAAAAGCCGTGCAGTCTGTCCGAATCGACCCCTCCTCATCGGCTTAGTGGGCTAGAGAGAAGAAGGGTGCCCGATGACCGATCACCGCCGCAGACACCTGGCCAGCTGGGTTCTCGCGATAGGCCTGCTCGCGGGTTGCACGCCTGGCGTGGTCAACACCCAGACCACCACTGCACCCACCGAGACCACACCGCCGACCGGATCAGCTTCGGCGTCGCCGGCGTCTGCCACCCCGACGCCCACAAGCACCATGAGCATGTCGCAGGCGGCCGCCGTGAAGACGGTCGAGAGCTACTTCGAGATTCGCGATCAGTTGTTTGACGACCCTTCACGATTCAGCGAGGCGGAGGCGACCGAGTCGCTTGAGCCCTTCGTCGAGACCGACATGCTCAAGGGCAACCTCAAGCTCTTCGCTCAGCTGAAGAAGGCCGGCGAGCACTACGAGGGCGCGGCGCCGCTCGCTTGGATCGTTACGTCCGGCGTCTTCGGCAGCGGCGTCGGTGAAAGCGTGAATGTAACCGTCTGCCGCGACTCCAGGGGTCGGACCCTGGTGGACCCCACAGGCAAGGTGCTCGCCCACATCAAGCCGGCGATCCGCGAGTTCGAAGTGCGGAACAGCGCGGACGGGTTCCGCATCGCAGGCGAGAAGGAAGGCCTCGGTGAGCCATGTCCATGATCAGACGGATGGCTGCCACGTTGACAGTGGCACTCGTGATGCTTGCCACCTTCCCGGCCCTGTCAGCTGTCGCCGACGCAGAGTGCGACAAGTCGGCCGAGTACTGCGAGATAAGCGATGGTGGCGATGGTGGTGGCGGCGGCGGAGGCGGGGGCGGGGGCGGTGGACCGCCGCAGGTTCCGCTGTGCTCGTCCTTCACTCGTGGGGTGCCGGAGGACCCGCCCGAGCCTGACTGGATCTATGTCGAGTGCCGGTTGTCGGCAACCGAGGGCGACACGATCGGGCTGTGGGTTCCGCCACGCGAGAGCGCGGAGCAACTCGCCTGGCTGGCGGTGGCCCGGCTTCAGCTGAAGCCGATCGAGATCGGGCTCACACCGTTGGACCCGGACGTGATGACCGCGGTCGGGATCCCGGTCTGGTTGTGGGTGGACAACCCGACTCGCACGTCGTGGGGTCCTGCCTCGATCAGCGCTGGCGGGATCTCACTGGACGCTCATGTGGAGTCGGTGACTTGGTCGATGGGTGACGGCACGCGCTTGTCGTGCGGGAGGGGTACGCCGTGGCGTCCGAGCATGGTCGACCGGGAAGGGATGGTGGGTGAGTCGCCCACTTGTGGCCACGTCTATCAGCAGCAGGGCAGGTATGCGGTGCGGGCGAGCGCGCATTGGGTTGCCCAGTGGCGGGGCTATGGCGAGTCGGGAACGATCCGGCTCGATGTGAACTCCACTCGTCAGCTTCGGGTGGGTGAGATCCAGGTGATCGTGACCAGGGGTAGGTAGGAGCGGGCATGAAGACGATCGAGACGTCTGCGAGTCGGGGCGAGCAGCAGGCCGCACCTGCGTCCGGTGTGCCCGAGATGACCAAGCTCCAGCGGCGCCCGCTGACCGTTGTCGTGGCGGTTGTGCTGGTGTGTCTGGGTGGTGTGCTTGGACTGTGGCTATGGACGTCGTCTTCGGCGGCGACCGAGGTCGTGGCTGTCCGGGCACACGTTGAGCGCGGCCGGCTGATCGCCGCCACGGACCTGACGACGGTCCGGGTGACCCTCGATCCGTCGATGCGGACGGTTCCCGGGGCCGCGCTGGAATCGCTGGTCGGTAAACGGGCCGTGACCGATCTGGCCGTCGGGACGCTGGTGACCCCGGAGCAGTTGGGCGATGCCGTCGTCCCGGGGCGAGGTTTCGCGGTGGTGGCTGTGCCGATTGCTCCGGGTCTGATTCCGGCGGAGCCGCTGAAGGCGGGCGACACGGTGCGTTTGGTGCAGGCTCCGGCGCAGGGCGGTGCGGTGACGGCCGCGCCGACGGAGATCACCGCGACGGTGCTGAACGTGACTCCGGGCGACACGCACACCGTGGTGGATGTGATCGTGGCCGATAACCGGGCTGGCGAGCTAGCCGCTCGTGCGGCCGGCGGCGACGTGGCGTTGGTGCTGGCGAGCCGGGAGAGGTGACCGGTCATGGTGATGATCACGTTCGCGTCGGCGTCCGGGGCTCCGGGGGTGACCTCGACCGCGTTGGCGCTGGCCTCGTCGTGGCCGCGGCGGGTGCTGTTGGTAGAGGCCGATCCGTCGGGGTCGTCGGCATTGCTGGCCGGGTTCTGGCGGGGTTCTCGTGACCACACGGGTGTGGTGGATCTGGTGAAGGCCCATCGTGCTGGGGTGCTGGCTGAGGCGCTGCTGCAGATGGCGATTCCCCTTGAGGGCACCCAGGCGTCGGTGATCGTGGGGTCGAGGTCGCATGAACAGGCGGCCGGCCTGGTCAGGCTGTGGGAGCCGCTGGCCGGGGTGTTGCGGGACTTGGCCGCGCGCGATCAGGACGTGATCATCGACGCCGGCCGGCTGGGTCTGGAGCGTGCCCCCGTCCCACTGCGGGAGCACTCCGATCTGACCGTGCTGGTGGTCCGCACGCGTCTGGTGACGCTCGCCGCCGCGCGCTCCTGGGCGTTGACACTGAAGGAGGAGTCGCTGCCGGGCCGGGAGTCGCGGCTGCTGCTGGTCGGTCCGGGTCGGCCCTACACCGCTGCTGAGGTCGGGCGAGCGCTCGGCCTGGCGGTCGTGGGCAGCATCGCATGGGACCCGCTTCGGGCGGCCGTCTTCTCCGAGGGTGACCCGCTCCCGCCACCACGGGGCTTGAGGAAGTTGCTGGGCGGGGACGCGGCGGCGGCGTTCGCCGCGTCGAAGTACCAGCGCAGCGTCAACGCTGCCGGGGAGGCGATGCGGGACCTCGTGGCCCGGTTCGAGAAGGAACGGGGCCAGTGGGTCGCACCTCGCGGTGAGGAAGTAGGAGGACTATGAGCGGAGTAGAGGAACGCCCGGACCTGCTCGACCTGCCGATGTTCGGCTCGGATCCGGATCGCAGCGCGCGTCGCACGGGTCGGGTCCGGGGCGGATTCCGCTTCCCGGGCGTGCCAGCCGAGCCGGGCCCGGTGGCGGCGGAGCCGCGGGTGGTGCCGATCCGGCCTGACGTACAGACCGCTGCGGTGCCGGTGGACGGCGTGGATTGGGCCGAGGTGGCGCGGTTCCGCAGCGACGTGGCGAAGCGGCTTCCTGCGCGGGTGGGCGGGGTGGCTGATCGTGCCGCGGAGGAATCGGCGGGCTGGTCGGTGATCCGGCAACTGCTCGATGAGGATGCCGCGACATCGATAGCCAAGACCGGCGAAATGCGGTCGGTCGCAGCGCAGGAGGCGCTGGCGCAGGCCATTTTCGACAGCGTCTTTCGGCTGGGTCGGCTGCAGCCGCTGGTCGATGACCAGCGGGTGGAAAACATCCTGATCTACGGCTGCGACCGGGTGGTGGTGGAGTATGCCGACGGCTTGATGCGACGGATGCCGCCGGTCGCCGACAACGACGCCGACCTGATCGAGTTCATCGCCTTCCTCGCCTCCCGCGCCGACAACCCGCGTTCGTTCACCCCGGCGAATCCGTCGTTGAACCTGACGTTGGCCGACGGCTCGCGGCTTGCCGCCTCGCTGGAGACCGGCCGGGTGTCGGTGGTGATCCGGCGTCACCGCCTCCGCCGGGTGACGTTGGCCGATCTGGTCGATTGGGGATCGCTGTCGGAGGTGATGGCCGACTTCCTGCGGGCAGCGGTGAGGGCACGCAAGTCGATCCTGGTGTCTGGGGCGCAGGGTGCGGGCAAGACGACTCTGGTACGGGCGTTGTGTGCGGAGATCCCGCGGATGGAGATCGTGGGCACTTTCGAGTCCGAGCGGGAGCTGTTCCTGCCCGACATCGAAGGCCAGCACGCGGTCGTGTTCGACTGGGAGATGCGCGCCGGGTCGGGTGAGCGGAGCGAGGACGGCACGCTGGCCGGCCGTCGTACCACCGGGTCGCAGGTGACCAGCAGCTTCCGTTTCCGTGCCGACCGGCAGATCGTCGGTGAGGTGCTGGGCGCGGAGGCGATGGACATGATCAAGGTGATGGAGTCCGGCACCGGCTCGATCTCCACCACCCACGCGGCGAACGCGCGGCTGGCGGTGCACAAGTTGATCACGTGTGCGATGGAGGCCGGACCGCACGTCAGCCACGAGCTGGTGTCTGCGAAACTAGCAGCCACGTTGGACCTGGTGGTGCAGATCCATTCGCAGGTCACCCCGATCGACGACTTCGGGCAGGTCGCCCAGAAGCGCCGGTACGTGTCGGAGATCATCGAGGTGACACCGGGGGAGTGGCCCCGTGGGATCTCGTTCACCACCGTCTTTCGCCGGCTGCCGGGCCAGTGCGGGGTCGCCGACACCCGCCCTGACAGCATCTGGGACGACCTGGTCGACGCCGGCCTGGACGAGGCCGCGTTCGAACGGGAAGCCGCCGAGTACCCCCCGTCCGGGGGGCGGCGATGATCGGGGCGGTGTTGTCGATGCTGGCCGGTGCGATGATCACCGGTGGGCTGATGCTGGCGGTGCTGGGCTTGCAGCGCCTCCCGGTGCCACCCAAGCGGCCACGGCGAGGTTTCTGGCTGTTCGGCTGGGTCGCCCGGATGCCGCGCTGGCAGCGGTGGTCGACGGTGGCGGCCGCTGTGGTGGGGTTGCTGCTGACGGTGGCGGGCGTGCCGCTGGTGGTGGGTCTGCTGCTGCCGCTGGCGGTGGTGGGGCTGCCGGTACTCCTGGTCACCTCCGACGGCGGCCGGCGGATCGCCCGGCTGGACGCGATCAGTGAGTGGACCCGGAACCTGGCCTCGGTGATCACCGCCGGTCAGAGTATGGAGCAGGCGCTGACCGCCAGCGTCCGCTCCACACCCGAAGCCATCCGGGACCCGGTCACGAACCTGGTGGCCCGGCTGCGGGCACGCTGGTCAACCGAGGCCGCGCTCCTGGAGTTCGCAGACGAACTCGACGACGCGACCGGCGACCTGGTGGTGAGCGCGTTGATCATCGGGTCCCGGCATCGCGGCGAAGGGCTGTCCCGCGTGCTGACCGGCCTGGCCGAGTCGGTCGCCGAGGAGGTGCGGTCGCGCCGCGACATCGAGGCGGAACGGGACAAGGCCCGCGGCTCCGCCCGGCTGATCACGCTGCTCGCCGTCGGTGGCTGCGCTGTGTTCGCGGTGGCCGGCGACTTCCTGACCCCGTACCAGACCCCCGCCGGCCAGGCCATCCTGGCCGTCCTGGTCGCATTGTTCATACTGGGCCTGGTTTGGCTGCGCCGGATGGTGGCCGACGAGCCGCCGGCAAGATTCCTGCCCAGCCGGGAGGTGGCACGATGACCTGGTCGCTGCAGCTGTGGGTGCTGGCCGGCCTGCTCGTCGGCGGAGGTGCCGCGCTGCTGGTGTGGGCACTGCGGCCCGCCCAGCCGGATCTGGCGCAGGCGCTGGCACGGCTCGGGCCGACGAACCGTTCCCTGTCCACCGAACCGGTCCACACGGCCACCGGATGGCACGATCGCGTCGGGTTGTGGGCGGTCCGCTACCTCCCGTCCGCGGTCTGGCGCGCCGCCCCCGAAAAGGACCTTCAGGTGTTGGGAATCTCCCAGCGTGCCTACTACGGGGAAAAGGTCTCCTCGGTGCTGGTCGCGCTGGTCGGCGTTCCGCTGGTCGGCGGGCTGTACTCGGTGTTGATGGGCTTGCCGCTGGTCGTGCCCGCCCTGGCAAGTCATCGGGCTACGAGGAGTGGAAATGAACAACAAGAAGATCGCTTTGGGGGTCGGCGGGACGCTAGTCGTGTTGGCCACCACGTTCGGTGCCGCAGCATTGGCCAGTGCGCAGCCGCCGACACCGACGCCGACCCCCACCGCCACACAGGTCGGCTGGGGTGGCGGACGCGGCGGTATGGCGGGTATGCGCAACGGCACGGGCTACGGCGCCACTGCGAACGCGGCCGACCTGGCCGCGAAGCTCGCGGTGAGCCAGGACGCGGTCAGCGCCGCGCTGGCGAAATACCACACCGCGAACCCGACACAGGTGCGCCGGGCAGGGCTCACTGTCGAGCAGCAGGCCGCCGAGCACGAGAAGCTCGCCACGTTCCTAGCCAATGAGCTGAAGGTGGACCGGGCGACCGTGCTCCAGGCCCTGACCACCAGGCAAGAGACCCGTCAAGCCGACCGGACCGCGCAGTTGGAGACCAGCCTCGACGCCGCGGTGAAGGACGGACGGATCACCCGGGCGCAGGCCGACGCCATCCTCGCCGCCCACGCCTCGGGCGCAGTGCGTGGCGGCATGGGCCGGGGCGCCGGCCGCTGACCCGCACCAATGGCCTGCCGGCCCGCCGCAACCATGCAGCGACTGGCAGGCCGTCGGGCCTGGTTGCGGAGTCGGTGACTCCAGCCGCTGCCGGTCGCGACCAGGCGAGGGATCTGCGTCACGGGTTGCTTGCCATCAGGGTCACCGGCAACAGTCGTCGGTGCAGTCATCCCCATCGTTCGAAAGGGCAGGGGTGCAGCAGGCATCACCGCGCCACGCGTCGCGTCCCTCTTTGACCGCCACACCGGCGATGACGAGCGCGGCGACCGGGTCGGCCCAGTACCACCCCAGCGCGCTGTTCAACACGAGCCCGACCAGCAGCACCCCGGACAGGTAGGTGCACAACAGCGTCTGCCTGGAATCGGCAACCGCGGAGCCTGAACCCAACTCCCTGCCGGTACGTCGTTCGGCCCATGATAAGACGGGCATCACCACGACGCTGACCGCAGCCAGCACGATCCCGACCGTTGAGTGATCGGCCGGTTCCTGCGCCACCAGGCAGGTGATCGCCTCTGCCGTAACGAAGGCAGCCAGGCCGAAGAACGACACGGCGATCAACCGCATGGCGACCCGCTCGCGTCGCTCGTGGTCCGCGACAGCGAACTGCCACGCCACCGCCGCCGCCGACAGCACCTCGACCACCGAGTCCAGCCCGAAGGCGACCAAGGCAGAGGAGGAGGCGACTCGGCCTGCCACCAGGGCGACCACTGCTTCCACGACGTTGTAGGCAATCGTGGCACCAACCAGCAGCCGAACCCGTCGCTGGAGGACCGAACGACGTTGCGGACTGGGCGAGGGCGGGACGACCATCAGCGGCTGCACGAGCACTCCCCTCCGGAACAACATCCCGGATCCACCACCAGCACGACCCTCAACAACTCGTCGAGTGCCGGCCCCAGGTGCGGATCGGCGAGGCGGTACCAGGCGTTGCGGCCCTCGCGGACTGCTTCGACCAGGCCGCACCCACGCAGGCACGCCAACTGATTCGATACCACCTGTCGGGACACACCGAGCGCATCGGCGAGGTCGGACGGCACGGCCGGCGCCTGTCTGAGAGCCAGCAGGATCTGCAGCCTCGTCGGATCTGACAACGCATAGCCCAGCCGGGACAGGCTCTCGGCATGACTGAGGACGACCGTGCTCACCGTGAGATCATACAGCAAACGCTGTATCGTCGCGGGACGTGCCTGCCGCGGGACTTCACCCCTGACCTGACCAGGCCTTGATGATCTCGTCGGCTGCCAGGGCGATTGTCTCGCTCACGGTGGAGCGGCCGAGGGTGAGGCGAAGCGCGCCAAGGGCTGCCCCCGCTTCGATGCCCATGGCGAGCAGGGTTGCGGACGGGGTGTGGATGCCGGAGTGGCAGGCGCTGCCGGTGGAGGCGGCGATGCCGGGCGCGTTGTCGAGGAGGTCGGCCCCGAGCCGGTCGGGCAGCGCAACCATCAAGGTGTTGGGCAGACAGCCGTCGAGCGGGCTGACCCGCCGGAGACCCGGGATGCCGCCGGCCAGTCGCCGCCAGAAGTCCTCCCGCAGCGCGGTCTGTCGGGCCGGTTCGGTGGCCAGCAGGCCGTTCGCGAGTTCGGCGGCCATGCCGAGACCGACGATGCTGGCGACGTTCTCAGTGCCGGGGCGCAGGCCGCGTTCCTGGCCGGCGCCGACTAGCAGTGGGCGGACGGTGGTGCCGCGCCGCACGTAGAGGGCGCCGACGCCTTTGGGTGCGTAGAGCTTGTGGCCTGCGATGCTGAGCAGGTCCACTCCCAGGTCGTCGACGCTGACCGGGATCTTGCCGACGGCTTGCGCGGCGTCGGTGTGCATGACCCCTCCGGCGGCGTGCACGCGGTCGGCGATCTGCGCGACGGGCTGGATGGTGCCGGTCTCGTTCTGGGCGAAGATCAGGGTGCCGAGCCCGATGGGTCCGTCCGGTACGTCCTCAGCTGACACCCGGCCGTCGGCGTCGACCGGCAGTCGGTGCACGTGCCATCCGTCGGCTTCGAGGAGCTTCAGCGGTTCGATGGTGGCGGGGTGTTCGACGGTGGAGGTCACCGCGGTGCGGTGTGTCGCGTGGGCGGCTGTTCCGCGGGTGGCGAGGTTGTTGGACTCGGTGCCGCCGGATGTGAAGGTGATCTCGTCGGGGTGGGCGCCGATCAGGGTCGCGACCTGTTCGCGTGCGGTGTCGATGCCGGCTCTTGCCCGGCGTCCGAGCGGGGTGGTGCTGGAGGGGTTCCCGAAGTGTTCGGTGAGGTAGGGCCACATGGCCTCGGCCACCTCTGGGGCGACCGGGGTGGTGGCGTTGTGGTCGAGGTAGATCGGGCTGGCGTCCATCAGAACACCAGGACCTTGTCGGCGGCGAGGGTTTCCTGGGTGAGCTCGTCCAGGGTCGAACGCCGGGCGCCGGGGACGAGGTCGTCCTGGGTGAGTCCGCGGGCGTCCATGCAGGTGCCGCAGACGAGCACGCGGCCGTTGCGGCGGACGACGTTGCCCAGCATCTTGTTCACGTTGTAGTAGCCGTCGGGCACTTTCTGGCCGGCTTTGGCGGCGCTGGCGGCGTCGCCCATCAGGAAGACGGCGACGTCGTGGCCTTCGTCGAGGCGTTGCAGGTTCGCGGCCAGGCGCAGTCCGTTGTAGACGCGTTCGGTGCCGTAGGGCGGGTCGTTCAGGATGAACAGGGTCGTCACGTCAGTGTCCTTGTGTTGTCGGTTTGTGGTCGGGGACGGTGCCGGAGGCGGTGAGCCAGTCGGGATAGCCGATTTCGAGGCGGGCGGCGGGGAAGCCGGCGTCGCGGAGCTGGTGGACAGCCGCGGCGGCCATCACGCAGTACGGCCCACGGCAGTAGGCGACGATCGGCGTGTCGTGGGGGAGTTCAGACATTCGCCCGGCGAGGTGGGCAAGCGGGACGTTGACGGCGCCGGGGACGTGGCCGCTAGCGAACTCGGGTTCGGGGCGGACGTCGATCAGGGTTAGTTGCTCGTCGGCCGCCAGCGCGTCCTGCAGCTCGGCCAGGGTGACCGGGCGCGCCCCGTCGGCCTCACCGAAGAATGCCGACGCCAGCGCCGAGACCTCCGCGATCCTCGCTTCGGCGACCGCGACCAGCGCCTGGTAGGCGTGGAGCACGCTCGGGTCGGCCAGGCGGTACACCCTGGAGGTGCCCTCTACCCGGCGGCTCACCAGCCCCGCGCCGGCGAGCACCTGCAGGTTCCGCGAGGTGTTGCCCACCGAGGCGCCGACCTCCCGCGCGAGGTCCTCCACGCTGCGCTCTCCCTGGGCCAGGACGTCGATGATCTCTACCCGCTTGCCGTGACCAAGCGCGGCCCCGACCCGGGCGAAGTGAGCGAAGACCCCGTCCTTGAACTCCCGACCATCCATCTGATCCCCTATTCGCGTGATTGCGAGAATAGGCCCAATGATCTGCGGAATCAAGCTTGACGTCGGTCCTTGCTGCAGGGCGGCCGTACAGAGCAGTCGATTGGTCGAGCCAGGCTCGTCGGGTGAGCGACTCGGATTCTCAGAGGAGGGCGGCTCCGGCGAGTCCGGCGGCGATGACGACGGCCCAGGCGGGGGTTCGCCAGTGAGTCAGGGCGATGAAGGCTGCCGCGGCGATGGCCATGGCGGCGGGGGACTGGATGCCTGCGGTGAAGACGGGGGTGTAGAGGGCGGCGGCGAGGATGCCGACGACGGCGGCGTTGATGCCCATCAGTGCGGCTTGGGCTCGTGGGGCGCGGCGGAGCTGCTCCCAGAAGGGCAGGGCCCCGGCGATGAGCAGTGCGGAGGGAAGGAAGATCGCGAGCAGTGCGATGGTGGCACCGAGCAGCCCGTTGGGCGCCTGGTTGAGGGAGTAGCCGAGGAACGCGGCGAAGGTGAACAGCGGTCCGGGGACGGCCTGCGCGGCACCGTAGCCGGCCAGGAAGGTGTCGTGACTCAGGAGTCCTCTCTGCACGGTCTCGGCGTCGAGCAGGGGCAGGACGACGTGGCCGCCGCCGAAGACCAGCGACCCGGAGCGGTAGAAGCTGTCGGCGAGGCGGAGGGCGGGGTTGGCGGTGAGGCCGGCCAGGATCGGCAGGCCGAGCAGGAGCGTGGCGAACAGTGCGAGGCTGATGGTGCCCGCGGTGCGGCTGAGCGGGACGGCCAGGTCGTCCTCGGGAGGAGGCAGGGAGGGCTTGAGCCAGACGAGGCCGACGATGCCGGCCGCGGCGATCACGACCACCTGGGTCCAGGCGGGCGGGCTGAGCAGGACCGCGATCATGCCGGCGACGGCGATGGTGGCCCGTTGGCGGTCGGGGGTGAGGTTTCGTGCCATGCCGAGGACGGCGTTCGCGACGACGGCGACCGCGGCCGCCTTGAGGCCGGTGATCCAGCCGGATTGGGTGGCGCCACCGAGGGCCTCCAGTCCGTAGGCGAACCCCGTCATCAGGATCGCCGAGGGCAGCGTGAAGCCGATCCAGGCGGCGAGGAGCCCGGGCAAGCCGGCCCGCTGGAGCCCGACTCCCATGCCGACCTGGCTCGACGCCGGGCCGGGCAGGAACTGGCACAGCGCCACCAGGTCGGCGTAGGCCCGCTCGGTGCGCCACTTGCGGCGTTCGACCAGGGTGCGGCGGAAGTAGCCCAGATGGGCGATCGGGCCGCCGAAGCTGGTCAGGCCGAGGCCGAGGAACACCACCAAGACTTCCCCGGCCCGCCGCCAGCGGTTGGCGACGGTGGGGGTGTCGGGATCGCCCACGCCGGACCTCCACGGTGTTGAGGGTCGCACCGGTCGTGCGGCCTTGATATCGATGCACGATATCGAGCGGCGAGTTCTGCGTCTAGTGGCTCTTCTCGTGGGGGCCGAGCAGTTCGCGGGCGAGTTCGGTGAGGGTGCGGATGCCGTCGGCGAGTTCGGTCCGCCCGGCCTCGGTGATCCGGTAGGTGCGTCGCATCCGTCCGGCCTCAACGACCTTCTCGGAGGCGATCAGGCCTTCGAGTTCCATCCGGTGCAGCGCCGGATACAGCGTGCCCGGGCTGATCCGGTAGCCGTGGCGCTCGAGTTCGGTGGCCATCCAGGCACCGTGCACGGGCGCCTGTGCGGCGTGGTGCAGGACGTGGAGCCGGACCGCTCCACGCAACAAGTCGTTCATCCGGTTGAGCCTCCTGCGCAGACCATAGCCCGAGGGGTCGGTGGACCGCTTGAAGGCAGCGTATCGTGGCTCGATATCGTAGAGCGATATCGAATTTATTGGCCGCAGGAGAGGATGTCATGCAGCTGCTGTCGGTGCGGGACGCAGGGATGCGTGTGGGTGAGCGGGTCCTGTGGGCCGGCGTCGACCTCGACGTGGCGGCCGGGGAGCGGGTGGGGATCCGAGGCTCCTCGGGCAGCGGCAAGTCGATGCTGCTGCGGGCGATGGCGGCGCTGGTCCCGTTGGATGAGGGACGGGTGACCTACCGCGGGCGCACCCCGGACGAGCTGGGTGTGCCGGCGTTCCGGTCGTGCGTGATGTACGTGCCTCAGAATCCCGCGCTGCCGCCGGGCACGGTGGAGTCGTTGCTTCGGGCCCCCTTCGCTTGGGCCGCGCACAGCGGGGGCCGGTTCGTCAGGGATGAGGCCGTCGAGTTTCTGGTCTCGCTGGGCCGGGCGCCGAACCTGCTGGCGGCGGAGGCGGTGAGCCTGTCCGGAGGTGAGGTGCAGACGGTGCTCCTGACGCGGGCTCTGCTGCTCGCGCCGAGCGTGTTGCTGCTCGACGAGGTGACCTCCGCCCTCGACCCCGAGTTGGCGCGTCGCGCGGAGGAGCTGATCCTGCGTTGGTGTGGCCAGGGTGAGCGTGCCGTGGCGTGGGTCGGACACGACGCCGAGAGCCGCGCCCGGATCGCTACGCGCTCGTGGGACCTGCCCGTGCCGTCGATGGCCGATCATGAGTAGCGTCCACGTCGACAACGTCCAGCTACTGCTTGCAGCCGGACTGATGCTGGTGTCGCTGGTGTTGTCGTGGCGGCTCAGGCTCGGGCTCGGCCGGGACATCCTGGTCGCCAGCGTGCGGATGACGGTGCAGCTGCTGCTCGTCGGGCTGGTCCTGGCGTGGGTCTTCTCGCTGAACGACCCGCTCCCGGTTGTCGGGATCGGCCTGGTGATGAGTGTTCTGGCCGCGCAGGCGGCCTCGCAGCGTCCGAAGCGGGGCTACCCGCGACTGTTCCTGGACAGCCTGGTGTCGATCCTGTTCAGTTCCTTCCTGCTCACCGGGGTGCTGGTCGGCGGCATCCTCGACGTGCGGCCCTGGTTCCTGCCGCAGTACGCCATTCCAGTCCTTGGCATGGTCCTGGGTAACGCCCTGACCGGGGTGTCCCTGGCGGTCGACCGGTTCACCTCGATCCTTGATCGGGATCGCGGCGTCATCGAGAGCCTGCTGGCCCTGGGCGCGACCCGGCGGGAGGCTGCGCAAGGTCCGTTCCGTGACGCGATGCGCACCGGCATGATCCCGACCCTGAACAGCATGGCGGTGATGGGCATCGTGAGCCTGCCGGGGATGATGACCGGCCAGATCCTCGGGGGGGCACCCCCCGAGACCGCGGTGCGCTACCAGATCGTGATCATGTTCGTGATCGCCGCGAGCACCTCGCTCGGCTGCCTCATCTCGGTCCAACTCGCCTTCAACAGGCTCTTCGACTCCCAGCACCGGCTGCGTGCCGAGCGCCTGGCGCCGGCCCCCGAGCGCGCCGGCGGCGTCAGCTTGCGGACACGACTCCGCCGAGCAGCAGGCCGGCGAGCACGACTCCCAGAGCGACTCGGTACCAGATGAAGACGGTGATCGGGTGGTGGCTGACGAACCGGAGTAGCCACGCGACCGCTGCATAGGCCACGACGAAGCTGACCACGATGCCGATCACGGTGGGAACCCACCCGACGGTGGTGCTGATCGCGGACGCCTCGCTCACCCCCTCGAACAGTCCGGCCGCGAGGAGGGCGGGGATGCCGAGGAGGAACGACACCCGGGTGGCGGCCAGCCGGTCGAGGTGGCGCATCAGGCCGCCGCTGATGGTGGCGCCGGAGCGGGACACCCCGGGCAGCAGCGCGAAGCACTGGATGGCCCCGATCACCGCGCTGTCGGCCAGGGTGAGGTCCCGCTCGCCACGGTTCCGGCGGCTGACCCGTTCTGCGATGGCCATCACCAGGCTCCAGGCGAGCAGGCCGACCACAATGGCCCACAGGCTGCGCAGCGGCCCGGTGATGAGGTGGCGGGCCAGGACGCCGACGACCGCGATCGGCAGCGACCCGGCGACGATGTACCACGCCAACCGGTAGTCGGGATCGCTGCGAGCGGTCGACGAAACCAGGCCGCGTCCCCACGCCGCGGCGAGACGGGTGATGTCGGACCAGAAGAAGATCAGCACCGCGGCGATCGCACCGAGCTGGATGACGGCGGTGAACGCGGTCAGGCCGGGATCATCCACCTGCCAGCCGAGCAGCCGCTCCGCGAGAGTCAGGTGGCCGGTGCTCGATACCGGCAGGAACTCGGTCAACCCCTCGACCACACCCAGCAGAATCGCCTGCCACAAATCCATCGATCACCCTTCTCCAGCCCTGGCCCGCCGGCCGGTGCCGGAGTCCTGCCGCTTGCACGTTACCCCCGCCCGCCGCATCCGACCCGGCCAGAGGGACGGCGGGCAGCGAAGTGCGCCCGACGCTGGGCGTCG
>Ga0334886_1002975_pt1 | contig 15828 bp, 9 predicted proteins | sample GraSluR1_MG_9_FD_207232 | JGI IMG/M metagenome (GOLD analysis project Ga0334886, IMG submission 207232) | Sludge microbial communities from methane-producing bioreactor in Wageningen University, Netherlands - Granular Sludge_27_06-R1 | ecosystem: Engineered > Bioreactor > Anaerobic > Unclassified...
GTTGTTGTGGAGGGGAAAAGGATAGCGAAAATATCCAATTTAACTGATGATTTGATGAAAATACTTGGTTTGCTGGGGCCGCCGTATGAAAAATATTATTTTTGATTTTCGACCTGCGGAATATGGGATTTATTATTACAAGAACTTAAAAGGCAAACCAATTGGTGCTGCATTGGATTCTTATTCTCCCTGTGAAAGATATACAAATAACAAAGAGCGCAGGGCTTCAATTATTCATTCAACTGAACTATTGGTGAAAGCGATTGATGATATACTTTTACGATATCCAAATGAATTAGAAAATGAAGAAGTTATTAAAGACCTTTTAAAAAATGAGTATGGAATTCGTGGTACCTGGTTCTCGCGTAAGCGGATCACGTCAATTATTAAAGAATTAATTAACACAATAACTCCTCCCCAGTTCTCAAAAATTCTAAAAAATTATCGCGATTCTAATGTAATACATCCCGAATTCGGCAACATTCCGGTTAGAAAACTTGAGAATCAGATAATAGATTATGGAAAGTATACTCTTCATAGAGAGAATTATACAATAACCCCCCATTTCAGAATCAGCATTAATGACATGAAACAATGGGTTTTTGAAAATGTTCAAGAAGATAAAGGATTTACGTATTATAAAAAAAACACACTTTTTAATGTTTCCGGAAAGACAGTCCGAAAGTTATGCGATGCTGGGTCACAGTTTTATATCTGGTGTGGCTCTCTCCCAATAGGAGAAGAAATAGAAATTGACGGAATTAAAAGAAAGCGAGAAGGTTTTTTCTGGAATCCGAAATTGAAAATGGTATGGGGAGATAACGAAAATCCCCCTTCTCTAAGAATTGAAACTGGACACATTATTGGGTATTTCAATAAATTTCCCAATAAACCATATAGTATTGAATGTCAATCTCAAATTAAAAAAATGTGGGCAGACTCCCACGGATCAGTATTTATAGAGAATTACAAGTTTGATCTATCAGGAAATGAGGACAACCTCCAGGTATCATGCAAGTTGAATGATAATGAAATAAAAAGTGCTCATATCCATTTAGATGAGCATATGCTATTTTCAAGCAGCTCCCGTGAACAAATCAAAAACCAAAGTGATGCTTTAAAAATTGTCAAAAGAAATTTCGGTGAACATAGTTATTATTTGTTTTCATCAGTAAATCCAGAGGATATCAATAAGAATGAACAAAAAAATATTATCATTGATCCATTAAATCAAAAATTTGGAAGATATAATCTCTTTCATGTCTTGTGGGAAAATCCTGGGCGTTTTATCCTGAAAATTAAAGAGAATATTTGGATATTTGAAAACCAAAAATATATTCAGGTTTTTTTAAATAACAACGGACTATTTGAATCTATTACTGAAATTCAGGCCCACTTGGAAGCTAATGTTCAAAATTTTGATGACACTATAAATTACAGGATCCTAAATTGTAACTATGAACAAATAACAAACCCAATAGACATTGAATTTAGAAAATTTAGAAATAATAAATATACTTTAAACGGCTCATCCTTTTTAGATGAAGCATTGGAAAATGAACTTAATCCTGGTGAATATATCCTAGAATTACAATTTGGAGATTTATCCGCACAAAAAACATTTTATATTCTCCCTCATATTAATGTGAAATGGCCCGAACTTATCTCGGAGGGGGAAGTATCACAGGTACATATTACCTCCCTTGAAAAATCCATAAGAAATCTTTCCGATCAAACAATAGTAGATTCATTATCATTGGGAATATCAGGAAAGGTAGCTGTGTGGGGAACAGCTGAAAAGAGAGTCAAATCTGAAGATATATCCGTAAAATTTTCCTACGTAAATCCACCGATTGTAAAGGAGTTATCTCCAGAAAAAACCCTTTATGTGTTTGGTTATCGATTATATTATAAAAATATTGATGGTTCAAAGGTTTATCTCGCTCCATTAAACGAATTGAACTATTATGATTTAAAAGAATCAATTCTTCTAATTTTCTCTCATCCGAGTGATAATATAAAAATTTTTATTAACGACAAAAAAGTAATGTCAACGAAAATTGATGAGGATGGCATTTTTAGATTAGATAATCTTGAACGATTTATCACGTATTGTGAATTTTCAAGAAATACGGTTAAAATTTTATGCCGCGGATTTGAAAAATCGTTTGATCTCATCTGGAATCCAAAAATTTTATTTTTGAAAGCTCCAGAGGAGATTGATTCCAATAAAATTATTGCGGAAATCGGTTTTGAAGGGCCAACTGGATCATACATTTCAATTGATTTAAAGAATACTCATACTCTGCTTGATTCTAAGAAATTTGATTGTCATGGAATAAAAGAGGAAATTCAACTCGAATTCGCTTTAGATAAAAACCATAATTCTTACTTTTACTATCTTGTATGTAATATCAGTTCTATACAAGGCCAGTTACTTCCCTCCGCAAGTACTTCAATAACAAATAATCAAAATTTTTATTTACAAATATCGATATTGGATGAAAATAACACAAAATATAAAGTATTAACCAAGGAATTCGAGGATAATATTGATCCTTTGATTCCAAGTATGGTTATTCATCCTAAACCGATAATATTCAGAGCATTCGCAAAATCTAGAAACGAATACATCTTAAAACATTTTTTGAAGAAATTAATTAAAGCAGCTCCTAAGGCAAAAATCGTAATGTGTAAAAAAGAATGGAACATTTTCCGGGATAAAAAATTAGATTCAAAAGTGATAGAATTTTATGAATTATTGGATAATAATAATGAATTATCTGATAATCTCTTAAATAATGCATTGAATCCGATCAGATTTCCCGATCTGCTAATAAATGGGTTAGGCCTCACTTCAAAGGAATTACTAAATAATATTGAGTCTTATTTGCCTAAAGTAAACCCAATAATTTTTTTTGATTCCCAATTAATTAAATCACAGCTAATGGAGCAGATAGTGCGAAAATATTCGGATCGCACTTTAATTTTCCTTGAGAAGGGAGAATAATCCAATTTAAATCATAATATGATTCGGAGTAATAAACATCTATTTTTAAGCAACTAGAATCTTAAACACATAGAAAAATTTAAGGATGCCTATTTTCATATTGTCAAATCGAAAAATATGTCCATTTTATCTAACATTTTTAAATGTTACAAAGAATCACTAGACCATTCTCTAGGTCTATATGAGGATTCTTATAAAACAACTGCAGAAAATGGGAAAAAATTTTATAATGATTTTTTAAAGGATTATATTATTGATTTTGAATCTCAATTTTCCAACCCTCATAGCTTGAATAAAATTAATGAAAAAATGAGAGATTATTTTCAAAAAGATGATATCCAATTTGTTGCAATAGATGGGACTTGTTCGGCAGATCCATTTAATGATTTTATGGTCTTTTTTGCTGCAGCGTACGGTGTACGAGGTAAAATCCAAATGCAGACCCAACCCCCAAAAATGTCATATGAACGTTGGTCAATGGATCAGGACGTTAGTTTGGTTGCATATGTCCCGATTCCATATGCCCAAGCTGGCGACATCACTGATTCTGCATTTGAAAATTTTATTGTTGATGACACTAGTAAAATTAATCTTTCAAGTGTTCACACTCGCTTGATGCAGTTAGCAGAAATCTATCTAGCTTATGAAATGGCTAGATCCCCAACACTAACCTGCCCGAAACTTATACTCATGGATTTGTCTTTGAGTAGCGTTATGATGTCCACAGATGGATATATTGAAAAAACACGCCTTTTTGGACATCCAATTGGAACCAGAGTCTTACAGGTCAGTGACGGCCTTGTTGTTTTTGCTCATCCCTTCAACCAAAAATTAGGAGTACCCACCGCTAAAAAGTATAGGCGATGGGGGTATTTGGTTAGATATTTCTCCAAAAATCGTGGAAAAACGATAACAATTCAAGAATTATCTAAATTTTCTGGGGAATCCATTGATAACTGGGAAAGGACATTACACGAATCATTCGCCAAGAAATTATTCCAAGTTGATGGTTCCGTAATTTCGGCGAAATTTGATTTTTCTGCCTCATGGTTCGATAGTGTTCGCTTTTTTGAGGAATTTTGCGATCGGTTATTCCATAAAAGGGAGGCCGATGCACTTATATATCCAGTTATTGATGAGATTGGTGAACGAAGCCGTTGGATGTCTCCAGAGGATATCTCATTTTTAATTTCAATCGGTATTCGTGCTCTAATAGAACAATGTTGGGATAAGAATATTATGTTACTTGGGATTTCAAAAGACTCATCGTCTCAATATTTTTCAAAAAATTTTATTGGCGTTTTAAGAGAATGTGATAAATTTCCTGTCATCCAAGTTGGATATTTGCCATGGACAGATCGATCATTATTAGAATGTCTCGCATACCAACTTGAGAATTTAAAAGCTCCATGGGCAATAACGGAGTTTGACTCAGTTTACATGTCCCTTCATGTAGAAACAGAACAAGGGGAAAAAATAATTAGAGGGAACCGTGGAAATCTAGTTAATCAGGAGCGGATTTTCGCTCGATCATTATGCCAATTTTTTAAGATTGAAACGAAATCCAAACAATTAATGGGACATGTAATTTTTCTTGATCGTCTTATGGATTCAGTTCTAGATCAAAAATTTTTAGATCTTGCCGATAATCCAATTATATCGAATCCAGAACTAGGAATAATAAGACCTGCATTCTTCGGCTCGAAAAACTCCAGTAATTCAGGTCAGACAATTGCAATGTGGTTACTTAAAATATTAACTAGGAACCTTTTCCCAGAAGTAATTGGATACCCAGATCCTCTTCATAAAGCTGATTGGGGTGCAAAAAGTCTAAAAAGGAAGGTTGATGGCTTGATAAAATCCAGCGAAATAACATTCAGAACAAAACCACTAGCAAGAACTTTTAGAGATATTCGCGATTCTGCGAGGAGATAAGATGTCAAATACAGAACAACCTATACAATTATTTGAAAAGGATCGGATCGGGCGGCTAATGCGGATTCAGGATGATCCTTTTACACGATTCCAATTTGAGATTTGGTTTGAATATACACGACAATCTATGGTTCATCTAAAAGAAGGAACCTTTCTAGCTGCAAAAAATTTTGCTTCTAATGATGATACATCTCATTACTCGGTTCTTGAACTCACATCTATCAAACCGATTCATTACGCACTAGGGACAAATCCTGATGGATATCCGGGTTTTGTCATGGAGGCTGCAAAAAATATCTCATCAGACTGGACCTCCCAGGAATCAGAATCTACGGAAGATACTACCATAATTAAATGCATAGCAACTCCTACAGAGATGGAAATCCTTGAGGATCTGAAAGAGCGAAATTATGCAGCAGATAGCTCAATACCAATGATAGGGATTGATGTTAAAGTCATTACCAATAAGATTACCGAAGAAATAATAAACCAGAATATTTTGAAGGATGAGAATTTAGTAATACCCGTAGGAAATTGGATTGTCGATTCGGAAATTCCTGTGTTTTTAAGTATTGATGACTTCCTACGCGTTCATTTTGGAATTTTTGGTTTCACGAAAGCTGGAAAATCAAACCTGCTTAGCACATTAATTGCAAAAATTTTATCAGAGGCAGAACAAAAAGAAGTGCCGATAAAAATTGTAATATTTGATTTAATGAGTGAATATAACGTGCTTTTACTTGATTTACTTGATAAAATGGAAAATGGTCGATTAATTGCACGAGGGGAAAGAACACTCCCTGGAAGCATGATTGATTTCTTTACAAAACCAAATTCAAGCATTGATACGGCAATAAACGATTTCACAAAGAGTTCTCTTTTCCCTCAAGAGTTGCAGGGATTAAAAGGTAAAATTGGTCCAGTAATCAAAAAATTAATAGAAAATAATAAAATTCGTGTCTGGAGTCCCCCCCAAATAGTAATGAGTGATTTTATTTCCGAATGTAGGAGCATTCTACTAAAATCAAATGTTGGTAATTGTAGAAGAGATCTACATACATTCATCACAAACATTCAAAGCAGAGGTGCAGTTAATTTGGATTTACTGAATGATATAAATAATGCCGTTGATCAATTATTAAATGGACAGACAAACCATCCTCTTCTCAATAATATCACGTTTCCAGCAAATGGATTTACAGCGACTGCAAACACTAATTTACGTGATTTTCAAATAACGATAGGTAGAAAAATCTATGAATTAGCACGTTTAGGACAATATCAAACTGGATCGACAATAATTACCCAAGAAATGATAAATGATCTCAATAATATATCGAAATCAAGTCTCTATATAATACAATCCCATGATCCAGACGAACTAAGAAATTTTGCTTTTGAATTTGGGAATGATTTATTCGAAAATCGGCGTAGAAACGGTATTATTGAACCCGTTGTGAGCTTTATTTTCGATGAAGCTGATGAATTCATCCCCCGAGATGCACCATCTAGTAGTTCCTACGAAAATTCAGTTAATATAGTGCATATGCTTGCACGTAGGGGACGAAAATTTGGTATTGGAATTGGAATTGCAACCCAAAGGACAAGATATTTAAATACCAGTATTATGGCACAACCACATACGTATCTTGTCGGGAAACTCCCGCGAAGGGCAGATAGGGAGGTGGTTCAGGATGCATTTGGTTTTTCTGAAGAGGTTTTTAATCAGACATTCAAATTTGGTAAAGGGGACTGGTTACTTGCCAGTTATGATGCAACTGGATTAACAGGTGTTCCGATTCCAATTCATGCCGAAAATGCGAATGAAAGGATTAAAAAGGCATTATCTGCAAAATAGTGAATCATCTGATATTAATGCATACTAGAAAGCTTATTCCACATTTTGTTGCTGATCGACCAATGAGTCTCCGAATACTGGCAGGTCTAGATTTAGAAACCCATCCGGTGAATTTTGGATTAATGCTCCAGGCATGCAGCTCGGAAAATTATCGAAAAATGGTATATCATTTTCCTTGTATGGAATTGGATTATTGTAACGCTATACAAGGTAAATGTCCTTACAATGGCGATATCACAAAATGTCAACCAGGAATGAAAATGAAAAAATATGTAACAACAATTGCAGATAGCGGTGTTTTTACGAAAAATGGCTCATCTATTGACTATTATGAATTATTTGACCGTTATAACCTAATGAATGTTCAACGGGGAATTATTCTCGACGTTCTTAGAGATTGCGACGGGACTATTCAAAGTGCTAAAAAAGGATATGAGATTTTTTCTGAAAGTGACTATTCATTTGATTTGGTTGGAGTGGCTCAAGGTAATAATCCCGAAGAATACGTGAATTGTTATGAAAAGCTAAAAAAGATTGGATATTCTGAAATCGCTATAGGTGGCTTTCTTACTAAAAAAGAAAATACTGCTCGATTTGCCCATTCAAATAAAGAAGAAATAGCCTTAGTCGTTAAGAAAATCAAATCTGAATGGCCAAATGATCGTTGTTTTGTATTAGGCGTATATAACCCCAAAAGGCACGACTTCCTTCAGGATCTTGGTGTAGATGCAGCGGACTATAAAGGATGGATATTTCAATATAAACGTAATTACGATGATCCTCATCATCATCATTTCGATCGAATATTACAAACACAATCATTTGTCGAAAAAAATATCCTATCCCGATTGAGTGGAAAAAATCCAAGGGAACGAAATATTAAGCAAATCAATCAATACATGAAATCAAATATTGAAATTAACGGAAATCGTGTTTACATAAAGAATGGGAATAATGGATGTAATTTAGAAAATCCTAAAGAAATTGTTATCATAATTTCTTGTGGTAAAAAGAAGTGCGATTCAATTAGGTGCGAAGCACAGAATGCATATATTGGGTCATCATTTCTTCTAAAAAGAAAATATGCAGAAATTATGGGAAAACCGTGGTTAATTCTATCAGCAAAGTATGGATTTCTTCATCACAATGATAACATAAATCCAAATTATGATCAAACTATAATATCAAAAAAAGAGATTAAAAATCTGGAATATCTAATCAGAACTCAAATTGAAGAATTTTTTAACTCAAAAAAGAATTATGAAATATACTTTTTAGGACCTAAGGGATATGCTGTAGCACTGAATAGAGCATTTGAAGCAAGAGTGAATGTAAAGATCTCCCATTTAAATGAGGGATTAAGTCAGGGAAAAACTATGCAAAAAATTAATAAATTAATTGAAGCTGAAAGAATCTAATTAATAAAATCAGAATTAATTTCAAATTATTTATTCATTTTAAGGGGGTAAACCATGGACAGAATACCACGAATTACTGATTTGCCCAATAATCCTGCTGTATACTTATTATTCGGAGGTAAAAAAGGAAATAAATTTGTTGCTTATGTAGGAATAGCTGATAAATTACGACGGAGAATCAGCCAACACATAATTCGACGTGACAGTAGTATTACAACCGCAGCATCGATTGTATCTTTAAATCCTGACTATATTACAGAAATTCAATGGTGGGAATATCCTGCTTTTTCTGAACGTGGTTTTCTGGAAGCGGCAGAAGAAATTGCGTTCGAAATTTTTGATCCCGTATTAAGAAGCAGAGGTAAATTGACCGCAAGAGTACAAACTCTCCTTGCCGATCCTCAATTTAAGAATGATATGTCCAAATTATTTAATTCTCCTCCAAAAGGAAACATTGAATTCCTTGATTTTCAAGATGTAGTGGATAGGATAAATCAACTTGAGGAACAAATTAATAAATTATCGGAAAAGATTGGTCATTAAAAGAAAAAATGAAGATTGAATATGACAATTCATTAAAAGCTGAATTAAACCTAAAAAAATTATTTCTAATTCTCTTTTCTTTGATTTCTCCAGCCATATAGTTCATCGCCTTTATCTTTCAGCCAATCTATAAATTTCTCCCGTGTTTTGGGATCGATGGGGTCAATCTCTGTAGTGAATAGATAACCATGCCTTGAAAAATAAATGCCTACTTTATCAATATAAATTTTCGGGGCACCTGGATAAGGTACTCTTCGCATTGATACCATTGCATCCAATATATCGATATCATATAGAATATGATATCCAATAATTTGGTACCAATCATTTGGAACCAATTTTAGGTTTTTTGTTGTTTTGATGTCAATAATAGTATTATCAAGAATTAAATCGACATCTGCCCCCCCTACGATTTGTGATCCAAATCCAAAAGTTGGATTCGTCATCATTCCAATTTCTGGTTTAAATTGATCAAATGGGACAATACTAATTAGATTTAATAAATCCTTAGTATCTCTCTCATCAATATCCCAGAGTTCTTGAATAGTATGTGGAGCAGCTCTATCCCCTGTCCTAAAAAATAAGTCAATTTTTGCCAATAAAATACAATATTCAGCTAATTCAGATGAATTATTACCCGTTATTAGGAAATCTGAATACGCCTTTTTTGCCGAATCTACAATTAATTTTGCTTCTTTATACAGTCGTAGATCAAAGTTATTTAGCTTTAATGTTTCTAATCCCAATTCAGCAATCCATCTTTCATCTCCATAAATCGATTCTGGAAATTTCTGCTTTAAATGAAACCTCAAAAAATAATCGAAGGCCTGACCTACAATTGGATAATTAGTCGTCAAGGGTGGGGCAATAATATCCTTCTTCACCTGAAATTTGGGTTTGGGAAATGTTGTTTTAAACTTTTCATGAACTTCTGGTATCCTCAACATAGAAGTAAGACTCATATTGGATCAATCCTCGACAATGATTGCATAGGGGCTTGTTCATCTTGAATATTTCTTAAAAATAAGGATTTTAATTTCGGATTTTCATTTAACAACCAGCACTCAGATGCCCCGTCAAGTTCGTCTCCACCCCATTCCATCCGCTCCACCTGGACATTCGGTGCTCCTCCATGTCGTTCTATTCACATCGCGGGGCTGGTTTCTCGCGGTGAATCGTGTCGATGATGACGACCATGCTCGCTCGCTTCGCTCACTTAGCATTGCCTGCTTCCTTAAGTACATCGCAGATATATTACACTGACTGCTTGTTGCTGTTTACCTTATCATAGATGCTCAATGACTCGCGTGCTATCAATCGCTCCGGCCACATTAGTCCTCTCACTTGAAACGATGGATTTATTAGGACCTATTATTCATCAAGTATCTAATTGCCTCCCGAGCTTCATAATGGAGAGTCTAATAGATAAATTTATCAAAATTCGTAGGATTCATCAAAATGTTCCTAGACCAAAATCCATTAACAAGTACAATTCATGAATATCAAAGGGATAAAATAATTCAGAAATTTCCCCAAATTAGCAATGAGATTAAAATTCCATTAATATTTTGGAATTTCTTAACCAAAAGGCCGGAAAAATATTATTCAAATGAAATTTTTGATATTACTTTGAATACATTCAAAAAATTTTTATTAAAATATCCAGATGAATTATTAAATTTTTCAAATATACAGAAATACGAATTTAATAAATCTTTTAGGCAATTAATGGATATTAACGCACTTAAAATACATGATAATATTTTATCAAAAGAGGAAATAGATTTAATAGAATTTTGTGATAATGCAATATTACCTGCATATTTAAAACTTATCGAAGGAGTTTTTCATGTTTTAATAAAGTCAATTATTGCATTTAATCAATTAGAAAAAGGAAAATCAATTACGGATTTGGATTTATACAACCAGATTGAAAATTTAAAAGGAAAATATGAAATTTTTATTGAGTCAGCTTCGGTAATAATGCGTAATGGGATTGCCCATGGTGGAGTCTTATTTGGAACAAGAGATATTTCATTTATTGATAAAAAAGGGAACCAGAAAGAATATCGAATTAAAGATGTTATTTCAAAATTTGATGATTTATTAGACACTTGCAATGCGATTTCTCTCGCATATCTGGTTTTTTATTATGAAAATTATAGGTTTTTTACAAATAATAATGTTGTACTGCCAATTAATTTAATCTGCGAAGAAATAAAATCTGAATTAAAATCGCCAGGATGGGAGGTTAATGATTGTATTGAATCACAAATATTTGAAGGAAAAACACAATTTAACATTTTTACTACTAACTCTTTTCTATATAAACCTTATTTAATATACCATATTGGGCGAACAATGCACATCTCTAATATTTATGCTCCGTATTATGACAGATATTTGATTAAATTAATTTCAAAACATTATTTAAACGGATTTATTGTATTTGATGGTAATAAAATTCTGGAACTACAGAAAAATATGGATGAAGATGATAGCAATGCATATTTTAAAGCGATAAAATTATCTTGTATATGGCATCGTGATATGCCGTTTCAGAAATTATGTACTTTAATTATTGCATGTTTCTCTGGATTAATAATTAGATATTTTTTGGAGAAAGAAAAACTAAAAGAAAAAAAATTGAATTTAATTTATGAACCAAGAACCGTGGAATTAAGTATTGAACCATCTATCACTAAAGCGCGTGTTAGCATAGTCATTAATATATCTCCAAATATTGAAATAGATAAAATAGTACGAAAAAACATCTCTAATATAATAAAAAATTCAATTCGTTATGCAAAAAAAGATTTATCTTATTTCAGTTTATCAAAATATCTTCCAATATCGTTTATTCATATTAACGTATTAACCAAGGATTTTCGTAAAAGAAATATTCAATATCCAGGGTTTATTCCTGAATTGCTTTGTATTATTCAACAAGATAAAACGAAAAAAATAAAAAAAATCGATATTGCTACAGGTATTCCAGAAATGATTGGAGATATTAGAATCGTTTGGAATACAAAATCGGGATACCCTAAAGACTAATTATTTCTTATTAATTTTGTTATACCCACGCCTCCACTAAATGGCCCACTAGATTGACGGAACCAGCGAATGATGAGACCTGCTGTTGTTTAATCTAAACTATGTCCTTGCATCCATCACCCAAACACCCCCAACAGCTCCCGGATATCTCTGAGTACCACGTCCGCCTTCTCAGTACGGTCCTCGTGGAAGTTCCTATCTCCATAACTTGCGTACGCGGTCATCATCCCCATCCGCTTCGCCGGCCCGATATCCCGTCTCAGGCTGTCTCCGACCATCAGGACCTCGGAGGGGTTCCGGCCGACCCGCTCCAGGGCATACCGGAATACCTTCGGGTCGGGTTTGTGTGACCCGGACAGGTCGGCGGTGACGATCTCGTCGAAGAGGGGATAGAGGCCGGTCCTCTCCAGGCGGGAGACGGCGTTTTTGAGGTGGGCGTCGGTCACGATCGAGAGTGAGAGGCCACGGTCCTTCAGGGCCAGCAGCGTCGGCTCGATGCCCGGGTAGGGTGCGAGGTCGCGGATCTTCCACTCCTCGTACGCCTGGCAGCACCGGGCATACCGCTCGTCGGAATAGACGCCGTTGTCGGTCATGAAGTCCCGGATGTTGTTCCAGTCCTCGAACCCGTGGCCGTCCCTCCGGAGGAAGTAGCCGAGGAGATCCATGGCCCGGTCAAGGCCGAGGATCCGGTTGACCTGGCTGCAGGCCGCGATCTTTGCCTCGACGAAGTCGAAGAGCGTGTTGTCCATGTCGAAGAGGACGGCGGTGATGGTCCGGGGTGTGGGTGGTATGATCATGGTCTGGGTGTCTGCCTCTCTGGTGTGTGAGTGGTTTGGAGCCAGCCGGGTTATGGGTTGCGTTCGGGGCAGAGTTTTCGTTCGGGTCATCGTGGCCTGTTTTGGGTACGGGGCGTGGTTCGCCGGAGTCCCTCTAACTCCTTCCCCCTCATTCCCCAGGAATTCCGACAGAGATCCACAAGAAGCGTGGATTGGTTCTCGAAGTCCATGTCAGGCCGACGGGAAACCCCCAGTTCGTACACGGTTGTGACGACCGAAGAGACTGGCTGTCCGAATACCGAAGCTGGCTTTCACAAGGAGTGAGAACCCGGGACACACTTTCGCACTCTGCGCCTAATTATCATGACTCGGAGCGGCGCCACACCTGTACATGACGCCAGCCACTGTGTTTCAGGTTGGAAGAGAGGATTTATCCATGGGATCATTGCACAATCCGGCCGGAAAATGCCGTTCGAGAGCGATAGGTGGATTGAATGCCTCTCCTGTGCATGACCCTGGTGATATTATTTCACTTTCAGAAACAAATTATTTCTATTCCAGAAACAAATCGTTTCTCGATCAGAAACAAATGAAGAAGAGAGAATCTATCATACTGCTGCCGGAACTCTTCAAATCGGACGACCGGGTGCGAATCCTTCGATATGTATCCGAGAGGAAGAGTGTCACCGTTCAGTCCACCGCAGAGGCTACAGGGGTCTCAAAGCCGGTTGTCTCCCGCTACCTGAATGCGCTTCGGGAACAGGGATTGTGCGACCGCACCGGGAGGAAGATCTCATGGGTGCAATCCCCCCGCGGATCCGCAGTCAAACGATTCCTGAATATTGTGCTGCTCGACGAACACCTCCCGTCTCCTGAATGGGCAAAGGGGATCGGCATCTATGGCTCCTGGGCCCGGGGCACGAACACCAGGGAGAGCGACCTCGATCTCTGGATACTCGTGGATACCTATTCCCGGGACCTTGAGTTCCAGGTCGCCGGGTTCCAGCACGAACTTGCGCATGCCCTCGGATACGAAGTCCACACGCTCATACTCACCAGAGAAAAAGTGAGGGACCTCTCACGAAAAGATGCTCCATTCTATGAGGAATTCATAAGAGACTACGTTGTTATCCGGGGTGAAGGGATTGACAAAGCTTGAAGAATGCTTCGAAGACGGAAAATTACAGACGGTTCTGCCCTCCGAAGAAAAAGCCCGGCAATCCCTTCGTGTCGCACATGAGAATTTGTATGAAGCGCAGGGAGCGGCCAGAGGCGAATTATTCCGTGCAGCCACCAACAGCATCTACGTGGCAATCTTCCATGCCGCCCGGGCCGTTCTCTTCCGCGATGGCATCCGGGAGAAGAGCCATTTCTGCCTGGAACAGTATCTGAATACCTACGTGGCATCAGGGAAACTGGAATCGAAATGGATGGTCTTCTTTGCCAATCAGCGGAGCAAGCGGGATATCAACCAGTACGGTTTCGAACCCCCGGCGACCAGGGAAGAGCTCGATGTATCCATGCAATTGGCCTCACAGTTTCTCGATCAAATGGAGACACTCCTGAATACCAGGTGAAAAGGGATCATGGCAGTCAACCCGTGGTGTCAGGTGGTCGATTCACCGGGAGACAATTGAAGGTTCCAGTTCCTATCCTCCCGCGTCTCCTTCCGGCACAAAAAGGGATTGGATTTTACCCTGGTGTCAGCGTTGCGTAAATCCCGTTGCACCAGTATACCAAAAAAAGAATATCCCCTTTCTCACCACACGAAGACGTTCTTGAACGCACTGTTCTTGCCTTTCATGTTCGAGACGGTCAGCGTGACCTGGTAGGTGCCGGGGTCCATGAAGGTGTGGTTGGGGTTCTGGAGTATCGAGCCTGCGCCGTCGCCGAAGTCCCAGGACCAGGTGGCCGGGTCACGGAACGACATGTCCGTGAAGTTGACGGTCAACGGGGCGGATCCGTAGCTCGTGTTCATCGAGAAGCTGGCGACCGGGAACGAGCGTGGAGTCGGTGTGGGGGTGGGAATAGTCGTCGGAACCGTTGTCGGGATGGTGGTTGGCACGGTCGTTGGAACAGTGGTTGGAACCGTGGTCGGAACCGTGGTCGGAACCGTGGTCGGAATTGTTGTGGGTATAGTCGTCGGGACGGTCGTCGGGATGGTGGTAGGCACCGGCACCCTCAGATCAAGCTCTGTCGTCTCTCCCGACTCAAATGGCCAGGTCGCCTGCCATGCCCCGCCTGACCCTGCTTCGCGGCAATCTGCCCTCTCTCCGTTGATATAGAACACGATGGGTGCGGATTCAGGGACAGATCCCTGTACGATCAGTTTATTCCCGAGGGATTCCGGGCTCCCGTAGGTTCCTTCCGTCTCCGTGATCAGGAACCCGCCCCCATCACTGACGACAGCGGTGATGGCGCTCCCGGACGGTGCAGGGATCCCGCCAACCGTCACGTTCCCGAAGAAGACGTGCGGAAGCTGGGGTACGATCGTCGTCGGAATAGTCGTCGGAACCGTGGTCGGTACAGTAGTCGGAATAGTGGTGGGTATTGTGGTCGGTATTGTAGTCGGTACCGTGGTTGGTATTGTAGTCGGAACAGTCGTCGGAATCGTTGTCGGTACCGTAGTCGGTATCGTCGTCGGAACAGTCGTCGGAACCGTAGTCGGTATGGTCGTCGGAGTCACCGGGCTCCCCGTCACCCACACGAACGACGAGTACGAACTGCTCCCCCTGCTGTTCGAGACCGTCAGTCTCGGCGTATACCTCCCGGCCACGTCATAGGTATGGGCCGGGTTCTGGTTGGTCGACGTGTCCCCGTCCCCGAATTCCCAGAGCCAGGTGTCGGGATCGTACTTCGACCGGTCCGAGAACTGGACCGTCAATGGTGCGGTTCCGGTAGCGGGGCTTGCCGAGAAGAGTGCGATCGGCCGGTACCCGGGTACCGGGGAGGTGCTGGTCGGCGTCGGGGTGATGGGACCACTCCTCACCAGGATGGACGATGTGTACGTGCTGTTCCCCCCGCTGTTCGAGACCGTCAGTTTTGCCGGGTAGGTCCCTGCCGCCGTGTAGACGTGGGTTGGGTCCTGGACGGTCGATGTGTTCCCGTCCCCGAAGTCCCACTGCCAGTCCGTCGGCGATCCCAGCGACTGGTCGTCGAATCCGACCTCCAGGGGAGCTGCCCCGATCCGTGGCGAAACGGAGAAGAGTGCATACGGCGGTGATCCCGTCG
>Ga0334886_1002982_pt1 | contig 15791 bp, 18 predicted proteins | sample GraSluR1_MG_9_FD_207232 | JGI IMG/M metagenome (GOLD analysis project Ga0334886, IMG submission 207232) | Sludge microbial communities from methane-producing bioreactor in Wageningen University, Netherlands - Granular Sludge_27_06-R1 | ecosystem: Engineered > Bioreactor > Anaerobic >...
CAAACAGACCAGGGAAGGTGTAGGGAACGAGGTGCAACTCACGGACGGTATCAGAAAGCTGAAGGATATGCAGAAGGTCTATGGGTTTTGTTTCCAGGGGAGGAGATATGATACCGGTGATCTTGCCGGATATGTGGAAGCGATTATGGATTTTGCCTTGAAGAATCCTGAAATTAGGGATAGTCTTTTGGAGCATATGAAAACGCTTGTGAAAGGATGAGGGGTTAGATAAACAATTGTAAAAGCAATTAGCGTTAATATCAACTACCAATTATTTTGGACGTCGATACAAACCCTCGTAAATGATTTTGATTACAAACTCCAGGTGGAATAAAGTCGAATATGACATTTTCGGATAACTGAATAGCTTATTTTCAATTTTGGATTTTTTTCAACAGTCTCATTTGTTGTCAACGTCGGTCTAGAAATCCCCAACTTCGTCGGAATAATTCTCCTCACCCCACTTAATCCTATCGTCAATTCTCTGTCAAACATTAGGAAACCTCTATTCTACCGATTCATGCTTGTTCACCCATAATTTGTGGCTCTTTCTGTCTTTCATACGATAACTCTCTCCCCGAATATTCACCGTTCTACAGTGATGCAAAATTCTGTCAAGGAGTGCAGCAGCAATTACCTGGTCCTGAAATATTTCGCCCCAGTTGCCAAACGACTTGTTGGAGGTGAATATCGTTGAACCCCGCTCGTATCGTCGAGATATCAACTGGAAGAAGCAGTATGCTGCCTGAGCATCAAATGGAAGATACCCGATCTCATCGATGATCAGGAGGCCTGGCCGGGTGAGTTTCTTCAGATACCGATCAAGCTGATCGCTGTGATATGCTTCTTTGAGCTGTTCGATCAGCCCAGACGCATTGATGAAGAGAACCGGGATCCCCTGTTCAATTGCAGAAACACCCAGACCAATCGCCAGATGTGTTTTTCCAACACCTGGTGGTCCAAGGAAGACCACATTTTCTGCATTATCAATAAATCTCAGAGTGGCAAGGTCACTGATCACCGTCTGGTCAATTGAGGGTTGGAACTCAAAATCAAACTCTTCAATTCGCTTCAGGAGAGGGAAACCAGCACTTTTTGTCCGGGTTCTAATTCTAGTAGCAGTCCTGTTGTTCCATTCCTGTTCAACCAGATACCCGATCGCCTCTATGGGACTGAGATTCTCGTTCATTGCACGTTCAAGCGTTGGTTCAAGCAGAACATCCATCGTATCCAGTTTCATCATGGCAAGGCGGTGATGGATCTGTTCGAGGAGAAGAGTCGTCATACCTGCCCCTCCTCTGCAAAAACGTCATATTCGGCAAGATCTCGTGTCTCAACAGAATGTTGATCAATGGCTGGTTTGCTTACCTGATCCTTCTTTGCAACATTGCTGGATAAACCCAGGATTTCTTTGTAAAGCCCTTCAAAATGCTCTTTTATCTTTGAGCGCTCGTTTCTCCCTGTCAGGAGAGAATGGATGCAGATCTCATTACCATCAGCATGAATCGACACGTGGTTCTCCTGGACATATACGTCAACACGCCTCCCTGCATATTTCCAGGGAACTGAGTAGATATTCCCATGTAACGAGATGTAGCAGTCTTTGGAGACTTTTCGAGATTCTTTCCTCTTGAGGAGATACGGTTTGTACGAAGCGAAAGGACGGAGGTTCTCCTGAACCAAGCGATCAAAAGGAAGCTCATGGGTGGTTCCATGAACCTTCCCATTGACGCAATTGAGCCAGGTACGTGCCTGTAGGTTCAGATCCTCGATAGAGTGGAAGGTTCGACCATACAAGAAGTTGTCTTTGATGTAGTGAATTGAACGTTCAACTTTACCTTTGGTTTTAGCTCGACCCAGGCGGCAGAGCCGTGATGTAAACCCGAAGTGGTCACGGAAGTCTGCAAAGAGAGGATGGAATTCTGAAGCGGTTGAGGGATATTTCCGGTTGAGAACGACACTCCGAAGGTTGTCATAGAGGATCATATCAGTAACTCCCCCAAAATACTCAAAGGCTCCCAGATGTCCTTTGAGAAGTGCAGTAAGACCTTGATGCGGGAAGAATTCTACATATCTCATCCGGGAATAGCCAAGAACCATTGAGAGGCCATATACCTTCTTTTTGGAGCCATCGGCCGTTTCATGGGGATATTCAAGCCAATCACATTGCATCATCTCTCCCGGTTTGGTTTCATATCTGAGTTCAGCCGGAATGGTGATGTTCGGACGGATCTGGCGGATATAATCGCCAAGTATTGTTGTTCCGCCATCATAGCCGAGATCCTGGATCTCTTCCAGAAGTCGAACACGGCTCAGACGAGGATAGGTATTCAGCCTCTCCCGGATGTATGGTTTGAAGGGATCCAGCTTGCTTGGCTTATTTCTGGTCTGAGGATGTTTTGATGGTTGATCCAAAGAAAGATGCCGAGCTATGGTTTTTCTGTCATACCCGGTTTCTCGGGCCAGCAAGCTGATATTGACTTTCCCTGTTGCCAGTTCCTGTTCACGAGCTAGATCCAGTAACATAAAATACTCCTCGTCCTCGAGCATGCACATCCCAGATACTCTCTGGTTGCACATTGGGGATTTTTATTCCGACACAACTGGGGAATTTTATCCCGACGCATTTGGGTATTTTTACGCCGACGAAACTGGGGAAAAGTAAACCGACATTGACAGTTGTCGGTAGTGTGCATATAAATCTGTAAAAATTGAAAGTCCCGGTATCCACTCTAAATTGGGAAATAGAGGAATAAAGGGCAATGAATAGTAAAGACCTCGTAGTAGATTACCTTACCGATAACGAAGAGGGCATGAAAAATGTCATCACCTGGTTTTTGAACGATGTGATGCAGAGAGAAGAAGATGAACTGGCCGGTGCTGGGAAGTATGAGAGAACAGGATCGAGACGCACCTATCGGAACGGGACCAGGTCACGATATCTGAAGACGCATATGGTTTAGTCTCGCTCGATAAGCCGCTGTTGCGAGATATTCCGTTCCAGACTCAGGTATTTGAACGCTATTCGCGAGTGGAAAAAGACCTCGAAAATGCAATCATCGAGTCGTACCTCCAGGGAGTATCCAGAAGAAAGATTCAGAACGTGATTTTTACGGAAATTTCAGTTTAATTAGGACGGTATTGAAAATCCAGATGATAAATATATCTTCTAAATCACTTTTCGGCCAAGTATAAAGGCCTCGGCGGCGTTTACTCCAACCGTTGCGCCCCTCCATCGAGCAAGAGCTTCTACAGCTTCGATTGACCGGGGGTGTGGAAAATCTCTCAATTCGGATTCATAAGCTCTTAATGCGTCTAACTTTCTCGATATCGTGCTAGAGATGTCAACAAAAACATTAGGGTGAAATACGCATCCTGATGAGGGGGGTCGCCATTCTGTTGATGATAATACCTCAAAGAAAAGCAATTCTCTCACTGGATGTCCGGGTCGGGATCTGCATGCAGCAATGACAGCATCATGTACGATACGATGATCAATATTCACATCTCCAATATGGTGAGTAAAAACCATATTAGGTCGATAGTGTTCAATAAATTCCTCAATTTTCTTGATAATGTCAAGACGTTCAAACCGATCAAGTCGGTTATCGGGTAGAGATAGTAAATCGACAGAGGTGCAATTGAGAATTTTACAAGCACGTTTCGCTGCACTTTTTCGTTCTGATAGTTGTTTTGACTTTATCGAGCGCTCACTTGTCCCTCTTGAACTCTCCCCATCTGCAAGAAGCAGGATATGCACTTGATGTCCTTCATTAGCAAGGCGGGATATAGTACCACCACAGCCAAGAACCTCATCGTCGGGGTGGGCAGCGACGATTCCAATTATTTTTTCTTTCTTCTTTGGCATCATAGGATTACCCTGTTTCTGAAACAGTGTTCAAGATATCGCTTAGTAAAGCACTTGATGATACTGCGATTAATCCATTTTTTTTATAGCTTCCTTTGTAATTAATTTCTTTACCTGATATCAGAGTCAACTTGCCACCTGCTTCTTCTAATATTAAATGTGGCGCAGCTAAATCCCAATCTTTTACTGGCACATTTTTCACAAATATATCTGCTAAACCTTCAGCAACAAGACAAATCTTCAAACCAATACTCCCACTTTCTAAATATTGCTTGCAATGAAGACCGTGAAAAACAATACTAGCAATACCACGCGGTTGTGGAAAGTTATCTACGATGATCAAGTTTTTTCGACTAAATTCTCTAACATTTATCCGAAGACCATTTACAGTTGCTCCCTTTCCTCGATAAGCCATATACAATTTATCTTGAGCAGGTGCATATACTGCGGCCATTTGAGGCTGTTTAAATTCCATAAGGGCGGCCTGGCATACAAATCCGGAAAAACCTTCCGCATAACTCGCCGTTCCATCGATTGGATCAATAAGCCAATATTTATGAGGACGCTCCTCACAATGAGACAAATTATCTTCTTCACTAATAATTGGAATATCTAGGATTTTTTTAAGTTTTTTCGTCAATATCTCGTTTGCAATTAAATCAGCCTCTGCTTTATATTGTGTCCCGATCCATTGACCTTCTGTGATTCCCTGTTCTCGACATTTCATCACATCATTTCCCACGCATCGAATGGCTGTCTTTAACTCCGAATACATTAGAAGCCCCATATTTATATTCCAAGATCCGCTTTTACGCTGTAAATAAATTGTTCAAGACGTTGTGAAAATGACACTTTTACTTGGCCATATCTTGACTCGAACCGGGCTAATGACATGGAAAAAGGTCTCTCAGATAGCGGTTGGCCTTTCCACCCGACTCCACAGATATTTGCTATTTTTTGTACAACAGAATGGACTGTAAACTCCCCGTGATAACCAGCATTAATTGCTTGGGATTGAAGCAAAGAAGGCCCCTGTACTGCTCTTACCAGGAATTCTGCAGCATCTTGCACCATCATTGCGGCCCAGATAGGGGGGGGAGACTCGATAAGGAATGATTCTCCAGTTAAAAATGCTTTTGTTGCATTATAAATCAATCCCGAACGCCTTGGTAAACCGAATAACCCGGGAAATCGAAAGGCAAGATCGCCCGGAAATTGTCGACTTAGGAGAATTTGTTCTGCCATCCATTTTCCATGTGCATATTCAGTTTTAGGAATCTGATAAGGTTGAATGTCATCCTCGGATACTGGAAAATGGATTACATTTTCATATACTGTCATAGAAGACGTAAAAATTATGTTACATAAAGCATTGTCTACCAAGTTTTCGATCATTTTAACATTTTTTATCGCCATTGAAGTATCGTCATATTCAATTTTATTTTTTGGAACAACTGCTGCACAATGGATTATAGAAGATGGGTTAAAACGCTTGAGTAGCTTTTCAACATCATGGGGATTAGTAAGATCACATGCTATGCCAACATTACCATGGAAACTGACCGGGATAACCTGTAATCCTTTTTTTTGTAAACAATCAAAGACATATCTCCCCAAATAGCCAGAAGCCCCTGTGAGTAGGATAGGTTTTAGATCATTTCCCATGTGATCCACTGATCTTTATCAATATCAATCCGGGCAGTTCGTCCTATAACCATATACATGAGGTGCGGGGGTATGCCCAAGCCCGGTCTTTTTATAATAATTTTATCATGCGTGATCTTCTCGCCCTTGGAGATGTAAGATCGTGCATGAAGACTTCGCCTTCCTTTTTCAAACATTTCACGCTCCTCAGGTCGAGGACCATTTTTATTCCCATCACCTATAGCTGATTCGACTTCTCTCAATCTTATGATCATTTTCTTGAGATTTTCTGGTTCGATTGCAAATGGGTGATCCGGCCCAGGAAGCGATCTATTGAGCGTTATATGCTTTTCAATTACACACGCACCCAACGCAACAGCTGCAATACTAATATGATCATCTTCGGTATGATCAGAATATCCGGTCAGGGTTCCAAATGCATCCCGCATTACTTTGATAGCTCTCAAATTACTCAAGTATGCTGGAGCCGGATAAAGAGATGTACATTGAAGTAGAACGATTTTATCGTTTCCAGCATCCCTGCAAACATCAACTGCCCTCTGGATATCCATCCAATCCGCGAGACCTGTGGATAAAATAATTGGACGCCCAGTTTTTGCCATATGCTGGATTAATTCGAGATCACAAAGATCAAAAGAAGCAACCTTAAAGGCAGGTACACCAAGTTCATCCAATTCGTTGATTGCTTCATTATCGCAAGGGGATGATAGAAATATCAGATTACGGCTTTCAGCATATTCTTTTAATGGAGCATGCCAGGATCGATTCAATTCGCATTTTCGAATTAAATCATATGTACTATAATTATCTAAGTAGGTGAATCCCGGAGAGTGAAGTGAGTAATGATCCTTAGCTCGGAACGTTTGAAACTTAACAGCGTCAACCCTTGCCTCTGCGGCGACATCGATGAGTTTTAACGCTAATTTAAAATCATTATTGTGATTTGAACCTATTTCTGCGATTATAAAACAATGTTGGCCATCACCTATCCATCGTTCAGGGGCAATTTCAAATTTCACTTTAATTCGCACCCTAAAAATTCATTATACCATGATCTTTTCATCTTTAGACCATTTTGGAAAGGGGCAAGATCTGATATATTGTTACCATCATTAACATTATTGTTAAGGTAAATTTCAATAAAATTTACCCCTGAAGCTAAAGCAAGGCAAGCTGTTGTAGAAATTCGTGGATTAATTTCAAATGGCATTACACTACCATCCGCCGATTCAATAAGCTGAATGTTATAATATCCAGGGACTGGCTTACTCTCATGGATCTTACGGCATGCATTAACTATATTTTCGTTATCATCTGTTTCAGCCCGAATAGTAATACCTTTTTTTAAGAAAACTCGAACGGGCACTACTGCTCGTAACAAACCTTTTTTATCTGCCAGCATCATCACAGTATATTCATTTCCGGTCAATAATTCCTGTATAATGAAATTATCAGATTCTGATCTAGATAATAATAAATACGCATCTAATTCCTTTTCCGAATGAATAATCGCAAATCCTCGTGATCCGCGGCCTTTTCGGGGCTTCACCACACAAGGAAATGAAACACGGTCCCTTCGTGAAGGTAATTCAGTCTTAGGAACATCTATACCTCTTATTTTTAAAATCTGATTTGATGCCAATTTGTCAAGATGTGATTGGATGAAATCTAAGGGGGGTAATAAGAAATCGCATGTAAATGTTTCCTTAGAATATGCAAGAGACACTAACTCTTCGTCGACTCCCGGCACAAGAAGATCTATCTGGAGATCTTGACTTAATTTTCGAACTTCCTCGATAAATTTTGGAGATGTAGCAATTGGGATTTGATGCCAGTGACTAAATGGAATTAAATGTGGTTTAGCCTCAATGTCAGCATCTGCCAGATGAATTTCGTATCTATCGCTTAGCAATCTAAACAAAGCCTCCGAACTCGGTCCACCACCTCCTGTAAATAATAATACCTTTTTGTGATTTCTCGTTTCATTAGATATTTTCGATTTGAAGTCTGTCATTGATCTCTCTTTTTATCTTTATCAATTCGCAAGATGTAATATTGACCATTTCCAATATAGATGGGAAATTATTAATAAATTCTCTGCAAAGATTAAATGTCATTTGAGCCTGTAAATATCTCAATTCATCCACCAACTCATCGCTATTTAATTTTATCTGTTCTTGTAAATATATTGCACCACTATCAACTCCTTCTGATGCCTCAAAAAGGGTTACCGGGATGGAATCGCATCCTTCAAGAACCTGCCCCGTCAACGGAGACCACACCCTCCCCTCTGGAAGATTACTTTCATGTACCACAAGATTGTGATCGTGTTTTATAGAGACTCTTTACTTACTATTTTTCCATAGCTGAGATAAAAACACATATCCCCTGTTGGTAAATCCCCAGCATCATGTGCCCATCGCACAACATGTCCCTCATTCAGCCACTTTAGAATAAGTCGCGGGATATATTGATTGATCCTGCTGTCCGAATCAGAGCAGATGCTGATAAATAATGCTCCCTTTCCCATTGGATTGGGCGTTGAAACCAAGAGATTCAAAAACCCTTTGAGAACGCACATTTTCACCCTTGACTTCTCCCACAACGAGTACACCTTTGTACAGGGATCTCAATTGTTGCATTGCTGATTCCAGTAGAGGCCGGGCCAGTCCTCTGCCGCGGAATTGGGGAGCAAGTGAATAATCAATCTTCCATGCCTCCTCATTTCTCTCGAATCGAACTTGGCCAAGCGGGATACAATCCTCTGTCTCCACGATGTACAGCTTGCATCCTTCGATATTCCGAAGCTTTTCATGGAACCATTTCCGGTGAGTTTCTTCTGGGATTGGCTCGGGGGAGAAGGAATTTTTCCGGGTGATCAGATCGTTTGCCCAAGTAAAAAGCAACTCTTCGTCAGAGAGGCGGGCGTGACGCACATGAAGTGGCATATCTGGCGTAGCGGTCAATACGGCACAGACACGATCCACGCCTCTCCCATCGACGATTTGGCGACATTTAATGGACCAGTTTCCATCCAATTCGTATTTGATTTGTTCGGACAATGCCTGTTGGATGTCCTGGACAGATACTTCATCCTTGTGTCCGAGATACCGGATCAACCCTTTTTCGGTCAATCCATTAGCAATTGGCCTTTGGTTCTCTGCCAGCGTTATCACAATTGCTGGAAGACCGAGACACAGCCGCTCCCAAGTGGTTGTCCCCGCACCACCAATGGCGATATCAGCCTTTCCCATCAGGGGTGCCAGGGTAGGCAAAGCACCGTACACGTGAATAGTGGGATGTTTAGTTATCTGTCGTTCAATGGTAGCAGTATGTGGACGATTTTCTGATAGAACGACATCAATCTCGATATCAGTTTGCTTCAGGTTTAAAAAAGCGGTAAGCGTCCGTCCCGTCAGATTATCACTGTCGGCACCGCCGAATGAGATAAAGATGCGTTGAATGGAACCCTCCCTGGGCGGAATGCGATCATGTAAATCAGCGTAAACTGGTTGGAGAAGGGCATAATCAGGGCCTAATAAAAACGTGCAATTTTTGGGAACCATGCCGGAATACCGGGTTTGCATATCCGCGAAAAGGTTCTGATCTAACAGCACATCACAATCGTGGTCACGGTCAGCAAGATCGTCAATGACGAAGATTCGGCTCACTAAAGGGCGAACGGTTCGTTCCCACCGATAATCAATACCATAATGGTCTATTACCAGCCAGTCCGGTTCAATTTCGAGAGATTGAATACAGGCGGATGTCTGATCAGCATCCTGTTGCCACTGTGCACCGAGCCATGCAGAGTGAGAGAGTCCTGAGTCAGTATTCGTCGTATCCTTGGGTTTCGGGAGGCGATGCACCGGATACCCCCGCCTTTTGATTAAGTCGCAGAGGTGCCCCTCGTGCTCCCTGCATATAAACGAGACATGTGCACCTTTTTTGTTTAGCGCATCTGCTAATGTGAGGCAGCGGGTTACATGGCCAGTGCCAATTGAGTGGGAGGAATCGGTGCGGATGACGAAGTGAAACATTTTAACCCATCTCTCAAGATTTCATGGCATAATACTCAATTTATTTTAGATAATTACGGTTTTTCTAAGCATATTACCAGTAAGGGTTATGATCTTCCCATAACATTTCAATTTTATCTTGTTGATTGTGCGTTTATTTCCTTTTTTCCAGTAAAAACCAATTAATATCATCCTGCGGATGATTCGGGTCATGCCGATAGACGAACCCATAATCAATAAGGGTGAGATCCGGGTAGAGTGAGAGAATCTCTCCACAAAAATCTCGCTTAAACAAAAGTTCATCATGGCCACGATAAGGGATTCTTACAGGGGTTGGATTGTAATATTCACACATAAGCAGATACCGCCCTGTTGCCTGATATAAAGTGCGGTACACCTGCACTAAATAGTCCGGATTAATGTGAATCAGAACCCCTTTTGTAAATACAAGGTCGAATTGTTGTGTCGGAGAATAATCTAATATCGAGATATGAAAGATATGTTCCAGGGGTAGAAGTTGTTTTAATTTCTCTATAGCATCAGGATTAATCTCGATGGCATATTGCTGTTGTTCTGGATAGAGGTATTTCAAAGCGATGAGATTCAAACCGATATTTGCGCCAAATTCTATACAATTATTAGGATTATTAGCAGAACGCAAAGCTTTACAAAAAAATGCAATGTTTGAGGCTATTAATTTCGATCCTTGGTTGCGTTCAATATACTCTGCTCCAAATTCTCCAGCCCAGAATGACTCCTGTTCAGTCACAAATTCTTTTTTCATGATTAAGGTCTCCTTAGTATTTTTGATTTATTCCAGAATGAGCGTGCACTCAGTAAGTGAAACATCAACTCTGCATATTTCCAGTCTTCAGGGGTGTCAATATCCTGTACTAGACAACGTGGAAGGATAATCGGGACAGTTCTCCGCGAATAAAGGATTTTCTCTTCTTTCCAGGCTTCAGAAAGACCCCAATAGAACTGACCTGCATCATGATATGCTTCTTCCAGATCCTGTGACCGAGTGTAAAAATGTTCAGGCTGAAACATTTCCAAGCGCCCACTTTCAGTGATTTTTAATGCCCGCTGGATAGGCGATGAAAACCTCGTGATGGGAAAAACATAGTCAGTATCATTTTTTATGAGAAGATTAAGCCCCCGCCTGATGTCTTCGGCAGTCACAAAAGGAGCCGTTGCATAAATACAACAGACATGTTCAAACGAAACACCCTCATCCGCGAGCCACTCGATTGTATGCCGGACTACCGCTGCTGTAGTAACATAATCATCTGCAAGCTCCTCAGGCCGCATAAACGGCACTTCCGCGCCCCATTCTCTGGCAACTACGGCAATCTCTTCATCATCCGTTGAGACAATAACCCGATCAAAACACTTACTTGCCAACGCAGCTTCAATCGACCAGGCGATGATCGGCTTGCCGCAAAACTTTTTAATATTTTTTCGGGGGATCCGTTTGCTTCCACCACGGGCTGGGATAACTGCCAGATTCATCCCATCACCGCCTGGCGAACTGCTGCCACAACCTGATCCTGTTGCTCATCGGTCATTGTGGGATAGATAGGCAGGCTGATTGCTTCGGTATAATATCGTTCAGCTTCGGGAAAATCTCCGGGTTTAAAGCCCATTCGCTGGTACCATGGCTGAGTATGTACCGGAATGTAGTGCAGGTTGACCCCGATGCCATGTTCACGCAGGCATTCAAATACCGCTCGATGAGTTGTCGTCATCGCATCCAGCTGCAGGCGAATCACATACAGGTGCCAGCTTGAATAGCAATCCGGGTGCTGGAAAGGCAAGGTAACCGGCATATCGGTAAGAAGCCTGTCATAACGTTTTGCAATATCATGGCGACGGGTCACATACTCGTCAAGGCGCTTCAACTGGGAAATACCCAGTGCCGCCTGAAGATCTGTCATCCGATAATTATACCCGAGGTCAATCTGCTGGTAATACCATGGCCCGTCAGGTTCATGAGTCATGTACGCAGGATCACGGGTGATTCCATGACTGCGTAATAATGCCATCCGCTCTGCAAGGCCATTATCATTGGTCATGGCCATGCCCCCTTCTGCAGTCGTGATGATCTTGACCGGGTGGAAGCTGAAGACCGTAATGTCGCTATAGCGGCAGTTGCCAACCGGCTCTCCCTTATACCGGCCCCCAACAGCATGGGACGCATCCTCGACTACTTTGAACCCGTATCCCTCTGCGAGCCCATGGATCTCCTTCATCTCACAGGACTGTCCGCACAAATGAACAGGAACAAACACGCTTGGAAGACAGTGATTCTTTTCTGCCTTATGTAACTTTTTCTCCAGTGCTTCAAGGGAAATATTGTAAGTCCGGGGATCGATGTCTACAAAGTCCACCATAGCACCACAGTACAGGCCGCAGTTCGCCGAGGCAACAAAGGTGATCGGGCTTGTCCATAGCCAGTCTCCATGATTTAGGCCAATTGCCCGGCATGCAACATGCAGGGCAGATGTGCCACTGTTTACCGCGACCCCGTATCCTGCATCAACCAAATCCGCAAGGCTCTTTTCAAATTTGGGTACGATTGGGCCCTGAGTGATAAGATCTGACTGTAGAACCTCGACAACCGCGTCGATATCCGCCTGCCTGATATCCTGCCTTCCGTATGGAATCATTCAAGATCTGAAATGGTATTGATTCGGTTTATCTCATCGATGGTAAGGAAATGGGGGTTGCGTCCCGAGTTGTACTCAAAACCCTGCTCTACCGGTCTGCTCGTCTCACCCAGTTTGTTTGTTGTATAGTCAACATGGTAGGTAAACTGAATTGTCGGGCGGATCATATAATGATCATCGAACTCAAGGGTCAGATGTGAATCATCCCCGGGACACATCACCTCGTGCAGTTTCTCACCGGGACGTATTCCGATAATCTTCTGTGGGAGGGCCGGGGCCATTGCTTTCGCAAGTTCCACAATCCGTATTGAAGGGATCTTTGGAACAAAAAGTTCTCCTCCATGCATGCGCTCGAAACCCTTCAGTACAAAGTCAACACCCTGCTGGAGGGTAATCCAGAAACGGGTCATCCGTTCATCGGTAATAGGGAGATGATCCGTGCCTTGATCGATCAGGTTTCTAAAGAAAGGAACGACAGAACCACGCGAACCGACGACATTGCCGTAACGCACGACAGAGAACCGTGTCGGATCTGTTCCTGCAATGTTGTTTGCTGCAACAAAGAGTTTGTCAGATGCAAGTTTGCTTGCCCCATAGAGATTAATCGGGTTTGCCGCCTTGTCTGTCGAAAGAGCGATCACCTTTTGCACCTTGTTGGCGAGTGCTGCATGGATAACATTTTCTGCCCCGTAGACATTTGTCTTGATGCACTCCATTGGATTGTATTCGGCTGCAGGGACCTGCTTTAAGGCGGCTGCATGGATAACGTAATCCACTCCACGCATTGCCATGATGAGCCGATCGCGGTCACGGACATCCCCTATGAAGTAACGCATGCAGGTTTGGTTGAATTTTTGTGCCATCTCGAACTGCTTGAGTTCATCGCGGGAGAAAATGATGACTTTTTTTGGAGTATATCGCTCAAGTATTGTTTTAGTAAATTGCTTGCCAAAGGACCCCGTTCCGCCGGTTATAAGTATTGTTTTATCGTTGAACATCCGACCACGCTTCTAATTAACGTCTATCTTACAGGGTAAAAAAGCAATCTGCAATAATGAAAAATTACTTCAGCGTGCAAGGAAGATGTGCACTTGTCGGATACGATGAAAAGAGCCCGTGCATACACTAAATTATTTCGGATAATCAATTCATCCCCCGTGCTTATACAATTCATAATACTTCCCCCTTTTCTCAATCAATTCATCGTGTTTCCCACTCTCCACAATCTTCCCTTTATTCATCACGTAAATATTATCTGCTTTTATTATTGTGGACAGGCGGTGTGCGACAACAAATGTGGTAACATTTTTTGAGACTGTATTGATAGAGCTCTGAACTATCGATTCAGATTCATTATCAAGTGAACTTGTTGCCTCGTCAAGTAATAGAATTTGAGGATCCCTGACAAGAGCCCTCGCAATGGCGATTCTCTGCTTTTCGCCGCCTGACAACCTGAGCCCCTGGTCACCAACAATAGTGTCATATCCATTAGGGAGATTCAGAATGAAATCATGTGCGTTTGCCTTCATTGCAGCCTCAATTATCTTTTCATCTGAAAAAAATCCGCCAAATGCAATATTTTCTCGTACTGAGGCGTTATAGATAAACGTATTCTGGCTCACATACCCGACTTTTTCAAGATACGACTCAAGGTCATATTCACGTAGGTCGATACTATTTATTGTGATTTGCCCGCTTTCTACATCATATAACCGTAACAACAATGATACAATCGTTGATTTTCCCGATCCTGAGTGCCCCACAAGTGCGGTCATCCTGTTCTGCTTTATTATCAGGTTTACCCCCTCAATCAGTTCCTGGTTCTTAAAATACCTGAAACTGACATTTTCAAAGGAAATATCAGAATCGAGATGCAGGAATTTTTTATCTCCATTCTGAATGCTCTGATACGTTTCATCATTCAAGAAACGGTAGATCCTTTCAAGATTCGGCCAGCTGTTCAGAAGAGCCGCATTGTTCGAACCCGATGAGAGTAGCTTTGGCAATATCTTCAACGCAGAATAGGCAAATGTCCCGAATACGGGAAGTATATACAAAAAACTATCTTGGTACATGTAATAAAATATAATGACGAGAGCCGCAATTGAGATAAAGAACAGGAGATTCAATGATGCCATGGGAATCTGTTCAAAAAACCTGTATTTGATGAATTTATCCCAATATTTACTGAGCGCCTCATTATATTTTTCTTTCCAGTGATTATCCCCATAAACAGACCGTATCTGCCTGATCCCATGGATATATTCTGTAATTACCTTATTCTCCGATTGGCTGGATAAAATCTGAAGCTTTCCAAGATAGTAGGACACTTTTTTTCCTACATATTTTAATATCAGGAAATACGATAAACCGCCAATAATCAGTAATGTAACCCCAAAAAGGGATACGAAGACCAATAATGCAAGAATTGACAAAATAACAACAACATCAGCAAAATATCGTGCTGCAGTCTCAAGAAATACCCTGATATTATTTGGGGCAGTTACAACATCATAGAGAATATCACCATGCTTGTTGTCAACATAATATTTGTAGTCATTTCCCATTAATTTATCAAATATTCTCCTTTTTGTCTCAACTATCATCGCTTTTGAAAACCCGAAGGAGATTCTATAATAAATTAATGTCGTGATGAAACCAATAAACACAAGTAATATAAATATCAGGCAGAATGAGACAATCCCTGGAAGATCCATTGTTGTTCGTACAAAATTATACAAAGGTTGGAAAAAAGTGAGATTGTCATCCGCAAGATGTAATGATTCAGTCAGTATTGGATAAAGAAGCACTATCTGTAGTGTTTCAAACAATCCAATAACCAGGCTCAGCACAAACAGGGCAAAAATATACTTGCGATAATCTTTGGAGTAATAATTCAGTATTTTAAAAATTATTGAGTATTTTTTATACGTTCCATTAAGAAAATTTTTCATTTGCTACATACTATTTTCAGGTTAATTCTATAAGAGGATTTAGGTGAAAATAATTGAACAAGATAGTTATTTACATTATTGGGCAAAAAATATCATTATCCGACTGTGGAAAGGCAAAAAACTATCCGAAAAATAAATTTTAATTATATAAACTCAAAAATTTTTGAAACATTCAGAAAATTTTTGAAAAGAATCTTCGAAAAGGCCCTAATCACAGGTAGGTATAGTGTATGCCTAGGACATGAATATTCAGGAATATATATCCATTTCATAGTGGATCTAATAAAAATCGACATTTTTTTTTAAATAAAGGAACATATAATTGTTAGAGGATTAACACCTGATGAAAAGAGAATTTTATCATCCCACTGAATTAGATTGGATCGGTGTACGATTTTTAGATCCCATTGGGAGGGTATTTCTCTTAGATGGTGATTATTATCGTGCCATTTACCCAGACAAGGTTGAATACGTGAAAAATTTGATCGAATCAGATGTAATCAAACAACTTATTGAGAATAAATTATAGTTAAGAACCATACATTTAATACAACAAATACCAATTCTATGTATGCCCTGGTCTGAACAGATACCGATACAGAGACGTATGACCGTA
>Ga0334886_1002996_pt1 | contig 15759 bp, 12 predicted proteins | sample GraSluR1_MG_9_FD_207232 | JGI IMG/M metagenome (GOLD analysis project Ga0334886, IMG submission 207232) | Sludge microbial communities from methane-producing bioreactor in Wageningen University, Netherlands - Granular Sludge_27_06-R1 | ecosystem: Engineered > Bioreactor > Anaerobic >...
TTTCAAGGAGCAGAGCCACTTCCGTTTCTGAGGGGTGGCTCTCAACCGACGCGCCGGTGGCTCTATTATAGCGCGGAGGCGGTTCTCATATCGACGAGTAGGTGGCTCTTAAAAAACGCTCTTTGCAGTTTTCAATCGCATGCACCCTCCGAACCATCTCTTGTGCTGCGAGATCATCTGCGAGACATCCCTCGGAACATCATCGCTGCAAAAGCAATACAAGGGCTTGATCAGCTTATTACTCATAGAGAGTCGATAACCAAGCTGAATTCCGTCTGTAACCTCATGCTCTGGGAATCTAAAATCTAAATAGTCCTTAAACCGAATAAACTCACCGTGACCAATCAAATACAGATTTCTACCATACAACCCCTTGCCGAATCTGCCATGTTGATAATACCGAATCCAACGCGGCAACTCCCTGATCATTGTCCATGTTGTCTGGTACAATGCATTAGCAATCAAGATGGGCATTGCTCCGTTTTTTGCCATTTGATTCGCCGCATCAACAAAATGAACCGGTTGCTGACACGCTACAAGGCTGTTTTCCTTAAAACTTTCCAACACTTCGGTCAGCGTACTGCTGCCAGGCAGCGAATCCGCATCGTAAACACCGATAATGTCCAACTCAACATTGTTTCGCTCTACAAACTGGTCGACCGCAGAATTCAGTTGTGTTGCACGATCTCCCTCGGGATCCTGCGCTTCAAAAAAATGGTAGCGAATAGCAGGAGCGGACGCGTTGCTTGCTTCGTATCTTTCAATCCAGTCCAGAACAATACGTTCGGTCTGAACAGCTCCTTTAAGCTTTTCAACCTCAATTTTTTCCCTCACCGTACCAGCAATTGCAACGTGAAGGTTGATTCCATCTACACTTAGATTTTGAAAATGCTCCAAAGTTCTTTCAATTATACGTTGCTCTCTTAGAACAGGAATAAGCAATAAAAAAGTTGAACTCTTGGAATCAGTATCGAAGCTACAAGAATCTCGAGTCTTTCGCAGAGTATTCCCAATAAGGTACAAGCCAAAGCACGAAGTCCAAACTTTAGATATGATTATCAGAAGAAAGATCGCGAGAACACTTTTAATCATCATGCAGTAGCCTCCAACTCATCTGAGAACAATCCTTTTAATCTCCTCTTCGCCGTCGGCAAGAAAGGAAGCCCACCCCTCAAATTTTATTAAATATTCTTTTAACGAGAAATGCTTCAATCTGTCCAAGAGGCAATAGGCCTCTATTTTTCTATCAAAAGAATCTTCCAACTGTATATGCGAACCGTATTCCTCATAGAAAAAACGACGCTCTAAAGGGAACTTTCTTAAAAACCACTGAAGCTTGCTTAAATCCTTTATTGGATCCCCAATCATACACAATTCAAAATCCAATATACCGCTGATGACATAGTGATTCACACCTATTTCTCTAACCCGTATATTCCTATCCGTGAGATCATCATGTATAAGGCTTGGCATACTTGTCATTTGCAAGTAGTCTTGAGAATCTTTCCAATAACGCCTGATCATCAATATCATACCATCCTCCAAAGAGGATTTTGACTCGATGTCATATAAGTACTTCTCAAAAAGCGAGTTTACCAATGACACCCAACTGCAGTGAGTAATCTGGTTAAAGTCCTCGTCGAAATAACCGCACGAATCAAAAGTAATCGAATGTAACCTGCCGATAACATTGCCCAAATTCAGCATAAAATCTCGTCTGGCCTGCATTCTTTCTATCACGTAGCACAAGTCTTGCCCTTCCACTTCTTCTTCAATAATGAAATCACAATCTACAATATTCTTTGTTCTATCAAAAATCAAAATTTTAGGAACAGGAAAATCTGGCATTAATTTTAAAAGAAAAGAAAAACACGCGACTTCAATTCCTTTACCTGGAAGTTGACTAGCATCCATTATCAACTTGACGATCATTGCCTTCTCTATTCCAAAAAGCTGCACCCTCCAAACGGGGTTCTTGAAAGCATTCCGTAGCGCATTCATTTTCAAGACAGTGTTGTTTGAGTAATAAGCTTTCATTATTTGCACGATATCTTTCGCTTCCTGTTTCAAATTTCTGGTCACTGAACACCAACACCTTGAAAATAGAATATCCACTATTTGCTGACCAACGGTGCATCTTTCCCCATGCAAACAAGGGCCCGGATAGTTACCCCAAAAGCGTGATACCCCGCTTTATCACAGGCGAAGAGTCGTGGTACATCGTCTCTTTAAAAGGAGTGACTTTTCGAATAGTGCTTCGGTTCTCACAGGCTCCGTTCGGCTATAAAGCAAAATACATGACGGCCTTCTAGAAAATAAGAGGGAAAGACCGTCTGTCGAAACGAAGGCCGAAGTTTTCAATTGAAAACCGCTTTCTTATTATGAAGTAACGAAGTTTTCTCCATCATACAAGATAATTCATTTTCCATACTATAGCAGAACAATGAGCCTTAACAAAGCAAGTTATCAGGGACTCCAGATTCATTTCTTTGTGACGACTTCTCTTTTTTTGTTAACCAGACATACTTTTTAAAAAGAACAGAGGGTAGAGCAAGTACATCTACCCTCTCAAAACATAAAAGATCTCGTCACTCATCCCCCGACTCCTCCGTCAACTCCCCTCCGCCAGCGCCAGCAATCCGTTGATCTCCCGCTCTCCAAGCACGAACAGTATCCCGATGTCGGAGCGTTCCAACTCCATCACGAAGCCTCCGCTGTCGAGGAGCTTGAGGACGTAGTTGGAGCGGGAGCCGTCGGACATGTCCACGCCTTCGTGGCAGAGGACTCCTGGTTTTGCTGTTTTCGGGGACGCAGCCGCTTTTTTGAGCGTCGTCAGGAACGTGTTCACGTCGGCGATGACGTAGGTGACGCCGTTGCCGGTGACACTGGAGGTGAAGGTGAAGATAAGGAGCTGATGGTTGCCTCTGTCGGAGTGGACGATGCTCATGTTCCCGTCGCAGGGGGCGAGGCCGCCGAGGAGCGCGGCGGTGATGGGGTTGTGCTGGATGTTCTTGAGGTAGCTCCAGGCGGCGGGGGTGTTCATGTTGATCATCGTGTACCCTTCGCTGACGCGGCGGTTGACGTCGGCGAGGGCGCTTGTGCTCCACAGGACGAGGACGGCGCAGGCGAACAGAAAGAGTTTCACCGGGTCATCCAGGAAAGAGTTCGTGTGTGTTCCGCAGTCCGGATCGTTTGTGTGCCGCGTCTTCATTTTCGCATTCCTCCTCGTATTTTGAGGGGATAGGCCCCTCTGTTCAGAAGATAGCAGAAGGAAGCGACATGTTACGTCGTTTCAAAAACGTTTTTAAAAAACTCGACGTGCGGACAGGAACACGTCGGGTGTTCGACATCCCGGCGCCGAGATTACCAGCGCTTACAGCGCCTCTTTCAGGCGCTCCATCGTCTGCAGCAGGCGTTCGCGGAGCTCCGGCGGCTCCAGAGGGAGGGCGTAGGGGGCGCTGGCGAGCATCCAGCGGACAACCTCCCCCATGTCCGGGACGGAGGCGCGGAGGATGATCGAGCCGTCCTCGCACTCCTCCACTCGTTGGGACGGGTGCCAGACTGTTTCGGCGACAACTCGCGATAGGGGCGGCAGCACCTTGATCCCGACCGGCGCGCAGGCCTTTCCGGCGCAGGCGTACCAAGCCGAAGAGGCGTAGGAGCGCAGGTCCTCTCCCTCGGGCGGGTCGATCCGCGGGATGCCGGGGACGGGGCGGACTGAGCCGATGCGGGAGATGCGGTAGGTTCCGGTGTCCGGGTATTTTACGTTGCCCGCCCAGAGGTACCAGGCATGCGCTTGGAAGAAGACGCCCCAGGGGTAGACGACGTGGGCGCGGGAAGCGCCGTCACCGTAGGGGGAGGTGTAGTCTATTTCGAGGGTGCTCGCCGTGCGGCAGGCATCGAGGATGGTTTCGAAGACGACGGGGTCGATCGTCGAGACGGGGAGCGCGACCACTGCGGAGCATCCCAGGGCGTCCCCCTGCTGGGCCAGTTCCTCCGGGAGGAGCGCCTTCAGCTTGCTCCACAGCTCCGCGGCCTCCTCGCGGAGGTGCGGAAGAAAGTGCCCCGCCATGCACAAGCCTGCGGAGAGGGCGAGCACCTCCTTCTCTCCCATCGTGCAGTTGAGTATGAAGGTTCCCCGGCTGCACAGGCTGTAGAGGCGAGTCTCCCTCGAGTAGGCGATCTCGACGCCGTATTCGTCGCGGAGAAACTCCGCGTCGCGCTCGAATGTCCGTCCGGAAGCGTACCCGACCCCTTCGAGGATATCCTCGCGGGAGACGCGGGGGTAGCGGTAGAAGAGCATCATGAGGCGATTGAGACGCGAGAGGCGGACGGAGCTGACGTCGCGCGGCATTGTGGATGACCTCCTTGTGTGGAACGGCAGAGTCGATAAACACGTTGTAGCCTTTCTCAAGAGTATCCTCGGTAGAAGCTTCGTGTCAAGCTGTTTTCTGAACAGGGAAGTCTATCGACAAAAAGATACCTGGAAAAGCTTTTTTTTCGGGGAAACTGCCGCCATCTTTTTTCCGCATGATCGCAACCTCTTCCACATGATATGATAGCCTCCGTCCTGAATACGCACCTTCGAGGGGAGAACGCCATGTTCGACACGGCTCTTGTTATTCTGATCGGGTTGGCCGGAGGCGTCGCCGTCGGTCTGCAATCGCCGCTGGCGGGGGCGCTGGGACAGCGGATCGGCCCCACCGCGAGCAGCACGATCCTGCACCTCTCCGGGTTGCTGCTCTCGCTGTTTCTGCTCTGGTGCAGAGGGGGAGAGCGGATTCAGGAGTGGCATACGGCGCCGTGGTACATGCTTGCCGCGGGATGCTTGGGGGTGGCGCTGTTCCAGACGATCAACGTGACGCTCCCCCGTCTGGGCGCGACGGCCATGGTGACGCTGATCATCGTTGGCCAGCTGTTGACGGGCGTCCTGATCGACGCACAGGGGTGGCTGGGGACGGCGGCGCGACCGTTCGACATGTTCAGGGCGGCGGGCGTGCTTCTTCTGCTCGCCGGAGGCTGGCTGATCGTCCGGTAGGATTTTTTCGGCAGCGTTTATCACGAGACATCAAGAGAGACAGAACAAAGGAGATGGTACGATGGCGGACTTTCGCGCTTCGGCGCAGCAGCTTCATCAGCGGATAACAACATGGCGGCGGGATCTGCACGGGATTCCCGAGACGGGAGTGGACACCCCGCGGACGGAGGCGTATATCTGCGCCGAGCTGGACAAAATAGGCGTCTCCTACCGCAAGGGGCTCGGCAAACACGGCGTCGTCGCGCTCGTCGAGGGAAAGCATAAAAACAGGGTCTTCGCGATCCGCGCGGACATGGACGGCCTTCCCATCAAGGAAGAGACGGGGCTTCCCTTCGCCTCGCAGAACGGTTGCATGCACGCATGCGGGCACGATGCGCACGCGGCGATGGGGTTGGGCTCGGTGAAGCTGCTGCACGACGTCCGGGACGAGATCGAGGGCTCGGTGCTCGTCGTCTTCCAGCCCGGCGAAGAGGGGTGCACCGACGGCCCCGGCGGAGCGAAGCGGATGCTCGACGACGGCGCGTTCGACGATCCGAAACCGGACGCGATGGTCGGCCTGCATACCGGCTCCATCTGGAAGGATTTCGTCCCCGGCGAAATCGGCTACCGTCCGGGAAGCATCATGGCGTGCATGGACCGCTTCGATATTCTAATTAAAGGAAAAGGGGCGCATGGAGCAAGCCCGCAAGGTTCCATAGATCCCATCTCCATCGCGGGGCAGATCATCTGCGAGCTCCAGACGATCGTCAGCCGCGAGGTGGACCCTCAGGAGCCGTGCGTGATCAGCCTGGGCGAGATCCACGCGGGAAGCGCGTTCAACATCATCCCCGGAGAGTGCCGCATCACCGGAACGGTCCGGGCCTTCAACCGGGAGATGCGGGAGTTCCTCGCCCGGCGCATCGAAGAGGTTGCATCGGCCGTGGCCTCCGGAATGCGGGGGAGCGTCGAGTTTTCGTACGGGTGGCACGGTCCTTCGCCCGTGATGAACGACCCCGTCATGACGGAGGAGCTTCGCATGGCGGCGGAGAAGATCGTCGGTCCGGAGAAGGTCCGGGAGATCCCCCGCCCCTCGATGGGCGGCGAGGACGTCGCCTTCTTCCTCGAAAAGGCCCCCGGCACGTTCTTCTTCCTCCCCGGCTGCAACGAGGCGAAGGGACAGACGTGGCCGCACCACAACAGCCGCTTCGACATCGACGAGGACGTCCTCTGGATCGGACCGGCCGTCATGGCGACGATGGCCTTCGACTGGCTGAAGAAACAGGCGTGACGGTTTTCCGGAAAGAGGCGTGCGCTTTTCGAGCGTCCACACTGGAATGAAAGAAGCCGGAAACCGCTCCATCGCGGACTCTCGGCTTCTTTTTTACGTTCTTTGCTTCGGTGTTGAACGCCGGAGGGGCGGAAAAACTTAGAGCTGATAGGCGACGGAGAAGTGATACACTGACCGGATTTCGACAAGACTATCAGCATCGAGGGCGTTCCGACCGGTCGCCGCTCCGCTGAATCCTCCCGCTCGACATCTATGCAGGCGCGATAACGGACTTCACCGACTGGCTTCCCGGAGACATGCAAGCGGAACCCAGCCGGACTCCGATCCGCCCGACCGTTCGCACCATACCCAACCGTTCAGAGTTCTCGAGCCAAGAAGCACATCGCCCTGTTGCACATTCAGCTCTCTCGCGGTGTAGTCTTCGCGCGCGCGGCCGGCGTCGCCTTCGACTCTTTCGATGATCTGCGCCGGAACCCAGCCGCCTTTCCGACCGGGTGATTCGCAGAAAAACCAGTTATCCCAGCCCTCCGGGCCTTCGTATTTCTCGCCGACGCTCAGGGGAGCCCCTTTTTCGAAGGTGATGGGCTCGGGATACTCGCTTGTGTGGTCTTGAATTACAAGGTAGCGCGTGGTCTCGGTGCATGTATCCATTATAAACACTCCTTCGGTTATGTTCGGATAGTCGCCTTCCAAACATATCGATCTCTGTTCTCGCGACTGCGAAGCGCGGATTTATTTCGAGCTGCCGCTGGACTCCAGGAGAGCTCTGCCTTTGGCGGTGAGCCGATACTTCTGGGTAGGGCTTTTCGGCGAGTCGGGCTGTGTCATTTCGATAATCTTTATCCTGAGCGCGGGCTGCAGATACTCGTAAAGGAAGGTTGGACGATGACGCAATCGAAGCGCCGCCATTACATCCCGTCCATTCATCTCTTCGCCTGCAACAACTCCCAGCAACCTTCGCACTTGTTCGGTTACTTGTTCGGTTACTTGTTCGGTTACTTGTTCGCCGGTGTCACCCGACCGGATTCGCCCTGAAGAAACGGGGGGAGTCGCCGCGATCAGCGTCAACTCGAACTCCTTGCTCGCCTTGACGTTTCGAATGACGGGGCGGACGTAGCCAAGGCCGGTCCACTGGGAAATCACGTCGTTCAAGCCCCAACCGGCATTTTCGCTGAAGCCGATGCGGCGGAAGGCTACGGCTATAGTCGGATTGCGGACCTCCTTCGGGCCGGGAGCGAGCAGATCGCCGGTGGCGAAGGCGTCGCCGGGATTCCAGAAGATGGTGCGATCCGAAAAACGCCGGATCTCCGGTTTGCGGGTATGGTCCTGGTAGTCCTGATGACAGAGCACATTGACGAAAGCCTCCCGGAAAGCGATAAAATCGGCAGGCGTGTCGTTCCGCTCCATGGTCGCCGGGTCGAGGCGGAACGGGACGGAGGCGAACTTCATATACCATTCCAGGAAGGAGAGCCACGCCTGAACGATGCTCGACTCCATGATCACCCTATCCAGCCAGCGCACACCGGGCGGGTTCTCGCCGAACGCGAATCCGAAACGCTGGCAGTCGGCTGCGGGACGTGGCATCATCCCGCGCAGATATCCGTCCGAACCGAAGAGTAAAACGGCCGCGTGCGTGGGAAGCCTGCCGTGCGGCGTCTCCCGGATCAGTCCCAGTTGAAAGAGAAATTCGTTATCGTCGACTTCCGCATAGGAGCGGTTGTTGGGCCGGCTTTCGTAACGGCTTCGATACCAGGCCAGGGAACGGCGGTCGAAGCAGCGGTCCGGATCGTATTCTATGGTGAGGCTGTCCCACCGTTCCGCCGCCGCATCCCGCAGGAATCGTTCGATCTCCGTCTGCAGGCACTGCTCGTCCCCGGCGCCGCGACGGATGTAGCACTGTCGGATGTCTCCTCTGAGATAGACGGGTTTTTCGCTGCGCGACGCCTCGGGGATATGGAAAACGAGCACAACCTTGTCTTCGGCTTCGAAGCGTTCCGCTTCCGCGTTTATTCTGCGATTCAGCTTATCGCCGGTCCGCAGCGCGCTGAGAAAGTCGTTTTGCACCTTGTCCGGAGCATCGACCCCCGCGATCTCTTGCATTCAAGATCGCTCCATTCCGGCTGCTTCAGTCTGGCGATAAGTTCCTCTTTTTTCATTCCGTTGCCTCCATGCACAAGAAGCCGCCTACATTCACTCTCGCGAGCACCGTTCACTCCCTCCCGTGAGGCGGCTCAGCGGCGAATATCGTCAGCTTCAGTTCGGCGTCGTCGAGCAGAAGATATTCCGGCCTCCTCCCGGACAACGCCTCGCTCTCGGTGATGATGATCGGAACGCCTTCGCCTCTTCTGTCCATGATGTAGCTCCGCTTGCTGCCCGTCGCCTCTACGTTCATCGGGCATCGGGCAAGGAGCGAGCCGAGCAGTTCGTTCCTGGCGGACTGTCGCTGGGAGATACTTTCGACAGTCATCGTGTTCGGGATCGTACCGGGAGAGAAGAGTTCCAGCCTGTCCGTAAAAACGTGCAATCGAATCTTGGAACCGTAGATCGAGTAGTCTCGGTGAGCAACCGCATTCGTCACCGCCTCGAAAACAGCGTTCATCGAAAACTGCGGCGTCTCGATTCTATTGGGGGCTTTTACGGCGAACACCCGCGTGTTTCGTTCGACGAATTTGCAGGCCTCCCTTATTTGAACGTCCAGCGGACCGACGATATCCTTCGCGTCCAGTTGGTACGCGGCGTTCCGCTCGGCGCCGCGATAGCATACGGCTTGAATGAAAGCGCTGGAAAGGTACGATTCCGGCGCGTCCGAAGCCATGAGAATACCGCTCACCGTCGCTCGAATGCTTCCGTCTTCGTCTTTGGCGATCAGTTTCATCTTCCCGAGGAAATCCCGGTCGTCCTTCGGCGAGAGCACCGTTCGGAAGCGCTCCCAAAGTTTGGGATTCAGGTCGTCGAGCGAAGTACCGGGGACGGTCTGTTCGTCGAAGCGGATGAGACGCGCCTGACTACGCTGCTGAAAGAGCCGAGCCAGAGCGTCCGGCTTCATCTCCCGCCTGGCGCTTCCGATGCGGCGAGAGCAGTCGTTCGGGTTTTTTTCATCCTCGTACATCATCGACCTCCGTTCTCGCGCCTTCTCGCGTACATTCATTTCGAGCTGTCGTCGGGACTCCATCCTCAGGCTTATGCCTTGTCGTTGCGGATGGCGGGGCGGACGTAACACGCTCGATCCACTATATGCAGACGGAGGGCGCTTGTCAAACGTTTCCCCGCCTCGCCGGCCCGACTACCCGAACCTCTCCCGCATACGCCTCCTCTCCCAGCTTGACACCGTATGAACGAGAAGGGTATTATTCAGTATGAAGAAGTTTGTTGTATCGTAACACAACACCATGTACGTCGCAGATGTTCGGGAATCCGGTGAAAAACCGGAACGGCCCCGCCACTGTAACCGTGACGAAACCGCACTGCCACCGGAGTTTTTCGGGAAGGCGCGGATTGAGGATGAACGGGAGTCAGGAGACCGGTCTGCGATGCGATGCCAGGAAGCGTCTGCGCGGGCGGAGGCTGCTTGACCGGGAGAGGGGGTATCCCTCTCTATATACTGTTGTTCATCGATGAAAGGCCGCCCGCGCACCGGGGCGGTCTTTTTTTGTCTTTGAAAATTCACGAAGAGAGGATGCCGAAGATGGATACCGAAATTCAGGCTCACGTTCAGGAAACTGCGCCGGTAGCGTTCGACGAGTTCCCTCCCTCGTCCTACGAGGAGTGGCGCAAGGAGGCGGAAACGGCGCTCAAGGGAGCGCCGTTCGACAAGAAGATGTACACGAAAACCTACGAGGGAATTACGCTCGAACCGCTCTACACGGCGGACCACGCGAAGGGGAAGGGGTGGGAGGGCGCGCTTCCGGGCGTCTTCCCGTTCCTTCGCGGAACCGACGCTTCGGGGTACATCGCCGCCCCCTGGCGGATCGCCCAGGCTGTCGACGCTCCGCTTCCGGATGAGGCGAACCGCATTCTCCGTACGGAACTGGAGAAAGGGGGGACCTGCGTTCACCTCGTGCTCGACCGCGCGTCGCGAAACGGCGCGACGCCGGATCTTCAGGAGGAGGAACGGGGAGTCTCGATCTGCACGCTGCAGGACTTCGACGACGTCTTCAGGGAAATCGATCCGACGCGGAACGAAATGCACATCCATGCGGGCTACTCCGCCGCCCCGCTGCTGGGGCTGTTCGCGGCCCGTCTGCGGGCGCACGGAAGGCGCCATGAGGTGAAGTCGCTCTCCGGCTGCGTCGGAGCGGACCCTCTGGGCTCGCTCGCCGAGGAGGGGTCGCTCCCGGCGCCGATGGACGAAATCTACGACGAAATGGCGCTCTCCCTCTTCTGGGCCGCCGAAAACGCTCCGCGAATGAAGACCGTGCTGGTGCGCGGCGACGTCTATCACGACGGCGGCGCGGACGCGGCGCGCGAGATCGCCTGCATGGCCGCCACAGGCATCGCCTATCTCAAGGCGATGCTGCGCAGAGGGGTTCCCTTGGCGGAGGTCGCGGCGCGGACGCGCTTTTTCACCTCCGTCGGCGCGAACTTTTTCATGGAGGTCGCCAAGATCCGTGCGCTGCGCTCCGTCTGGGCCCGTATCGTCAAGGAGTTCGGCGGCCAAGAGAAGGAGTGCGCGCTCGACCTCTTCGCCCGGACGTCCGCGTTCACGCAGAGCGTCCGCGACCCGTACGTCAACATGCTTCGGGCGACTTCGCAGGCCTTCGCCGCAGTCGTCGGCGGCGTGCGCGGACTGCACGTCGCCTGCTTCGACGAGGCGATTCGCCCCTCGAACGAGCAGTCGCGCCGGACGGCCCGAAACATCCAGCTCATGCTGCGGAGCGAGTTCGACCTGTTGCAGCCCGTCGATCCGTCCGGCGGGTCGTGGTACGTCGAAACGCTGACGGCGCAGCTCGCCGAAAAAGCGTGGGCGGAGATGCAGAAGATCGAGGGCGAGGGAGGGATGGAGGCGGCCCTTCTCGCGGGCGGAATTCAGCACCGGATTCAGGGAGTGCTGGAGGAGCGGTTCAAGAAGCTCGCCGTCAGATCCGACCGCGCCGTGGGAACGAACATGTACGCCAATACGACGGAACTTCCCTTGGAGTTCGAGTCCGATAATGAATCGCTCCGCCGCAAGCGTCTGGAGGATATCAAGCATTTCGTCGCCGACGTGGACGAGATTCATCGGGACGCCATGCTCGCCGCGCTCCCCGAAGCGGTCGGAGGGGAACCGGAAAGGTTCGTGGGCACGGTCGCCGAGGCGTTCCTCGCCGGGGCCACGATCCAGGAGGTCAGAGGGGCGCTGCTCGACGGCGCGACGGGCGGACCGTGCGTCGCCCCCGTCGTCAAGCGCCGCTGGACCGAACAGTTCGAGGCGCTCCGCGGACGCAGCGACGAGTACAAAGCCTCCGCCGGCAGGGGCATCCGCGTCTTTTTGGCCTCGATGGGCCCCGTGTCGCAGCACAAGGCCCGCGCGGACTTCACCGCGGGGTTCATGGAGGCGGGGAACTTCGAGGTGCTGGGGAACAACGGCTTCGCCTCGGTGGACGAGGCCGTCGCCGCCGCGTCCGAATCGGGCGCCGACGTCGCGGTGATCTGCTCCACCGACGAGACCTATCCGGAGTTGGTTCCCCCGCTCGCGCGAGGAATCAAGAGCGCATGCCCCGAGACGACGGTGCTGCTCGCGGGCGCTCCCGTCCCGGAGATGGAGAGCGTCTACCGGGAGGCGGGCGTGGACGACTTCATCCACGTCAGGGCGGACTGCCTCCGCGTCCTCTCCGACATCCAGAAGAAAAGAGGCGCGTATCGATGAGTCCGACGCCGGATTTCGCACGCATCGTCTTTTCCTCGAAGGGCTCCGCGCCCGCGCCGACGTTCGAGGAGTGGAAGGAAAGCTTCGAACGAGCGGCGGGAGCGCCGTTCGACGAACTCTTCCGGCGGACGATGGAGCAGATCGAGGTCGCCCCGCTCTACACGGAGGACGTGTACGCCGAAACGCCGCATATCCGGTACACGGCGGGCATCCCTCCCTTTCTGCGCGGCCCCTACCCCACCATGTACGTGACGCAGCCGTGGACCGTCCGCCAGTACGCGGGCTTCTCGACCGCCGAGGAGAGCAACGCCTTCTACCGGCGCAACCTGGCGGCGGGACAGAAGGGGCTCTCCATCGCGTTCGACCTGGCCACGCACAGGGGGTACGACTCGGACCATCCGAGGGTGGTGGGCGACGTGGGCAAGGCGGGCGTCGCGGTCGACTCCATACTGGACATGGAGATTCTCTTTTCCGGCATACCGCTGGACCGGATGTCGGTCTCCATGACGATGAACGGCGCGGTCCTGCCGGTGATGGCCTTCTACATCCTCGCCGCGGAGGAGCAGGGCGTGGACAAGTCGGTGCTCACGGGCACCATTCAGAACGACATCCTCAAGGAGTTCATGGTCCGCAACACCTACATCTACCCTCCGACGCCCTCGATGCGGATCATCGGCGACATCTTCGCCTACACGTCGAAGCGCATGCCGAAGTTCAACAGCATCAGCATCTCCGGCTACCACATGCAGGAGGCGGGGGCCACGGCCGACATCGAACTGGCCTACACGCTGGCGGACGGGCTGGAGTATCTTCGCACCGGCTGCGCGGCCGGGCTGGGGATCGACGACTTCGCTCCTCGTCTCTCTTTCTTCTGGGCCATCGGCAAGAACTACTTCATGGAGGTGGCGAAGATGCGCGCGGCCCGGATGCTCTGGGCGAAGATCGTCAAAGGTTTCGGCCCGAAGAAGGCCAAGTCGATGGCGCTGCGCACCCACTGCCAGACGTCGGGATGGAGCCTCACCGCGCAGGATCCCTTCAACAACGTCGCCAGGACGTGCGTCGAGGCGATGGCGGCGGCGCTCGGGCACACCCAGTCGCTCCACACCAACGCGCTCGACGAGGCCATCGCGCTGCCGACGGACTTTTCCGCCCGTATCGCGCGGAACACGCAGCTCTACATCCAGGACGAGACGAGCGTCTGCAAGGTGATCGATCCGTGGGGGGGCTCGTTCTACGTGGAGTACCTCACCGACCGGCTCGTCCGGCGGGGGTGGGCGCACATTCAGGAGGTCGAGGAACTCGGCGGCATGTCCAAGGCCATCGATACCGGCCTGCCGAAGATGCGCATCGAGGAGGCGGCGGCGCGCAGGCAGGCCCGCATCGACTCGGGGAGCGAGAAGATTCTCGGTGTCAACGCCTTCCGCCTCGACAAGGAAGATCCGCTGGACACTCTGGAGGTGGACAACTCCGCCGTCCGTCAGGCGCAGATCGACAGGCTCGCGAAACTGCGGGCGAACAGGGACGACGCGAAAGTGCGCGCATCCCTGGACGCGATCACCCGCTCCATGGAGAGCGGCGAGGGGAATCTTCTGGAACTGGCCGTGGAGGCGGCTCGCGCTCGCGCCAGCCTGGGCGAGATTTCCGACGCCGTCGAGAAGGTCTGCGGACGTCACAAAGCGGTCGTACGCTCCATCTCGGGAGTCTACAGCAGCGAATTCGCCGACGAAGAGATCATCGAAGAGGTGCGGCGGATGACCGACGACTTCGAGAAGCGGGAAGGCCGGCGTCCCCGTATCCTGGTCGCCAAGATGGGACAGGACGGACACGACAGAGGCGCGAAGGTGGTCGCCACCGCGTACGCCGACATGGGGTTCGACGTCGACGTCGGGCCGCTCTTTCAGACGCCGGAGGAGACCGCGCAGGACGCGGTGGACAACGACGTCCACATCGTCGGCATGAGTTCGCTGGCCGCCGGGCACAAAACGCTGCTCCCCCAGCTTGTGGAAGAGCTGCGCAAGCGTGGGCGGGAAGACATCATGGTGATCGTCGGCGGCGTCATCCCGGCTCAGGACTACGAGTTTTTGCGACGTCACGGCGCGTCGGCGATCTTCGGCCCCGGCACGGTCATTCCCGCCGCCGCGAAGGAGATGCTGGACATCCTGAACGAGCGGCTGCGCCTGGTCGAAGCGGAGGAGGAGTAGCATGGCCGCGAACGGCGGCCCCCTCAGGCCGGAGTGGGCCCCGGAGGACGCCGGAGCGGAGTTCGCGTGCCGCGTCCTGCCGGGAGTGAACGAGAACGCCTGCGGGGAGAGCGCGCGACCGCCCGCCGGGCCGCCTCGTCCGGCGAAACCGACGGTGGACGACTACGTGGAGGGGATCCTCTCGGGCAACAGGATGCTTCTCTCCAAGGCGATCACGTTGATCGAGAGCAACGCTCCGAAGCACTTCGAAACGGGGCAGGAGATCGTGCAGCGGATTCTGCCGCACACGGGAGGGGCTATCCGGATCGGTATCACGGGCGTCCCCGGCGCGGGCAAGAGCACCGCCATCGAGGCGCTCGGCTGCCTTCTGTGCGAGATGGGGAAGAAGGTCGCCGTCCTCGCGGTGGACCCCAGCAGCAGCATCTCGCGCGGGAGCATCCTGGGCGACAAGACGCGGATGGAGAATCTTTCGCGGACGCCGAACGCCTACATCCGCCCCTCCCCCTCCGGAGGGACGCTCGGCGGCGTCACGCGCAAGAGCCGGGAGACTCTGCTGCTCTGCGAGGCGGCCGGGTACGACGTCGTCGTCGTCGAGACGGTCGGCGTCGGCCAGGGCGAGGTTACGGTCCGCGCCATGGTGGACTTCTTCCTGCTGCTCGTTCTCACCGGCGCGGGCGACGACCTGCAGGGAATAAAGAAAGGCATTCTGGAGCTGGCCGATTCGATCTGGGTGAACAAGGCCGACGGCCCGAACCGGCAAAAGGCGCTGAGCGTCCGGGCCGACTACGACCAGATACTGCACTATATCCGACCGGCGACCGAGGGGTGGCGGACGCGGGCCTACGCATGCTCCGCGCTCACCGGCGAGGGGATCGGCGACATCTGGCGCGTCGTCGAGGAGTTCCGCAAGACGGTGACGGCGTCGGGATTTCTTCGGGAGCGCCGTCGCAGTCAAACCCTGACGTGGGTCCGAAGCATGACGACGGAATATTTGCAGCACAGGATCGCCCGAAACGTCGAACTCGCCGAGTGGACGGCGAAGATCGAGCGAGAGGTCGCGCAGGAGTCGATCGCGCCGACGCTCGCCGCCCGGAAGATCATCGAGCGGATGGAAGAAACGCTGTTTCGGTGAGGGAAGTTTCCGTTTCGGGAATACGCGATCATTCGGGAAAGTGGGTGTTTCTTTAAGTGCCGCTGTTCACCAACCGACAAACCTCGCGACTTGACGCCCCGACATGGCTTTGATACACTTGCCCAGCTATGTTATATCTCTCTAACTTTAGGAGGCTGATTCACCTTCTCTCAAATCGTATCTGCGGCAGCACGGAGAGGAGCGCATCGGGCGCTTCCGGTCGGACTTTACGAATACACAACAGGAGGAAAAACAACGATGAAACGCCTGCGTTTT
>Ga0334886_1002998_pt1 | contig 15748 bp, 12 predicted proteins | sample GraSluR1_MG_9_FD_207232 | JGI IMG/M metagenome (GOLD analysis project Ga0334886, IMG submission 207232) | Sludge microbial communities from methane-producing bioreactor in Wageningen University, Netherlands - Granular Sludge_27_06-R1 | ecosystem: Engineered > Bioreactor > Anaerobic >...
AGACCCAGACGCCTACGCCGATTCCGGACTGCCCTTCTATGCCGTCTTCCTGCTCGGCCACTTCCGGGCGGCTGAGGCGCACCAGACCATCCTCGACCTCGCAGCCCTCCCCTGCGACAAGCTAGAAGACTTGCTGGGCGACGCGCTCACCGAGCACCTGCCTATGATCCTCTACCGCACCTGCGGCGGCCAGGCGGAGGGCCTCAGGTCCCTGGCGTTAAGCCCCGACGCGTGCGAGTATTCCGTCATCGCCGCGTTGCATGCTCTGTCCTACGCAGTGGTCGACGGCTTGCTCCCTCGCAGCGAGATGATGGACTTCCTAAAATCGCTGCTTGACCCCGACCACGCCGCGGATCTGCAAATGATGACGCCGACGTTCGCCGCCGCCGCCGCCGGCTCACTGCATCCGGCGGAACTGATGGAAGCCATCGAGGCGGCATTCAAGGCTGACCTGATCGACGAGGACTATACGGATCTGGACGCTATTCGGGAAGACAACCAGCAGTCTCAGGAGGCGGCGTACCAAGGGCTGCGCCGGGAGATGGAGTCATACTCTCTGGACGATCTGCATGACACATTGTCCGAATGGGCGATGTATGGTAGGCAAAGCATTCCGCCGCTCCCGTTGGAGGCATTGCCCCAGCAGCCGGCTTACCACGAACGCCCGCCTAAAACCTACGACAGCGCCAAGCGCAAGAAAAAGCGTAAAATGGCAAAAGCATCGCGCAAGAAGAACCGCGGCAATTAAGCGAGAACGGAGCTAGCCGCTATGACAACAGCCCAGCCGCGCACCATCGCCCGCCCCTACCGGGACTTCGACGACTTTCTGCGCATTCGCCAATTCCTGATCGACACGTATCGCCTCAACGGTTGCTACCACAACTGGGAAATCCGCCGCTGGGAAGGCCAATGGTTCTGGGGCGAAATCGCCGGCAGCCTGGAATGGGCCGCCGGCCTGCGCATTTGGGAGACGGATCAGGGCGAAATCGCCGGCGCGGTCCACGCCGATTGGCCGGGCAGCGCCGTGTTGCAGATTCACCCGGCCTTTCGCCATCTCGAAGAGGAGATGCTGGCCTGGGCCGAATCGCACCTCGCCCTGCCCAACGCAGAGGGCAAGCGCCAACTTGAGATGGAAGTGTATGACTACGACCTCTCGCTTCAGGAGCTTCTGGCGCGGCGCGGGTACGCCAAGACCGGCGGCTACGGTTACTTGCGCTGGCGAACCGCCGCCAAGCCCATTCCCGCCGCGCCGCCGACGCCCGGCTACGTCCTACGCTCCTTAAATACAGACGTGGATGACGCCGTGCGCTACGCCGCGGTCGTCAACACCGTCTTTCCGCGCTCCTGTTCGACGCCGGAAGTGGTCGCCCGATTCGCAACCTCGCCTTCCTATCGCAGCGACCTGCACCTGGTAGCCGAGGCCGAAGATGGGACATTCGCCGCCTTTGCCGCCCTCACCGTAGACGCGGCGAACCGCACCGCGATCTTCGAGCCGGTCGGCACGCACCCGGACCACCGGCGCAAGCATCTGGCCGAGGCCCTCATGGTCGAGGGGCTGCACCGGCTCAAGCCGCTGGGCGTCGATACGGTCTACGTCGGCACGGGCGATATGGTCCCCGCCAACCGGCTCTACGAAGCGCTCGGCTTCACCGACTACGCCATGACCTACAACTGGCGCAAGATTTTCGATGAACCATAATGCGACCTGAGGGGTGAATTCGTGAACAGAAAACGCTGGCTCGCCGCGGCCGCGGTGGCCCTTCTCGCCATCCCCATTGTCGGCAGCGCAGGGATCTACGCCGCTTTGGGCGGCTTCGGCGGGCCGCTGAAGCCGGCGGAAGCTGAGGCAAAGCTGGAAGCCATGTTGCGCGACGTCGTTGCAAACAACAAGGCAGTGCGCAACGGCGTGTTGCGCGTCGAAGCGCCGGCGCTCGGCGTGTCCGGCGCTTGGGCCGCCGGCGTGGCGGACGAACGCAGCGGCGCGGCGATGACGGAAAACACGCCGTTCCTCTCCGCCAGCGTCGGCAAGCTGTTCACTGCGGCGACAGTGCTGGCGCTGGCCGAAGAAGGCGTTCTTTCCCTGGACGATGACGTGACCATGTGGCTGGAGCCGGAAGTGTATGCCGGCTTGCCGGCGGCGGGCGGCGACGCAGCCCTGACAGAGGTGACCATCCGCAGACTGTTGAGCCAGCGCTCCGGCCTGCCCGACTACTTTGAGGGCAAAACCGCCGACGGCTCGCCCAACCTCCAAAAACTACTCACGCTCGAACCGGACCGCGTCTGGACGCCGCTCGAACTGCTGGACTACACCAAGGAGCATTTCGCACCCGCCGGCGCGCCGGGCGAAGTCTTTACCTATTCCGACACCAACTACGATCTGCTGGGCCTGATCGTCGAGGCGGCCACAGGGCAGCCTTTCCATGCGGTCGTCGAAGCCAAGATATTGCAGCCGCTTGGCCTGCGCGACACCTGGTACTATTCGCACACGAACCCGCCGCAACCCGATCTCGCTCCGTATGCCGATGTCTGGCTCGGCGACATCAACAGCGCACGCACGCCGGTCCTCAGCCTAGACTGGGCCGGCGGCGGGTTGGCGACCACGACCGCGGACCTGAACACGATGCTGCGCTCATTGGCAGCCGGCAAGCCCGTCGCCCTGGAGGCCTTCCAGGCAGAGTGGACCGAAAACGCCGTCGCCCCCGGGCTCGACTACGGCTACAGCCTGTGGCGCATTCGCCCGGACGGCCTGTTTTTCCTGCTGCGAGGATATCCGAACCTCTACGGCGCGTCGGGGTCGACGGGTTCATTCCTCTATTGGGCGCCGGAATATGACGCTGTCATCTCCGGAGCATTCAACCAAATGGAGTATACCCAAAACTCCATCATGTTTCTGGTTCGAGTGTTGATTGTTCTGGGACGCGTCGAGGCGCAGGGCTGACCGGGCCGCTCGCCTCGTTTGACGCTCCTTCGCCGCCCATGATATATTCCAACTAACTCTACCAGTCCATCCATGCTGCGCCGGTTATCGCCCCGTCACATTGTCGCTTTCCCTACGCTTCCCTCCGTTCCGGCGCCGTGATGAACTTGCAGCAACGAAGCGCAGATCGTTCATCCTAAGCAGAGTGCATCGGGTTTAGCCCTCTCACGCAGGCGACAGGAGGACGCCAGTGACTTCTGCGGCACCTACAGCATCCCCCTCGCCCGGCCCCGCGACTGCGCGCCGCAACCCGAATCGGCGCGCTCTCCAGCGCAATTTAGAAGGCTGGCTATTTGCCTCGCCCTGGATCATCGGCTTTTTCCTGTGGACGCTCGGCCCCATGCTGGCCTCGCTCGTCATCGCCTTTACCAAGTGGGACCTGATCACCGCGCCTACCTATATCGGTCTCGATAACTTCCGGACGTTGGCCAATGACAGCCTAACGTGGCAGTCGCTCAAGGTAACCCTCGTCTACGCCGTCACCAGCGTGCCGCTGCACATCGCCTTCGGCATGGTGCTGGCGCTCATGCTCAACACCAACATCCGCGGGCAGCGCTTCTACCGCACCGCCTTCTACCTGCCCTCGGTGCTATCCGGCGTGGCGGTCGCCTTGCTCTGGCGCTGGCTTTTCTCCACCGAGTTTGGCCTGTTCAACGTTCTGCTCTCCTACGCGGGCATCACTGGGCCAAGCTGGTTGGGGGACCCGAAGTGGGCCTTGCCCTCGCTGGTGCTCATGAGCCTGTGGGGCGTCGGCGCCGGCACCATCATCTACCTGGCCGGCCTCCAGGGCATTCCCACCGACCTATACGAAGCCGCCGAGGTGGACGGCGCCAACGGCTGGCGGCAGTTCTGGAGCATCACCGTACCCATGATGACGCCCGTGCTCTTCTTCCAACTGGTCACGGGCATCATCTTCGCCCTCCAGGTCTTTACCCAGGCCTTCATCATGACCTCCGGCGGGCCGAACAACGCCACCCTCTTCTACTTGCTATACCTGTATCGCAACGCCTTCGAATACTTCCGCATGGGCTATGCCAGCGCCCTGGCCTGGGTGTTGTTCGTCTTCATCCTGGTCCTCACGCTGATTCTGTATCGCTCATCCGGCTATTGGGTCTACTACGAAGGCGAGGAGAAAAAGGCATAGACGATGGCGACTATTGAACAACCGCTCCCCACCGTCGCCAAGAGCGATTCTCGGCTGACTTTCCGGCAACGCACCGCCCTGCGCCACACCCTCATCCACCTCTTTCTGATCGCAGGCGTGGTCGTCATGTTCATTCCGCTGGCGTGGACGCTCTCCACGTCGCTCAAATCGCCCGGCGAGGTCTATCTCTTCCCGCCGACGTGGATCCCCAAAGAGATCCTGTGGAGCAACTACGCCAAAGCGGTTACGGCTATCCCTTTCTTTCGCTACCTGTGGAACACCAGCTACATCACGCTGGTCAGCATCGCCGGCAAGGTGATCTCGATCACGCTGGTCGCCTTCTCCTTTGCGCGCCTCAACTGGCGGGGCCGTGATGCGGTCTTTCTGCTCATGCTCTCCACCATGATGCTGCCGCCGCACATCACCCTGATCCCGCAGTTCATCCTCTTCAAGTACTGGGGATGGATCGACACTTTCTGGCCGCTGATCGTGCCCACCTTCTTCGGCGGGCCGTGGCTCACATTCCTCGTGCGCCAGTATTTTATGACGCTGCCTCGCGAGTTGGACGACGCCGCGCGCATCGACGGCTGCTCCAGCTTCGGCGTCTATTCGCGCATCATCATGCCCATGGCCAAGCCCGCCATCCTCATCGTCATCATCTACGTCTTCAACGGCACTTGGAACGAATTTTTACTGCCCCTGATCTTCTTGCACAGCCCGTCCAATTTCACCCTCGCCCTCGGTCTGCGCATGTTCCAGGGCGAATCCAGCACGAGTTGGAATCTGTTGATGGCCGCGTCGCTCCTCACCATGTTGCCCGTCATCATCCTGTTCTTCTTCTCGCAGCGTCATTTCATCCAGGGAATCGTGTTCACCGGCGTCAAGGCGTAAAGCCCCGAGCGCACCACGCGCCGCTTGCGCAATTCGTGTCAGGTTTGCCCGTGTTGGAATGCCCAACGACAGCAGATTGAGAAGACTCGATATCCACAAGGAGGACTCATGCAACAAGAGAAGCTGACTCGCCGCGCTTTTTTGCGCAGCAGCGCTGCAGCTGCAGCCGCGCTCGGGCTGGCGGCCTGCGCCCCCGCCCAGGTAGCGCCCAGCGGCGAAGGCGGAGAAGCCCCTGCGGCAGAGGCCGCAACCTTGATCTTCGTCTGCGACACCATCAACGAAGGTCATGTCAAGGCCCGCGACAAATGGGCGACAGAATTCTCGGAGGCTAACCCCGGCATCGTCGTCGAACACCAGCCTGTTCCCGCCGGCCCCGACTACACCACCAAAATCCAGACGCTCTTCGCCGCGGGCACGCCGCCCGATATGTACCGCTATCTCCAGGAGAACACCCCCATCATCACCGTCGACGCCAAGCAGATGCACATGCAGCTCGACGATTATATTGCGCGCGACTCGTATGACCTGTCCGACTTCCGGCCCGACGCCGTTGAGCTATATCGCTGGAACGGCAAGACCTATGCCCTGCCGCGCGACTACGGCAACCAGAATCTCTACTACAACGTCGATCTGCTGGAAGCCGAGGGCCTCGAACCGCCGCCGCCCGACTGGAATGACACCGACTTCACCTTCGAGGTTTTCCTCGACATGGTGCAGCGCCTGACTAAGAAGGAGGGCGACCGCACAACCCAGTGGGGTTTCTTAGTCAACCGCGGCCAGCGCCCGTGGGCCTCCTGGGTCTATTCCAACGGCGGCGCGTTGGTGCACAAGAATGAGCAGGGCATCGCCACGGAATCGGCGATGGCCGAACCCGCAACGGTCGAGGCCTTGCAGTTTCTGCAAGACCTCATGTACACGCACGAGGTCTCCCCGCGGCCCGACCTGGAGTCCGAGCTGGGCGGCGTAGAGTTGTTCGCCACCGGCCGCGTCGCCATCATGCTCACCAATCCCTCGGACGTCAACCGCTTCCGCGTCATCGAGGCCTTCACCTGGGACGTCGGTACGATCCCGCTGGGTAAGGCTGAACGTCGCGGCACCGGCGGCGGCGGTACGGGCTGGGCCACGGGCGCAGCCACCAAGCACCCCGACGAAGCCTGGGCCTTCATGCAGCACATCTGCAGCGCACAGGCGCAGTTGGATGAGGTCGCCGCCGGCGCCACCACGCCGTCGCGCGTCTCCGTCGTCACGTCCGACGCCTTCCTAAACCCGGACCTGCCGCCCGCACACGCCGCCGCCTTCGCCCAGGCGCAGGAATTCGTCGTCCGCGACCCGGTCAATATCAACTGGCCCGAGATCACGCAGCGCATCTACAACCCCGCCATGGACCTGCTGTGGAGCGGCGCGGCCGACGCCGCCGCCGTCGGCCAGAAGATCGTCGAGGAATCCGCCGAGCTGTTCGCCGCCGGCATGGGCTAAAACCCCAACCCTCCAGGAAATTGCAAGAGCTTCCCGGAAAGGCGGCAGGGATGCCGCTTCTGCAAAATGACAAAACCGTCCAGGCGGCACGTGCCGCCTGGACGGTTTTGCCAACGACCTTATTCGTACTTGAACGGCGACCTGCCGCGGTCTTACCGGATCGGGTAGGTGCGCATCTCCGCCACCGTCTCATACATCGCCAGCAAATTCTCCACCGGCGTGGGCGGCTGTACGTTGTGCACCGTGCCGAACACAAAGCCGCCGCCCGGCGCAAAGACGCGGATATTCTCTCGCACCTGCGCCCGCACCTCGTCGGGCGTGCCGAAGGGCAGCACCTTCTGCGTATCCACGCCTGCGCCCCACACGACCAAGCTCTCACCGAACTTCGCTTTCACCGTCTCCGGCTCCATGCCCTTGGCGGTGAACTGCACCGGGTTGAGGATGTCGAACCCGGCCGCGACGAAGTGCGGCATCAGGGGCATCAGCGCGCCGTCGGTGTGGATGAAAGTCTTCCACCCCGTATGCGCGTGGACCCAGTCGTTCACCCGCTTGTGGAACGGCTGGTACAGATCGCAATAGGTCTGAGGCGAAATAAAGGGCGCATTCTGCGTGCCGAAATCCGTGCCCGTCACCTGCAGCACCATCACCTTCTCGCCCACGACCTCGTAGATCTTGGCGAGATTCTCCAGCCCGATCTCGCATTGGCGCTCGAAGATGGCGTACACGTAGTCGCGGCGCGTGATGGCGCTCATGTACCACTCCGCCACATCGCGAATGCCGCGCGGATGCTTGAGCCATGCTGCGGGCACCATGGCGATGTCGCCGAAAGCCGTGCCGCCGAAGTCGCCCAGGATGGCTTTGTCGGTCTGTGTATAGAGCCGCTCCGCCTCCGCCGCAAAGTATTCCAGGTCCGCCGCGGAGATGGGCTGGAACTCCTCCACGTTGTCTTCGACGTTTAGGTTGGCGTCATCGATGGGCGGTTGGCGAACGATGGCGTCGAAGTAGAAGCCGTCTGCGGGCATGATGCCGCTGGGCGGCGCGGATTTGTCGCCTTCCGGGTAGAGCAGCAAGTCCCCGTTCGGCTCCAACTCGGTATTGAACCCGCCGGGCACGAGCACGGGCGTGCCGGCGAAGGTCGTCCACGGCTTCCAGTTCTCATTACGGAAGCCGAACATGGTGCGCGGGTTGCCCAGACGCACGATGTCCGCGCCCAACCTATCCGCCAGATCGAGCTTGATCTCGCCCAGCATCTGATAGGGGTCGATCACCTTGACCGGCGTGCCCGGCGCGTCGAGGCCCAGCGCCTGGCGCAACCGGTAGACCGCGTCGACGTGCATACCGGTCAGCACAGAGCCGCCCAGGTCCAGCGGCACGAGGTCAGGCTCCTGGTGGTTGAGCGTGCGCTGCACGCGTTCTCGAGATGTAAGCATGGCAAGCCTCCTCTGTGGGTGGGGCGGACAAAGCGTGGCTGTTATGCGAGATTTCTGCGCCGCACTGCTCAATTTTACATTGCTACTCCTCTTCGCCCCATTCCTCCGCCTCGAAGCCGAACAGGTCCGTTTCCGTCTCGCGCCAAGCGCGGTGCGGCAGCCCGGCCTTCTCACACACGGCGTTCAAGAACTGGATGCGATCCCAGCCCAACCGGACCGGGACATCCGGCAGGAGCAAGCCGGCATAGGGTGCGCGCACGATCATCAGCCCGTGACGGCCTACCTCCACCTCGTCCGGATGGATGGGCCGCAGCGGCGTCAGCGCGTTGATATCGATGCGCAGAAGCGAGACTTCCGGTGCGGTGACTGGCTGAAAGCGCGGGTCATCTAGCGCCGAGGCAATCGTCATGCGCGCTACCGCCTCGGCCAAGGGGCGCCGCGGGATGCACTCCCCGCGGCAACCGCGCAGTTCGCCGGTGTCGCGGCGCCACAGCGTCACGAAAGCCGCCCGCACCTGGCGCAAAGCAGGCGAATCGGCGGAGATTGCGGGACGCTTGCCCTGCGTCAGAAACATCTCTAGCGTTTGGCGGGCGATGTGCAGAAGCGTGCGCTTGTCTTCGTCCGAGAGCGGGGCTATCTCGGCAGGAGAAATGTCTTCGTCACGCCTGTCGTCTGCGGGGAAGCGGCGGAACATCTGTCACCCTCCTTTTGGTAGGCGCGCCCAATACGCGCGCCGTGGGGGTCGGCATCTCTTATTGTGCCTCTAGATGCCCGCGGCTGCAACCGCCATCTGGGCGGGTTTTGGCCTGGTCGCCCGGCTAGGCGCGCTGCCGTGCAGGGCGCGCCGAAGCTTGCCCTTTGACGGGCCTTGGGCTATCGTAAAGCCGGTATTGCCTTCATGCCGCTTCGACATCCGGATACTGCCACCTGCCACGGAATATCGCCATGAAAATGCTCTCGCACGATGCCGGCGGCTACGCGCCGGTCCCCGGCGGCAATGTGTTCTATCGCGTGATCGGCGGCGGAGAGGCCGCGCCGCTGCTCACACTGCACGGCGGTCCAGGCTTCCCCCACAACGCCTTTGCCCCGCTCGTCCAACTAGGCGATGAACGCGCCGTCATCTTCTATGACCAACTCGGCTGCGGCCAATCCGACCGGCCCGACGACCCCTCCCTGTGGCGCATCGAGCGCGCCGTCGAAGAAGTGGACGCGCTGCGCCGCCATCTCGGCCTCACGCGCATTAACCTGCTCGGCCACTCGTGGGGCGGCGCGCTCGCCATCGACTACGTGCTGAGCAAACCCGCCGGCGTGGAGAAGCTGGTCCTCGTCAGCCCGCTGGTCAGCACGCGGCGTTGGCTGGCCGACGCCGCCATTCTCAAAGCCGCGCTGCCTACGGACTTCCGGGCGACCATCGACCGCTGCGAGCGCGACGGCAACTATGCGAACGAAGCCTATGTGCAGGCGTGCGAAGTCTTCTATGCCCGCCACGTCTGCCGTCTCCGGCCCCTGCCCGCAGCCTATGAAGAGAGCGTCGCCGGCCTCGGCGAACAGGTTTATAACCACATGTGGGGGCCGAGCGAGTTCACCTGCACGGGCACGCTGCGCGACTACGAGCGTTTTGAGCGACTGGCCGAAATCGACGCGCCGACGCTCTGGCTGTGCGGGCGACACGACGAAGCGCGCCCCGAAACCCTGGCGCTCTATCAGCAACAGATCCCAGGTTCGCGACTGCACGTCTTCGAGAACTCCGCCCACATGTCCTATCTGGAAGAGACGGACGAATTCCTGCGCGTGGTCCGCGCCTTCCTGGCAGAATGAGGACGGGAAGCGTTCAGCGGAAACGCGTTGGCGACCCGCGGGAATTCGATGCAACATGAGCCAATTCGCCTGGGACAACTGCCCCGCTGCCGTCCACGACCAGGTCGCCCGCCTGGTTAGCGGCTTCCGTGCGATCGCAGGCGACAACCTGCTCGGCGTCTACCTGCACGGTTCGCTCGCCCTGGGCTGCTTCAACCCTCTGCGCAGCGACCTGGACATCCTCGCCGTCACGCACGCGGCCCTCGATGCGGATGTCATGCGCCAACTGGCCGCGTTCCTCCTCGACGTTTCGCAGCAGCCCCATCCAGTCGAGGTCAGCTTCCTGTGCCGCAGCGCCCTGCACCCCTGGCGCCATCCCGCCCCGTTCGAATTTCACTACGGCGAAAGCTGGCGCGCGGCCTACACAGCGCAGCTTGCGGGCGGCGACCAGCCGTGGACCGGCCAAGTGCATACCGACCCGGACCTGGCTGCGCACATCACCATCGTCAGGCAGCGCGGCGTGCGCCTCTGGGGGCCGCCCATTCCCGAAGTCTTCCCCGACATCCCCCGCGCTGACTATCTGGATTCCGTGCGCGGCGATGTCCTCAGCGACGAGTTCGGCCTTGCGTCCGCGGACGCGTCGCCTGTCTACGCCCTGCTCAACGGCTGCCGCACCCTCGCCTATCTTGTCTGCGGACAAACGCTCTCCAAAGACGAAGGCGGCGAGTGGGCGCGGCGACATCTGCCGCCGGCTTATCGCACTGCGGTCGAGCAAGCGCTGTATGCCTACCGGAACCTAGCCGGCGACGAAGGGTTGGCCAGCGCGGCCGCGCTGGCGCTAGCACAATACCTGCGCAGCCGTATAACGGCAATCCTGGCTGTGCCGGAAGAGACGGATCGCTGAACAAAGCCTTTCTGCAAAACCCGCTTGGAGGTGTAGACTTAGGCCCGGTTTTTGCTTGCTGCCAAACAGGCGGAGACGCCACACAGGAGAATGGGATGCAGACACTGTTTTTCGAGCGTCCGGCGGGCGCTATCGCTTACGACGATAGCGGCGACGCAGGCGAACTGGTGATGATGCTGCCCGGCATGGGCGACCTGCGCGCCGAATACCGTTTCGTCGCGCCGCTGCTGCGAGCCGCCGGTTACCGCACCGTGACGGCGGACCTGCGCGGGCTGGGCGAATCAAGCGCTCATTGGCCCGAATACACTGTGCCGGCCGTGGGCGATGATATCCTGGCCCTCATCGACCACCTGGACGCAGGCCCGGCCCACATCATCGCGACCTCTTTCACCCCGGCCGCAGCGATCTGGGCCGCGGCGGAACGCCCGCAAGCGATCCGCTCGCTCATCCTGATCGGGCCGTTCGCACGCACGATCAAAATGAGCCTGGTGCAACAGATCGGCATGTGGGCGATCATGCATGGGCCGTGGAAGGTGCGCGCCTGGGAGCTGTTTTACCAGTCGCTCTACCCGACGCGTAAGCCGGACGATTTCGCCGCCTATCTAGCCGAGTTGCGCGCCAATCTGGCTGAGCCAGGCCGCTTTGCCGCCACCAAGGCCATGGGCGAAGCCCCGCGCGCGCCCGCGGAAGAACGCTTTGGACGAGTCCAGGCGCCGGTATTGATCGTGATGGGAAGCAAGGACCCGGATTTCCCCTCGCCGGAAGAAGAAGCGCGCTTGCTGGCCGAGCGTCTGTCGGGCGAGGTCGCCATCATCGAGGGGGCCGGGCACTATCCGCAGGCGGAGATGCCGGAACAGTTCATGCCGATCGCGCTGACGTTCCTGCAAAAGAACCGGGGAATAGCCTAGGCGCATACGAAATAGGGACGAAGCGCGCGCCGGGCCGGTTTACGGCCCCCAACTCACCTGCTGCTCATCCCCAAAGCTATAGGTGAGAGGGATGTCGATGGGCAGCGGGCGCTGGTTCGACCCGTCCGCATCCATCACCCACAGCCGCCACGGCCCGGCGGAGCCGCCTTCGCTGCGGTTGCTCAGGAACGCGATGGACTCGCCATCCGGACTCCACGCCGGGGCCACGTTGCTGGGCAGTTCTTCGACCAGGGTCGTGGCGGGCCGCGTCAGCGCAACCTTGCCCGTGCCGTCCGGGTTGACCTTGAAGATTTCCCAGTGACTGGCTTCCTTGCCCTGGTAGACGATGGCCCCGCCGCCAGGCTGCCAATCGGGGTCGTGGAAGAATGGCTTGAGATAGTCGAAGATCACCAGGCGATTCTCGGCATTGGGTTCATCCGCCGTGATCTGCAAGCCGGCATCCGACTGATAGACGACGCCGGCCTCGTTCCAATCGGGCGTCCGCGCCGACGAGAGCGTGGCAAGGTCGTGAAAACCGTTGCCGTTCGTGTCGACAACCGACAATTTATAGGAAACCTGGGTGATCAGCATGTCGGGGTCGAGCTTGATCTTCTTGCCGTCCGGCCCCACAATGTCATCCGCCTCTTCCTCCGGAATACACCCGAACGGCCCCAACATGTAGCAGCGCAGCACTTCGTCCCCGCGCGAGAAGACGATCTGGCCCCCATCCGGGCTCCACTTGGGCGAGGCGAGCCGCTGTCGTCCGGAATAGATCAGGCGCTGGTTGCCGCCGTCGATGTCGATCAGATAGAGGCCGTTCTCGCCGCCGTCACGCGTAAAGGCCACCGTGCTGCTGTCCGGGCTGATGGCGGGATCAAAGCCGTAGGTGAGAGCTCGGAGCGAACCGCTCTCCAGGTTATAGGCGTAGATCATGCCGCCGTTGCTTTCCTCAAAGACGAGCGTACCGCGCAGACCTATGTCGCTGCTTGGGGTGTCCGCTGCCGGCGCGCTGTCGCTTGTGCTAACCTGGGCAACCGGGGCGGCGGTCATCGCGACCTCCGTAACCGTGTCAGCTGAGCCGGTTTCGTCCGAGACCGGCAAGCCCGCCGGCGGCGCGCTGAGCGCGACAAACTCGGCGGACACCCAGCCGAAGCCGTCCGCCGTAGCGGGCAGCGCCACCATAATCCAGGCATCGCCGGCGCTGCGCGCCAGCGCGATGAACTGCTCGCCGGGGTCGGCCTTCGTCACAATCGCATAGCCGGAACCGGGGCCGGCGCGCACGTTCAGCCTTGCATCCTCGGTAATGACCGTGGCTGTGATGATGGCGGCTTGGATCGGCGCGGCTTCAGGCGTCGACGCACCTTCGCCCGCCTCCTGTATCTCACTAGCCGCGACTGGTGACGCAGCCGGGTCGTCCTCCGGCGAAGCTTGGGCGACGAGGCCCTCGACGACGAGGCCCTCGTTGCCGGCAGGCAGTACGGGCAGGCCGGCCGTTTCGAAGATGACCAGGCGCGCGGTCTCGGCCCAGCCGGCCGCGTCCTCGCTCTGTACGAGCAGCCAGCCGCCGTCCGCGCTGCGGCCGATGGCGGTCAGCACCGCGCCCGCGGGCAGTGCGGCGTGGGCGCTCCCCTGGGGCCGGTCGTAGAGGTCCGCGCCCAGCGCGCCCGCCAGCGCAATCGAGCGAACTTCACCGCCGGACGGCGCAGCAGGCGTTTCCACAGCAGGCGTCGTCGTTGTGACGTCCGGTTCGGGTGCGGCCTCCGCCTGTATCGTCTCAGCAGGCGGTGCGCCGCCCTCGCCGCCGGGGAAACGCGGCGTGCCGTCAACCGGGGGGAAACCGCCTTCGCCGCGGGGCATGCCTTGCCCGGTTCGCCCGCCTGGGCTTACGGGCGCAGCAGGCTGTTCACCCACGACCGCAGCGTCCGTTTGGGGCGGCTGGACATCTGCCGAGGACGGCGCGAAAGGCGTGGCCTCTGCCTCTTGCGCACCCATCGCGGGCGGCCCTGCCCTATTCGCATCTACGGCAGCGGGCAGACCGTCGCCGGAAGGCGCAACCAGCTGCACAGGAGCTGCGTCCGCAGGGGTGATGCCCAGCCGCGGCAGCGCTATGGCCGCCGCCACAAAGATCACAGCCAGGACGACAACTCCGCCCAGTAAGGCTTTCAGGTCCGTCAGCCACGCAGAATGGCGTTTCATGGCATCTTCCTATCTAGCGACCGCCGCCAGGAGCCCCGCCCATCGGCACGCCCCCGCCGCCGCCAGGTCCAAAGCGGAAACTATTGCCGCCCACAAAGGAGGTGACACTGCCGACCACCTGATCGCCGGCGCGCAGTTCCGGCGACTGCACCACGATCCACTCGCCCTGCACGCTGCCCGGCGTGACGGCCACGCGCTGCATCGCCCCGTCACGCACCACCATAACAACCGCGCCATCTTCTTGCTGGCGGATGGCGTTGTTGGGCACAAGCCAGGCGTCTTCCGCCACAGCCGTCGTGTCCTGCATGGCGGCGACCGCGGTCATGCCGGGCAGCACGCCTTCCAACGATTCGGGATCGAGGCGAATGGTGACCGGATAGTAGACAATGCCCGACGAGGTATCGCTGGACGGGGCGATATAGTCGATTACGCCGTCAAAGGTGCGGCCGGGAATGGCGTCGATCTCGATCTGGGCGGGCTGCCCGGCCGTGAGTTTCACCACGTCGATCTCGGCCACGTTCACCGTCAGTTCGAGCTGGGTCGGGTCGGCCACCGCGGCGATCAGCGCGCTCTTGCTGACGCGCTCGCCCTGTTCTGCATCCACCGCCATCACGGCGCCGTCAATCGGCGACACAACCTTGAGCTTGGACAAATTGGTATAGGCCTCTTCCAGGTCGACAATCGCTCTTTCCAGCGAAATCTCGGCGTCGCGCAGGTCCAGCGCAGAGGGGCCGATCTGGAGGTTGAGCAGGCTGGCGCGGGCCTGGGCGACCTTGGCCTCGGCGCTGGCGATCTCGGCCTCGGTGGGGGATTTGAGCAGATCGTCCAGCTTGGCCTGCGCGTCTTGGATGCTGCTGCGCGCCGACTCCAGATCGGAGTCAGAGGCGGCGGCTGTAGCCGTCTCGTAAGCGGCCAGCGCGGACTCGTAGTCAATAGTGGCGTCTTGTAAAGCGACGGCCTGGCTGGTCATGCCTGCGCTGGTCTGCCAGGCGATCCTGTCGTAGTCCTCCTGCGCTTTCTGCAAGGCCACTTCCTTCTTGCGCAAGTCTGCGCTCAGTTGCGTCAGTTCCGCCGCGGTGGGGCCTTGGAGCAATTCGTCGTAACGCGCCTGGGCAGAGGCGAGCGTACTGCGCGCTGCCGCGATCTGCGCTGCGCTCGGCCCCTGTTTGGTTTCTTCCAGCGCCTCCAGCGCTTCGGCCAGGGCCGCCTCGGATGCGGCAATGTCGGCAGGGTCCGAGGCTTCGGTGAGCTGCGCCAGTTGCGTCTTGGCAGTTTCCACGCTCAACTCGGCGCGCCGCACCGCGCGCTCCAGATCGGGGTTGGTGAGCGTAAGCAGCAGATCGCCGCGGGCCACAAAGTCGCCGGGCTTCACCAGCACGCCGCTGACCGTGCCTTCCACCTCGAGCGCAACGGAGCGCAGATTGACCAGTTGGATGTTGCCCGAAGCGCTGACCTCTCCCAGCATGCTCGCCGCCGGCTGGATCTGCACCGTGCTCGCCCCTTCGGGCAAGACGCCCTCGCCTTGCGTCGCGGGCGCAGAGGACGGCGCTCCCCCGCCTGTCAAGGAAGCCAACATCTGCCGGCCGCTCTCTGTCGCCGTGGCAAAGACGTAGAGCGCGACGACTAGGACAACCGCCGATAAAAGGGCGAGTATCCAACCTTTTCTGGACATAACAGGAATCTCCTAACTGCCGGTTACTCAAAGCGCAGCGCTTCGATCGGGTCGAGGCGCGTGGCGCGCATGGCGGGGTAGATGCCAAAGATAAAGCCGCTGGCGGAACTGACGCCGAGCGCCAGAAGCAGCGCTTGCGGCTCGATGATCACGGCAAAGGTAAAATTCGGGATGCGCCCCACGGCAAAGGCAAGGCCAAAGCTGATGCCCATGCCGATCAGCCCGCCGATCGTGGCGAGCACCAGCGACTCGATCAGAAATTGGAGCAGAATATCGCTGTCGTGCGCGCCGACGGCCTTGCGCAGCCCGATCTCGCGCGTCCGCTCGGTGACCGATACGAGCATGATGTTCAT
>Ga0334886_1003002_pt1 | contig 15737 bp, 12 predicted proteins | sample GraSluR1_MG_9_FD_207232 | JGI IMG/M metagenome (GOLD analysis project Ga0334886, IMG submission 207232) | Sludge microbial communities from methane-producing bioreactor in Wageningen University, Netherlands - Granular Sludge_27_06-R1 | ecosystem: Engineered > Bioreactor > Anaerobic >...
TCAGCTCTCAGCTGTCAGTAATTTTCAGTTTTACTATTTTACTTTAACTCTAGGCACTTTAGGCACTCTAGGCACTCCGAACTTTTTTAACTAGAACGCCAACCCCATCCTCACATTAACAAACGAGTCCCTCGTATTGTCTCTGTTCCACTGGACCAGCAATCCCGGACCCGCAACCAGGGAGAGAGAGCCGTTGAGCTTGATTCTCAGTCCTGCTCCGGCTCCGGCAAGGAGCTTTGATTTTTCTTTAATATCCGATGGGCTTAAGAGTAATCCGCCATTACCATACAGGAAAGGTGAAACCTTTCTGTCGGTAAGGATAAGTCTCGCATCAAGGAAAATTGGGAACAAAGGCCCTTCATTGTAGAAAAGAATCCCTGCACCTAATCCTCCGGCTAATGACGGCTGACATTTTATACGTGAGATTATCAGCTTATAACCATGCATGGTCAGGATACCGTAATGTTGTTTGGAATATTCAACATCAGTGCTTCCCAGGCCATAAGCATAGGTGAGTTCATTGATATTAATGTATCCCGATTTCTTATTCATTACCACAGTTCTCAGATCAGGTTCCTCAGGATCCTGTCCGAAAACAGATGTGGCAAAAAACAGGATAACAATAATTGATAGAAGTCTTTTCATTTCAATTTATTTCTGAAGTAAATATACACAATACAAAAGGGAAATCCAAACTTATGGCAAGGCTGAATGCTTGAAAATGAGGCATTTTGAGAACCTTAATCCGGTAAAACAGGCTGTCTGTATAAGGAATCTTTTTATTAATACCGGTAAAAGAGGCGTTAATCAAAAAAGAAGAAAAAGCTGTCAGCTGCAAAGAAGCTCAGGTTTTGCCAGCCATAGTCCAGTTTATAGGGACGACGGCTGGGCTCAGAGCTTCAGCCTACGCTACCTCCTTCGCTAAAGCTACGGAGGTCAAGAAAGCTTCGGCTGGCAAAGCAGGGCTCAGGGAAAAAGGTACTTATATTTCTGAAGAGATTGCAGTGGTCGTAAGTCGGGGATCCTTAAGTGTTGCCCATCTGTGAAAGGGAATCACAGTTATTTTTTTCCCGGTTATGGTAAAAGAATCATCCTGATTGTAAGTTATGATTTTTCCTTCTTTTACGTTAAAAAAATCCATTGCTCCTGTCAGGCCCTTTAATTCTCTGTCCATATTATCCTGATCCAATTGCCAGCATGATTGGAAAATACCTGATAATTTTCCTCTGTTAAATGTTATAAAGTCGCACTCCTTTGTTTCTGCAAAGTAATATATTTCCCTTGTTAAGCGACGTAAGTGCATAAAGGTCATGTTCTCGAGCATTCGGCCGTTATCAGGTGTGAAGTTTACAGAATTGGCTTCAATAAGACCATTATCAATACTATATACTTTCTTGGGGTTGACAATTTGCACTTTATGTGAATAACTGAACTTTGGCAGAAAGTAAAAGAGATATGCGTTGCTGAAGTGTGACAGGTATTCCATCACACTTGAGGAAGAACCAATGTCAAACAGTTTTCTGAGGCTGTTGCCTGTAACGGGTTTTGTTGCATTTGAGATCAGCCAGACCGCAAGTTGCTGCAATGATGATATATTCTTAATATTATACCTGATAGCGATATCTCTTATTACTATATCATTAAAAGTATTCATTAAGATTTCAGACTTGTCTGATTTAACCATCTCAGGAAAACCTCCCTGCTGCCTGTATTTATCAGATGACTGAGCATCTGGTTTTAATCCCGTAAATGAAATATATTCATTGTAAGAAAAAGGGAAAAGCTCTTTTGAAATGTGCCGGCCGGTAAGTTTGGTCCCCAGTTCCCTGCTCAGCATAGAAGCATTGGATCCTGTTAAAAACACCCTGTATCCTTCATCAAGCCGGAATCTTATATAGTTTTCCCATTTACCAATATTTTGTATCTCATCAAAAAACAGAATATTAATTCCACGTGCTTCAACAACCTCCTGTAAACGATTGAAATCACCAGGCTCGAATCCAGCCAGACGAGGGTCTTCAAAGTTTAAATAAATGGTATTATCGCCGATCACTTTGTTTATTTGCTGTAATAGCGTGCTTTTCCCGCATCGTCTTATACCTGTTATTATCAATGCATGTCTGGGAAACTGTAAGAGGTCAGGAATTTCTCTTGTCAGTCCGGTGTCAAGCTGACTCAATCGTTCCTTTTGGGAATCTATGATTTGTTCTAAAACAAGTTTTGACAGCATTGCTAATAGTTTTCGTTTGTAAAGTTAACTATCTTTTGTTTATAACGAAAACTTTTCAGGTAGAATTATTTGATAAATATTATTTTATTTACAGCCAGGTGTTTCGTGTTTCGCTTAAAAAGGCTCAGAGCACAGGGCACAGGGCACAGGCTTTGCGGGCCATAGCTGGCCGAGGGTTAGCGAAGGGCTGGCTAAGAGGTAGTTTTATTTCTGAAGAGATTGCGGTGGTCGGAAACCAGAGATTATTAAGTTTAAGTTCCATTTAATGTAATATTAATCCACTATCAGGTTCTTAATAGTGTAAAAACACTACATTAATATTAACTTTCAATATCATGCAACATTTTTTTATCTTTTTAGCGTGTTCCGGGTTTGGTGTTCAGCGTTCTGTGGTCCGACGGTGCGACGGCACAAAGGTCCGATGGTTAAGTTAAACTCTAATTGATTGCTTACATGGGAATAAGGTCATTGCGAGGCCCGTTTTACGGGACGAAGCAATCTATGGCTATTAATAAAATGTTTCTCGCAGATTTACGCAGAAGTCCGAAGCCCCCCGCCTGACCGCTGACGCAGTCAGTCGGGCAGGGAAGCCCGAAGATGAGGAGCGAAGCCGAAATTCCTCGACAGCGGAACCGAACCGAATACTGAATACCGATTACTGAATACCATCTTACCGAGGACCTACGACCCAGTACCCTATCCAATCATATCCCATAGTATCCCCTGACTGGTGCCGCTCGTAAATATTCAGTAGTTTTCCTCTTTCGCTCAAAATTCCTGAAGAGCGCTGCCACTCTTTCCTCCGTTTCGCCCATTACCGCCGCGACCTCAGCGACCGGATATCCGTTCTCAAATCCGTACCAGTACCTGTCCATCAGGTCGAAAGGAAGCTGGTAGAAGAACTCTTCCTGGGTCTGTTCTGCAGAATAGGTATCGGTCGTTGGGGTACGTTTGATTATAGCTTCCGGTATGCCAAGATATTCGGCCAGCTGGTAAACCTGGGTCTTGTAGAGGTTACCGATGGGCATTACGTCAGCAGCACCATCGCCGTGTTTTACGAAGAAGCCCTGTTCCTGCTCGTGCTTGTTGGGTGTGCCGATGACGGCATAATGAAGCCTTTCGGCATGGTAGTACAGCATCGACATCCGTGTCTTTTGCTTGAAGTTTGAGGCGGCAACGATCTGCAGATACTCTTTTGCCGGAAGGATCTTTTCCTGTTCTCTTCCGCTGCTGTCGATAATAGTAAGATGAAAAATAGGGGGGAGGTTGCTGTAGAGGCTACTCTCTCTAACCCCTATCTTCATTTTGTAAGTTGCGGGATCATATTCCGGAAAAACCCTCTTTACAGCTTCATCCCGCCTTTCATAACAACCAAACCCGTAAAGGGCAGAGGTTATCTCTTCCTTTATTGCTTCTACCCCGAACTTATCGGCCAGTTCACGGGCCAGCATCTCACTGTCTGGACTTGAATCCTTCTCGGGAAGCATAATGCCAAGGACCTTTTCAGGTCCGAAAGCTTTGGCGGCCAGGGCCAGGCAAACTGAAGAGTCGATTCCTCCGCTTATGCCTATCACGCCGCCAATGCGTTTGAATGTCTGCAGGACATCTGTGCGGAGTTTTTGAACTATCTCATTGACAACGAATTCAACGTCGTCAAGAAGGATGATGTCTTTTGAAAAGGGTTTCCGTGATTCCATAATAAAAAATATAAACATGCCGCCGCTACGCGGCTCAAACAATTCCTGGTTAATACTTCTGCTACAAACATATCGCCACTACGTGGCTCAAAATCAACATTCAATATTCTTCTTCAAAGCCCCCTTTAGGGGGTTTGGGGGCTTTTTGCCCCCCAGGGGGGGTGGGGTGTGTTCGCCTTTACTGGGGTTGGGCTGGGCCATCCTCCACAATCTTCAAATTCCTCAACTCCCCACCCCTGAACTCCTCATTATTATTCTCAATGAACTGGTGGTGCAGGAGGTGTGTTGAAATAACCGAAGTTAATGCCATATTATCAACTTCAGATGCGATACCTGTTTTTTCAATCTTCGATAACAAAGATGAAATTGAATCATGATCAAATACCCCTGCCCGCTTTGTATATGTGTCTGATAACATGTACTTAACATATTCAGGTGCATCCTTCGACAGGAAGGCACTGCTTATTGGCGCCCTGTATGGCTGTTTTGGGCGTTTGATTATGCTCTCAGGAATCTTGCCTTTCAGTAGCTTCTTAAGTAAATATTTTTCCGTAAGCCCGTTAAGCCTGAATTTTGGAGGAAGGCTGGCACAGAATTCGATAACCCTGTAGTCGAGAAACGGATAGCGTCCTTCCACCGAGTTTGCCATACCCATCCTGTCGCCCTGAGAGGAGAGCAGATAACCGGAAAGAAAGATCGAGATCTCCAGCCACTGTGCTTTAGCCAACGAATCCCATGAATTGAAATCCTCCGGCAGTTGTTTCTCGAGCTCTGTAAATGGTGAATAATCCTTAAGCTCATCATGTATCCTTTCTGAGAGATGCTTTTTAATATGGTTGGAGTTGTTCCATCTCAGAAGGTGCGAATAGAACGGATCATTCACCTCATTGAGCTTATATCCGAAGAACATCTTCAGAATGTTTGGATTTGCATTTCTCAGGTGTGGTATATCGGGGTAGATCTTTTTAAGGAGCATCGGACGAATGGATGATCCTGGTTGTGATGCCCAGAATCGCCTTATGATAGCCTCCCTGAAGATATCGTAGCCTGCAAGCATCTCATCGGATCCTTCGCCGGTAATCACCACCTTTATATTATTATCCCTTACCAGCTTTGAAAGGATCATCATTGGAGCGGGCGCTGTTCTTGTTATGGGTGTCTCGGAGTGCCAGACTACCCTGGGAAATGAATCAGCTATATCCTTTGATGTGCATGTAACAGATCTGTGATTTGTATCAAGATACTTCACCGCTTCTTCCTGGTACCTGCTTTCATCAAAATCCTTATCTTCAAATCCGATTGAGAATGTATTAAGAACTCCGGGTTCTATGTCTTTAATATATGCAACCGTGGCACTCGAGTCAATCCCTCCGCTCAGGTATGCTGCAACCTCCACATCAGCTCTCAGTCTCAGTCTGACGGCACTTGTAAACAGCTCGTGGAAACCGTCAAGGGCATCTGGTAAACTTATACCCGAATATTTTTCTGAAAAGTCCAGTTTCCAGAACCTTTCTGTTTTAAGCCCTTCCCGGTTTACAACCATGCAATGTCCGGGTGACAGCTCGAAAATATCTTTAAAGGGAGTGAATGGGGTGATCGTCGACCAGAAGGTATATACCTGATTCAGGCTTTCGGGACTGAATTCCCGCTGAATATGGTCAGATCCGAAGATTGACTTGATCTCGGATGCAAACGTAAAGATGCCGTTGGTATAGTTATAGTAAAGAGGTCTTATCCCAACCCTGTCCCGTGCCAGAAAGAGCTCCTCTTTCTGTTTGTCCCATATTGCAAGGGCAAACTGACCATTCAGTTTATTGAGGCAATTTTTGCCTTCATGGGCGTATAACTGTACGATTACCTCGGTGTCTGTCTGGGTAGTGAACCTGTAGCCCTTTTCTTCAAGGTCTTTGCGCATCTCCAGGTAGTTGAATATTTCCCCGTTATAGACTATCCAGTATCTGCCGGTCTGATCCGGGACCGGCTGCTGGCCGGTGGTCAGGTCGAGGATACTCAGCCTCACATTGCCCATGGTGGCAGAAGGAGAGTTATAGATACCGCTCTCATCGGGACCACGATAACTTATCGAGCGAAGCATCCGTTTAACAACATCCATGGTGTTCGCCCTGCCATTGTAGTCGATGATACCCGCTACGCCGCACATAATCAGTTGGCTTTTTTGCGATTGACAAAATCGGTAATTGCCAGTATTGATTCGAAGTTTTCTTCTATAAGGTCGTTATCGTTTGTCTTTATTTTAAATTCCTCTTCGAGAAATGTAATCAGAGTAATGAATCCCATGGAGTCAATATACCCCTCCTTGAAAATAAGTGAATCCTCCTTTATCTTCTCCTTATCAACAAAAACACTCTGAAGAATATACTCTTTAACCTTCTCCTTTACTTCTGAATTATTCATATTATTCATAATTTTTCAGTCTCATAATTCATATCTCATTTCTCATCACTCACAACTCACAACTCATCCATCATTTATCATCTATCATCTTCTATCATCTTTTCACCCCCCCTGCCCCCCCTCAAAGGGGGGGATTTTTGTGCAGTTATTTATCCCTCTACCAGGGATCAAAGCCCCCTTTAGGGGGTTTGGGGGCAAACTCCTCACTTTTTATAGTACGCATTATACCTCCCGTACCTGCTCTCCTTGATGTTCAGATCATTAAACACCACGTCGAAATTCTTAATATTGTTACTGCGAAACATGTCGAGTACTCCGTTGAAAACATCTTTTCTTGTGTGATTGTTACGGCACACAAGCAGGATATGATCAGCATATTTGATCAGAGGTGTGGCATCGGCAACAAGTCCTGTAGGAGTTGCATCTATTATCACATATTCGTATTTATCCTTAAGGTAATTCATTATTTCGTCAAGTGCTCCTGCCTCAATAAGTTCGGCAGAGTTTGGCAGAACTGGTCCGGCAGGAATAAAAGAAAGATGCTCCATGTCGGTTTTAAAGATTATATCATCTTTCGGAGTATGATTGACCATATAGTTGGACAGACCTTTTGAATTCTCTTTTTTGAACTTATTATGGAGTGTAGGCCTGCGAAGGTCGCAGTCAACAATAATGGATTTATTACCCACAGAAGCAATTGAAGCGGCCAGGTTAAATGAGACAAAACTCTTTCCATCCTGTGGTTGTGCGGATGTTACCATTATAATCTTAAGAGGTTCGGATCTGAACTTGAGGAAGAGACTGCTTCGCAGGTTTCTGAAAGACTCGGCAATCGGCGTACCGGGCTTCTCCGTTACTACAGCTTCCGTCTTGTAATAATTAGTATATATTAGGCTCAGGACGGAACGTTTTATCATATTTTCAACATCACTGACTACTGATATCTTTTCGTTAAAAAAGCTCTTAAGTATTATCCAGGCAGTAGGAATAAGGAAAGCGAAAAATAATCCGATTATCAGGTTTAGCTGCTTTCTTGGCGAGAGAATAGTACTTGTGACAGCTCTTGCAGGCTCAAGGATCTCATAATCAGGATAATTTGATGCCATTGTGATGGCTGCTTCCGAGCGTTTCTGCAGAAGGAATGTATACATCGCATCGCTTAGGTTGAACTTTCTCTGCATATTTACCATGTTCAGTTCGGTCCTGGGTAGTCTTGAGATCTCATTAGAGACCTTTTCAGCTCTGTAATTCAACTCATTCTGTGTAAGATTAAGGGTATTCAGGTTATTCCTGACATTCTCAATGATTTGCTGTCGCAGAAGCTTGATCCTATTCTCCAGCTGGCCCAGGAAAAGGTTCTTTTCTGTCTTATTGCTCAGAATAGCTGATCGTTCCGCATTACTGGAATGGAGCTCGAGTATAAGGGAGGTCATAATGGGGTCCACAACAACACTTGAGGGAGGTGCAAGTCCTGCCAGATCAGGATTTTTATCGAGATACTCGAGTACATAATTATAGTAACGTTCCTGGGCCTGGAGTGTCATTCGTTCGTTGTCTATCTGGGTAAGTTGTGCCAGAGCCTGTTGTCCCTGATAGCTGAGGTCAGTTACCTGATAGGCGGACCGGAAATCGCTCAGCTGAGACTCCGATATAACAAGAGAATCTGACATATCAGATAGCTGTGATTCGATAAAAACCAATGTATTATTCGCTATTTTGTTCTTTTTGGAGAGGTTGTCATCGAGGTATGTCTCGAGATATCTGTTCAGGAAATCTATTGTAAGTCCGAGGTTTTCCCCCTTAAGTTTTACATTAATAAGAGAGGATCTTATACTTACCGGTTCCACAACAAGTCTTCCAAGGAATTGTTTTGTAAGCTGATCGAGGTGATAAAATTCAAAATAATAATTACCCGGGTCGTCAGGATCTGCTGGTTTGAAATCCCGGTTCGGTGAGATTGAAAATTTTAAGAATTTATTTGTAATCGTTTCATTGAATCTGCAAATGGTATCTATTCTCAATACATTAAACTGGCTTACAATGTAATTGTCAACGTAATTATAAAGGGAAGCCTCATCTTCGGAGGCGGTAAGCCTGTAATATTCTTCATCGAGAAAATCTATGTAAAACCTGACGTTGATAGGTTGAACATGTGATCTGTCGATAGAAACCGTGTATGGAGTGGAGCCGTAAAGTTGTCCTCTTTGTTTCAGTAATTTACTCTTTTCAATAAAATATCCTGTCTCAAGGTTAAGCTTTTTAACCGTTCCTGATACAAGACCAAATGAGCTGAGGCTTGTTACATCATTTTCCAGGTTTCTTGCCTGAGAAAAGGCTCCGAGTCCGCTAAGAAGATCGTTTGATCTCAGCATGGAGGCTCTTCTATCCTCTACCGGACCGATTATTGAATTGGCTTCATATATCGTCGGGGAAAACTTGTTTAGCAGAAAAGCTCCTGCCATACAGATAATAAAGCTGGCGATATAGAAAGATTTATAAGATAAGGCCTGTAATATAAAGTCCTTGATATTAAAAGCTTCAGAGCTGTGCTCACTGTTATCTGACATTTATTTTATTATTTGTTCAACTTAGAAACTGACACCGGTAAAAAGCAAAACTGCAATCAGGGTTGTAATAGAGCTTAGTACTGTTGTATATGTGATATTTGAGTAACTTGAGGACACGGCTTTCAGCGGTTCAACTACCACCACATCGTTTGGATTAACATAAAACTGATCCCTGGTCGAAATCTTCGAATCGGACAGATTCAGCCGGTAATGCATTATCTTATCTCCTTCGTGTCTGATCAGGATGATATTCTTTCTGTCACCATACCGTGTTATACCTCCTCCAAGACCCAGTGCTTCATAGATATTGAGTTTATCATGCGTGAAGCCGTACACACCCTGCCGGTTAACTTCACCGACAACTGTAACCTGGTTGTCGACATATTTAACCACTACAGAGATGTTCGGAACATAGTCGCTAAGGGCTTCCTCTATCTTTACTGAAGCCTCTGCGGTTGTCAGCGAGCCGACATTAATGCTTCCCACAAACGGGAAATGTATATTGCCTTTCTCATCAACATGGTATCCCACTATACCACTTGAAGCATAACTCCCTGACCTTATTTCATCGGCAGTATTAAATATCTGGCTTGTCTGAGGATCAATGCTCACCACTCTTATGTATAATTTATCAAATGGCATAATCGGCTTCTGGACCCTGGGATTTCCAAATGGTTCCTTTAACTCATTGATGTCGTTGAAGTAACTCAGCTGCCTCTGGGGCACGCATGATACTGCAAAAATCATCAGGAACAGGGCTCCTGCTTTAAGGTAAGTTAACTTCATGGTATTCATTTTAAATTATAATCCTGTTCTCGAAAATACTGTTTTTATTGTTTTGAGTAAAATTATAAAATCCAATCGAGGTGACCAATTATCAATATAAGCTAAATCCAATTCCATCCATTGTTCGAATTTTATGCTGTTCCTGTCGGGTTTGATCTGCCAGAAGCATGATAATCCCGGCTTAACCGAAAGGCGTCTTAACTGCCACCTCTTGTATTGTTTTGTTTCCTCCTGTAGAGGAGGCCGTGGGCCTATCAGCGACATTTCGCCCTTTAATACATTTATAAGCTGAGGGAGCTCGTCAAGTCCGCTTTTACGGAGAAATCCCCCTATCATTGTGATCCTTGGGTCATTCTTAATCTTAAACACAGGGCCATCAGCTTCGTTCTCGGTGACCAGTTCGTTCTTTATCTCATCTGCATTGGACACCATGGTCCTGAATTTATACAGATTGAACTGGCGGCCCCTGAGGCCAACCCGGGGTTGTTTGTATATTACCGGACCCTTTGAGGTGAGCCAAACCAGCAGACTGATAATAAGCATCAAAGGAGATAAAATGAGAAGAAGTATCACGGAAATATTTATATCCATAAATTTTTTTACACCAAGCGCAAAGGGTCTGTGAGGTATATTTGTGAAAGTCAGGAATTTCTCATTTGCTATTATTGAAACAAACGCGTTTGTCAACATTGGCTGACGGTCGCGTGTCATAAGATGGAAAGCTACGCCCAGCTCCTCACATGATCTGATGGATTTCCTTATATCAGCGGGGTTTATCCGGTTTTTAATATAGAATACCTCGTCGATAGTATCAACCTCCATGAGTTCGTTAAGTGAATCTTTTGCTTTTTCAGGAAGTATTTTAAATACTCCCCGGTATTTTTCATTTACTTTTCCCGAATTAGAGAAGATGATCATGATTTTGTATCCCCATTCGGGGTTTTCCCTTAATGTTTCTATAAATGGAATGGAAGATTCGTCAGCAATAATTACTATGTTCAGGAAGTTAAAACCTCTTGCCCTGTATGTTCTGAATACTTTGTATTCGAATAGTCTTACAAAAAAAAGGAAAACAAATCCCAGAATTGTGAACTCGATCAGAAATAGCCGGGATATTGCGTAAAGTTTAAATACAAAATAGAATATCAGAAGTATTGCACCAATTGCAACAGCCGACTGGAAGTATTCAACCAGCATGGTGCTGTAGCGCTTGGTTCTGGGAATTTCTGTTGCCTTAAGAATATATAATGTTATAAGCCATATCGGCAAAATTGCCAGGAAAATCCACCGGAGGCTGTGATGTGAGAAGAAGAAAAAGCCTTCAAGGGAGTGATAATTAATAATGTAGGCAACCTGAAAAGCAGAGGCAATAGCAATAATATCAATTATCCCCAGGAATATGTTCAGCTTATTCCCCTTTTTAAGGAATGGTATGATTTTGAGCCGTATGAGTGTGCCTATGATATCCATGTATACTAATCCTTACATCAGATAATTCTAATTCATAAAAACATTTAAGTCCTTTTATATTCTTTCCTCTTAGCCTGTTCAGGTGCTGCCATCTCTTGTATTGACTGCCATGAAATAAATTAATCCGTTTATTTCAGTCATGTCAGCAATATTAAATCCGTGTGATTCCAAAACTTTTTTAACGCCATTACTTGTCAATCGCTTCTCTGTCCGTGAATCTATAAGATTGATAATATCAATAATAAATCTTATCGATTGATAAAGCGGGATTGCCATACCCTCCCGGTTCTTATCCTCCCCGAACCGTCCCATAAACCTGGCCCCTGAAGGCAATAATCTGTAAATTGAGTGCAAAAAGCCGTCCAATTGCCCGATACGGTTCAGATGCTTCAGATTTACCAGTATCCTGATCCCTTTAAGATCATCAATATCATAATAGTAATGGTGCATAGATGAAAGGATCATCATATCAGGCTTCTTTGCCAGTTCCAGCCAGTCGAGGTAGTAAAAGAAATCTTCACAATCTTCAGCAGCCAGTTTATTGAATAAAGGATTTTTACCGGCCTCGCAGGAGGTAATTTTCCTCCTGGCGAAAGCAGGCTTAAATACCTGTTCATTAAGTATTTCAGAGCGCTTTGAATGTGACAGGTTTTCCATTGTTTGAAATTCGAATCTCACAAACAAAAGTATTCAAATAAAGCATTCGAGTCAAGGGTGCGGGATCTCTTAAAGGGTTATTTAAACGGGTACTTTTACTTTTTGTCAAAGGAAAAGACCTTTATATCATTTCAGGGCACTGACTGGTACAAAAAAACAGCAGATTCGTCAAAACATTGGTGAAATTTACGACTGATTCAGCTCGTTTGTATTCTTATTGCCGGTTTGTGTTCATTAAAAAATTGTATATCAAATAGATAAATGGATTTCTGATGTTTAAAACATGTGCAAAACTGATTTTTGTCATTTTGACAAACTGCCGGTAAAAAATGATGATGGAATAGCGGTCAGCTATCAGCTATTTAACGGTACAACGGTACAACGGTACAAAGGTGTAACGGTACAAAGGTACAAAGGTACAAAGGCGCAGCGGTGCAGCGGCGCAGCGGCGCAACGGCGCAACGGTTAAGAAAAAGTTTCTCGCGGATATGCGCAGATTTATCCGCTGAGTTACGCAGAAGTCCGGAGACCCCCGCCTGAACGCTGACGCAGTCAGTCGGGCAGGGAAGTCCGAAGTCCGCGTCATTCGGCCTTCCACCTTCGCTAAAGCTACGGTGTACGATGTCGGCCGTCATATTTAATGACAATTTAATGACAATTGAATGACAATTGAATGACAATTGAATGTCGAAGCGCAGCGGAGATCCCGCACAGCAGGAACTATCGAATGACCAAATAATTCGCTTTGTCGCTCCATCGTTTCTTCGCTCCCTGCTCTGCGCCCTGCGCTCTGCGCTTTTTTAACAAAGTCCTGATAATAATACATAATGGAAGGGGCTTCAGGCAAAAAAAAGGGTACCCTTTTGAGGCACCCTCTTTTGTTGCTGGTTCTATAATTTAAACTTTTCTCTTAGTCATTATCAGGGAATTTTCCGCAAACCACTGCATGAGCTATGACGTACAGATCACCAGAAAGACCACTTATAACATAAGTGTCGGTTGTTGCTCCCATAAGATCTTCATGCTTATATGGATATAATCCTGGTGCTACTGTAAAATCTCCATTTTTGCCTTTAGGTAACATTTCATTACCGATATACAGGTGAGTTTCACTCAACGTATAACCGTTTAGCATTGTAAATACAACATTAGCTGTTCCGTCAACGTAGAAAATTTCAACTTTGCCAACACGTCTGCCTTTATCCGGGTCGCATTGGGCAGCACCTGCGTACAGATTATAAACAGAAGATGTATGAGCATCTGTAATAGGGCCGTTTGTCCATCCCCAGCGGTTAAAACCAAACTCTGTGAAGCAGTATGTCATTGGCAGCCAGGTCTTCAAAGCAAAAGCAGTTTCACACCTTTCTTCGGTTTCGTCATCGCCCTCGTCATCGCCCTCGTCATCGCCCTCGTCGTCACCTTCATCATCTCCGTTGTCATCACCGTTGTCATCACCGTTGTCATCTCCATCGCACAGAGAATAGCAGAATGTGACATTGCTTAACTCATAAGGTTTCCCGTTTACAGGGTTAACCGGAGCAGAGAACCCCGATCCTTCTGTTACACAATCCTCATCACAACCTGAGAAATAGACGTTTGCGCCACTACCTCCCTTGACAATAAGGGCAATTTTGACTGGGTCGGTTGAACTCCACGACACATATGTGCCGTCAGTTGTCCAGGTAATCGGACCCACACTGCTTCCCCCGGGATAATCTTCATAATTAAGTCTTCCGCTGGTCCATTCCAGTTCACACTCCACAGCAGCATTTACTTCGGCACAATCAATGTTCCCGCCCTGATTTTCACCAACGACGGTTACCAGATCAAGGGTTGGATTGATGGTTACCTTAAAGCCCTCGTCAATTTTATCCTTGTCACAGGATATCAGGGCTGTAACGATAAATAGGCTAAGAAATAAGAATTTGATTTTTTTCATTTTTTCACAATTTTAATTGAACATAAGCACCCCAAAGATAAAGGGTAATCTGTTGTTAATCAATATTTTTCAGACTGGTTTTGATTAACGGAGGTTTTTGGTGGACCAACGTTAACACCGGCCGGATTAATAACAGATAATTGTAAAAGAAAGACTCCTAAAAGAATTCTTCAAGAGCACTCATAATAATTCCTGATTGAAAAGATGGTCATTCAAGAGCTAATTGTTAACACTTCTGAGATAGAATGGCACAGTCAATAGTATTATTAGTAACAGATATTTTCTATTTTTTCTTAATGTTAATAATTGGAAGCATCGAAAGGGTGATTGGGCCAAAGCCAAGATAAATTAGATTGGTGAAAGTATGTGCAATAAGTGCGAAAATCATACCGGTTGTTTTATCTATCCCGTAGAAGAAAAGACAGCTTATCACTATAAAATGCCAGGTACCGATACCAGCCTGGATCGGTAGAAGATATGCAAGGTTAGCAAAGGTATAAGTTATTATGGCTATCATAAATGTCAAATGTGCCGTGGCTGGATAGGCGAAGAACATAGTATATAGCATGAGAAACCAGCAGAGGAAAATTAGAAGTGTGTAAATGAAAAACCTGACAATACCTTTTAAATGGACAATTACTAAAACTCCTTCAAGAAAATCACTTTTTATCTTTCTCAGTTTAATTAAGATCCTATTTAAAACCCCGTATTTTAATAAGACGATAACAAGAATACCTGAAAGCAAAACTGTTAATATTATTGGGATCATTTTATTATTAATTGTAGAAAAATCAATTTTGAATTCCGGATAATTGAAAACCGTTTTAAAAAAACTGAACTGCCAGATAAGCATGACAATAAAAATTATTATAAACACAATTAAATCAACGATCCGCTCTATAAATACAGTACCCAGTAGCTTTACAAAGGGAATACCTTCATATTTCGAAACAATCGCACACCTCGATATTTCACCTCCCCTTGGAATAATTAGATTAGTAAAATACAGGATAATAACTGAAAGAAACAGATTTAAGGTACGAGGATTATGGTCCATTGTGGTGATCAGCATTTTCCATCTTAATGCACGAATGTAGTGGCTGGTTAATCCAAACACAATCGAAATTAAAACCCATTCACATCCTATATCCTTCAAGGTAATAATTACCTCAGCGACATTAAAATCACGATAGACAAGCCAGAACAAAAAGATTCCGATCAGAAAGAATATGACTGAGGAGAGGATTTTTTTCTTGTGCATCTGGAGTCAGAAAATTCAATTATATCAGCCTCCCCTTAATTTCCTGAGCTCGTTGAAGTGGTCCATGCTCATCTTCTCTCTTTCGAGACGGGTCTTCTGGCGGTACTCCTCGAACTCTTCCATTAGCTCCTTAAGCTCCTTTTTGGTATTCAGGGTAGCAGAAATGTTCCTCTTGAAAGCCAGAAGTCCAAATACCAATAGAATTGCAAGTCCTCCTGTTATCGACCACATGGTCAGGTTATAGGTTATTTTATTTACCTGTAATCCCAGCAGTCCGATGCTGTTTTTTGTGCGGTTTACCTCAAAGAGCTCATCCTTTGTATTACCGAGGGCTGTTTTAAGGGAGTCTATCCTGTGGTTCAGTCCGGTTGTAAGCTTTATATACGAAGTCACCTCATTTTTAATCTTCCTGACCGTATCGAGACTATTCTTCTTGATCTTCTGAAACATATCCTCGCGTATTGCACGGTAGTTATCGTATATTCTTGTACGTTCCTCGATGAAACTCATCTGCTCTGTAAGAGTTCCTTTGTCGAGTTCCTCAGGCATCGTTAACTGGCTTATCGCCAGAGGAGATCCAAGGATCATAAATGCCATTATCAGTAAAAATCTTGTTCCAGCCCGTTTCATATGTTATCTTTTTGAGTATGAGTTTTTCCTGACGTTCATATAACGCAAACACCGGGGGATTATTATTTGCAGGCTTAATCGATTG
>Ga0334886_1003021_pt1 | contig 15612 bp, 8 predicted proteins | sample GraSluR1_MG_9_FD_207232 | JGI IMG/M metagenome (GOLD analysis project Ga0334886, IMG submission 207232) | Sludge microbial communities from methane-producing bioreactor in Wageningen University, Netherlands - Granular Sludge_27_06-R1 | ecosystem: Engineered > Bioreactor > Anaerobic > Unclassified...
GCGGAAGAATTTACGCGGGGGATCTTCCATAAAGTCTTCCTGTTCTATATACAGCTCCCGGCCAAAAGGTATTTTGCGGGTACCGCTTTCCGGAGTTTCCGGATTGTTTTCGATATCCAGCCACTCCGCCTGTTCCTCTGGATAATTCTGTATTACTACCTTCAGAGGATGCAGTACTGCCATCACCCTGGATGCCCTACGGTTAAGATCCTCACGAATACAATGTTCCAGCAATGCTATATCCACCGTGCTGTCCCTCTTGGCTACCCCGATCCTCTCGCAAAAATCTCTGATAGCTTCGGGGGTATATCCCCGGCGTCTCAAACCGGATATGGTAGGCATACGCGGATCGTCCCATCCCTTTACATATCCCTGTTCGACCAGTGCCCGCAGCTTTCTTTTGCTCATCACGGTATAGCTGAGATTTAAACGGGCAAATTCATATTGGTGCGGTTCGGACTCCGGTTTTACATTATCAATAAGCCAGTCGTACAGGGGGCGGTGATCAGCAAATTCCAGTGTGCATATGGAATGAGTAATAGCCTCAATAGCATCCGAAAGAGGATGCGCATAGTCATACATAGGGTAAATTACCCACTTGTCGCCGGTCCGATGGTGGGGTTGTTTCATTATCCTGTACAATACCGGGTCCCTCATGTTTAAATTAGGGGAGGCCATATCAATTTTAGCTCGCAAAACCCGGGAACCTTCCGGGAATTCCCCGGCCCGCATACGCAGTAAAAGATCCAGGTTTTCTTCCACTGTACGATTACGGTAAGGACTGTTCTGCCCGGGTTGAGTCAAAGTCCCGCGATAGGCTCGAATTTCTTCCGCGCTCAAATCACAAACGTAGGCTTTGCCGTCCTTGATAAGCTCTACAGCCCAATCATAAAGCTGATCGAAGTAGTCGGAAGCATAATAAAGTCGATCCTGCCAATCAAATCCCAGCCATCGCACATCCTCCATAATGGAATCGACAAACTCGACTTCCTCCTTGCTAGGGTTGGTATCATCAAAACGCAGATTGCATAAACCTCCATTAGCCAGGGCCAGGCCAAAATTGAGACAAATAGATTTGGCATGCCCTATGTGCAGATAACCGTTAGGTTCAGGCGGAAAACGAGTATGCACTCTTCCTCCATTCTTACCGGCTTTTAAGTCAGCACTGATAATATCTTGAATAAAATTAGTAGGTAACTCGGCAACCTTTATCTCTTCTTCGGCAACCGGATTCGTTGTGCTGATATCCTGCTTCATATATTATATATCCTCCTTTTAAAGCTGGATGCTTTCCGGCAGCCAGCTGTATATTAGCTATAATAATATTTAACCTATCGAGCCTTAATTATAAGCATTGTCCCCATATTTTCACATATAATCAAGATTCCCGTACAATTTCCCCCTGCAATAACATCTTATTCCACACCTGCTCCCAAAATCCTTCTTTGTAAGACAAATGGTCTCCCTGGTTACTTTGACAGAAAGGAGAGTCTGTAAGCGGAGATGCTGACTCCGTTTCCTCTGCGGTTAATCTTTCCTTTTACCAGTATAGGGGCCTTCTGTTCACCGAAGATAACCTCGCCGTATTTCATGTAAGCTGATTCAAATAGGCTTATGTCAATAAGACCAAATTCATCGACCAGGGAAAAGAAAACCACTATTTTGCCGCTGCGGGTAGGTGGGCGATGGGGGCGAAAAAGAGTCCCCGCTGTCTGCACTATTTTCCCATGGGGCATTTTCTTTATCTCCCGGCTGGAATATATCTGCCTTTCAGCCAGTTCTTTCCGCAGTTCCGCCATCAGGTGGCTTTTTATGTCCAGCCCCAATATTTGGCGCTCCAGGAGCTCTTTTTCCCGGCGCTCAAAATCAGGTACTCCTCCTCCGCTCTGGTTCTCAAACAATACCGGTGCCCTGTTGCTTCTATTCTGCATCTCTTCCATCCATACCGGTACCTCCATCAGCATCTGGCGGCGATTTTCATGCAGACTATCCAGGGCGCCGCACTTAATTAGGTTTTCCATAACATCACGATTAACCCGGCTGCGTTCCATAAATTCCAGGGGACTCTGGAAAGCACTCTTAGCGCGCTCTTCGGCAATATTCTGCAGATCACTGCGGCTTATGCCCCGAACTTGTTTTAGCCCTACCCGTATAGCCCTTTTCCCCTCGGTCCGGAAGTCCGCAGCACTGGCATTAACATCCGGCCCGAGTATGGATATTCCACGGCGGCGGGCTTCGCTGCAGATAATGTAAGGGGGGTAAAATCCCATAGGCTGATGGTTCAAAATAGCTGTGTAGTACTCGGTTGGATAGTGCCGGAGCATATAGGCAGTTTTAAAACTGGTAGTGGCAAAGGCGGCGGCATGGGCTTCACAGAATCCATAACTGGCATATCCCCTTATACAGGCAAATATTTCCCGGGCCAGATCACTGTCTACTCCATTCTTCTCCGCCTGTTCTACAAATTCAGTTCCGATTTCCTGCATTACTTTTTCCGAACGAGCATGAGTCATCACTCTGCGCAAACGGTCAGCTTCTCCAGGGCTGAATCCCGCGATAGCAACCGCGATCTCTATGACCTGTTCCTGGAAAAGCACTACTCCGTATGTCTTTTCCAGTATGGGCTTCAAGCGCGGATGCAGATAAGTTGTTTCCTCCCGACCATGTCGGCGGGCAATATACGGTTCTACCATGTTCCCCTTGATGGGACCAGGCCGTATCAGAGCCATACTGGCTACCATGTCTTCCATGTGGCTGGCGTTAAAATGAGACTGCAGAGCTCTCTGGGCCGGGCTTTCCAACTGAAAAACCCCTATGGTTTCACCCCGGTTAATCATTTCATAGCTGGCCGGGTCATCCAGGGGAATATATTCATAATTGAACGGCTGCCCTGATTCTTGGATGCAGCGGGCGGCGTCACTTATAACGCTCAGGGTGCGCAGGGGCAGGAGATCCAGTTTAGCCAATCCCAGCTCTTCCACATCATCCTTATCGAACTGAGTTATGACCGGACCCAAAGCCGACTTCTGCAACGGTGTCAACTCCAGCAGCGGCACATCGCTTATCACCACCCCACCCAGATGGGTGCCCAAGAAACGGGGAAATCCTGCTATCTTCTCGCTTACATCCAGCAGCAGGCGAAAGCGCTCTTCCTGCAGAGGGCTATTTTTTAATTCAGGCAGAGTACCCAGGACTTTGCGTATGTGATCCGCATGAATATGAGGCAGTTGCTTTGCTATAGCAGCTATTTCTTCTTCCGGGAAACCCAGAGCCTTGCCCAGATCCCTTATGGCTGAACGAGCCTGGAAGGTATTATAGGTTGCCACCCGGGCCACCCGTTCAGATCCATAACGACGATAGACATAATCAATTACCTGGTCCCGGTAACGGGACTCAAAATCTATATCTATATCCGGCAGCCCTTTTCTTTCACTGCTCATAAAGCGTTCAAACAAAAGCCCCCGCTGCAGGGAATCCACCTCCGATATATAAAGGCAGTAAACCACCAGCGAGTCAGCTGCCGAACCGCGTCCGGCGTAGCGTATCCCCCGGCTGCGGGCGTAACGGGCCACGTCTTCTACCACTAGAAAATAATCTGCAAAACCTAGCTTGTCTATGACTTCAAGTTCCCTCTCCAATCGCTCTCTGACCTGGCGGCTTACCTTGCCATAACGGTTCCGGGCTCCTTCAAAAACCAGTCTGCCTAACCTCTGCCCGGGCCTCTCCCCTTTCAGATCGGAACAGCGTGGCAGATGGGTTTGATTATTCCCAAATACCGCTTCACATTCCCGGGCTATACGCACCGTATTTTCTACTGCCCGGGGAAAAGATGCAAAGATTTTTTTCAGCTCGGAAACAGGCTTGAGATAGTTTTCTCCATTCAACGGACGCTGGGGATGTATGTCCTGAACCCTGGTAAGGGTGCGGATGCAGGTCAGAAGATCATGGACTTTAAAGTCCTGGTGCCGGGCATAATGAACATTGCCGCTGGCGGCCATCTCTATACCCAGGTGTTCGGCCAATTCCATCAGCCGGTGGTTCAAAAAGGAATCTCCCGGCAGGCATCCGCCTTGAAGTTCGATATAAAAATTTTCCTTTCCCAGAATATCCAGGTATTCCCGGGCTCTGGAGCAAGCCTTTTGATGCTGCCCCTGTAATATGAGCCGGTTGATTTCTCCCTTGCGGCATCCGGACAAAACTATCACTTCCTCAAGCTCTTCCAGGCTTCTTAAAGCTGCTGCCGGCTGGCCCCGGGGATTATCCATATGCGCCCGGCTAAGCAGCGAACAAATGGAAGCATAAGCCCGATGATTGCGAGCCAGAAGGGTAAGGTGGCCGCCTCCATCCAGGGTAAGCTCCACCCCCTGCACCGGCTTAATACCTGCCTTCCGGGCTGCTTGACAGAATTTTACGGCAGCGCAAAGGTTGTCATGATCAGTAAGCCCCAAAGCGGGCATATCCTGTTCCGCAGCTCTGATCACCAATTCTTCAACGGCACTGCCTCCATCCAGGAAAGAAAAGGGGCTATGGGTGTGCAAATGCACAAAACTCATCTGGTCTCAACTCCTCGTCCCCTAATCGTATATCCGGTATAAAAACCATTCTCCGGATGAAAGGTCTTTAAATATTTCTCTCATTCCCCCATCCTGACAGTAAATACGATAAAACAGCTTCTCACTCTCTCCTTCCCACCAGCATCCGGTATCATACCAGCACTCCAGGATACTTTCTATTTTCTTGCCGGGCTCCCGGCCGATTATTATTTGCGACGGCCTATCCGACCCTGGATCGCACTGAATTTCTATCACCAGATACTTTTCCACTGTTTCACCTCTAAACCCACTGGATTATTATCTGATTACACCAAGTCTTAAAGGATCGAAACAAGCCAATATCTTTTCCCGTCTTCCTTCTTCCTTTCCCCAGCACAAACTGCCGGGGAAACGACTCTCCAATCTTTCCATGGTCTTTTCCAATCTCAAGCTGCCTTCTCTTTCAGCGGGCAAAAGGGAAAAGAGATCCTGTTCCTGCCATTCCAGCAGCGATATTTCCGATAGTATTATCCTGCCTTCCTCCGGCTGATAATCCAATTCTGCCTTTTTAAGCATCTCGATAATAGCTGCGGATAAAACTTCAGCTCTGAACTCCGGACCTTTAAGCCTGCGTTCCCGGCTGCTCACCCGGTCCTTCAGCCCTAGCTCCAGGCTTAGGTGCATACAGCCGCTATTCCTCTTCTCTAATAAAGACTGCAAAGTCTGTCCCGCTTCCTCTATTTGAGCGGCAGTCAGCGCCTCACTAAAATTACCGGCGCTGAAATAAAGCGGATAGGATATTTTCAGCCGAGGATAGAGGCCTAAAACCGGTCTTTCATCTATACCACGTATCTGGCGCTCCAGGCTCCGGCTTTTTTTTCCCAGCAGGGAGGCCAGGCGTTCTGCCGACACTCCCTGAAGTTCACTCAGGGTATGAAATCCTGCCCGTTCAAGCTTTCTGACTTCCGGCCTAGTAATACCGGTAAACTCTCGCAGGGGGATAGATGACATAAACTCTTCCTCTCTGCCCGGTAAGACCTCCACCAATATAGCTTCCCGCCTTTTTACCCGCAAACACAGCTCTTCATTTGGCAGTCTGCTTCGTTTCAAGGCGTTTTCCGCTGCTATGCGGGATGATGCCAGTGATATCCGGGCTTGCCGGCGAGACAGACAGTAGTTTTTTTTAACTATAGCTTTTATTATGTTCAGGGGTGGACCGCATCCGCTGAGATCGCAGAACAGACTGCCGTCTTCCTGGGGTTCCACCAGGGGTGTATATCGACTGCATTCGTCCAGTACTGCTTCGGCCAGATCATATTCAGTTTCCAAATACATAATGCGGCGCATCTTCCCTCACCCATACACTTTTATTGTATTAATATAGTATAGCAGAACATTCGTTCGGGTCAATAAGTTCACTCTCTTTCCATTTTTTACTTTTGCCGCCGACTATTTTCCCCAGAAAAAAACTGCCGGCTATATCTTAACCGGCAGTTCTTGCGTTGGTCAGCTTTTTCAGCAGTTTTCAAGCAGTTTTATTTCTTCCTCAGTGATACTGCCCGGACTGAGCTGCTCTCTCTCATTAATCATGTTTTTGAACAGATCCCTTAGTAAATCCAGTTCATTTTCTTTCTTTTTAAGAAAATTAATCTGCTGATCAGCGGCATATTGGGCAAGCTTAACATCCTGATGAGTCTTAAGCAAAAAACCTTTTACCTCATCGATTTGCATATTTAATTCTTCCAGCCTGTTCATATCCATCCCCCCTCCAACTACCCAATAAGATTCTACACGCTATACCCGCATTCCTGTTGGTAAAACATTTTGATCATAATTAGTTCCAGCCGGAAAACTCCCGTTTAAGAAGTATGCTGAATATATCAGGCTGTACCCGTGGTCAAGATATCAATTGGGAATCTTCCCCGATTGATTCCTTGGGCTGGGGCAAGTTTTCCAGGTAGATGCTGCGGCTGGGAAATGCCACGTCTATCTCCATTTCTTCCAGTATCTGCATTATTTTAAAATTTATATCCTGGCGCACAGCCATAAATTCTTCCAAAACCGTGGTATTGGTAAAGAAATATAGATATATATCCAGGCTGCTGTCATTAAATGTTTCAAAGTAAACCAGGATCCTTTCCTGATTTATTTCAGGATGATTTTCCAGCATATCTCTTAATCTGCCGACACATTGCTCAAGTTTCAAGCGCGGGGTATCGTAAGTAACCCCCAGGCTGAACCGGATGCGTCTTTTCCCCATGCGGGCGTAATTGGTGATGGGTTCCCGGGCCAGAGTGGAATTGGGTACAGTAACTAACGACTGATCAAATGCTCTTATCTTGGTGCTGCGAAAACTGATGTCTTCCACTATTCCTTCTACACTGGGAGTCTCTACCCAATCTCCGATAGAGAAGGGCTTTTCCATTATAATCACTATTCCTCCAAATACGTTGGAAAGCATATCCTGAGCGGCCAGGGCAAAAGCCAATCCCCCCAGGCCCAATCCGGCGATAAAACCGTTAACTTCATAGCCCCATTCCTGGGCTATGACCACCAGGGCCAGGGCTAATACAATAAATCTCACTACCTTGGATAGAAAAGCAATAAGTATGTCATCTATCTGAAATCTCTCTTTGAATTCTTTTGATAATACGGACTCTCCGCCTGCCAGGGAGTAAAATCCCCAGGCTATCAGACCGATCACCGCCGAGCGATATATATCCAGGATGAGATTATCCGCGCCGATACTTAACGGGAGGTAACGCAAAGCCACGAATACCCCGGTCAATAAGATCAGCCATTCTAGGGGCTTAAAGAAAGCAGCTACTATTTTGTCATCCAGGTCAGTCTGACTCTTTTGAGTAAATTTTCCCACCCAGGGGAAAAGATATTTCTTCGCCAGTTTATTAACTATTAAAAAAGTCAGAAGTATCAGTATGGTTCCGATAGTATATTTAAAAACCTCCTGGGTCAATAGGGCTGAGATCGAGGCTAAGCCCGGATATTCAAAATACTTGTTCATATTATCTGCCGGCAGTCACTTAATACCGGCCCATCCCCCCTTTCTCAATAACATATTCAGGCTTTGTCAACCGGGCAGTTTCAACCCGCCGCCTGTCTTCTTGATAGAAATCCGACCCCTTAACGGAGCAAAGCACATCTTTCCGCCTCGTTTTAAATAGTACCACAAAGCGGCTCATGAACAAAAGTTGCTTGAAATCCGGTTTGGACCGAAGATAAATAGTCAATAATCCCGATATGATGAATAGTCAGGTTAAATTGCCATACAGCGGGTTGCTGGCCATCCTGTTGCTGGTACAGATTCTAATAATGCTTATTTCCTGGTCAGCCCTGTCAAAGAGCTGCGGACTGGTTTATTGGCTGCCGCTGGTTGTTTCCTGCGGCGGATCGCTCTATGCTGCCTTCAATTTATCTGAACCCCGGCTGCTGATAAAGCAATCCACCCATTATCATCTCACCTATATATCGGAACCCCGCCCTGATCCCCTCGAATACTGGCCCCCCCCTGAACGCCGCTGGTAATGAACGGCCATGCTTAGGTGCTACATGGTCATCCTGAAACAGGCACAACTATTAATGGCGATATTCAGGATAACGGCGAGGGTTAAGCAATCCCGTATTTAATCGAAGTTGTCTGCCGGCAAACAGGGAATACTGTGTTATCGAAGGGCGGGTGGCCTGTAATCACTAAACCCTGGTTTCCATATAAGGGCCAAAAGCATCAGTATCTATAATGTACTTTTGCATCTCAGTCCCGGCTGCAGCTTGATACTCAATGACTTCTTTAAACTGCTCCCTATCTACCGCACGAGTTTGCCAGAAGGTTTTCAAATTATTGCAGAACAGAGGATAAAGCCGGATTGATTTATCCCCCCAGTTGGTGATCCTTAGCTGAAGCAGAAAACTGTATGGAGGAGCGTTTCTCTTCTCATATTCTCCGTTGCTGTTAAACACAGCATTGCCAATTCCATAAATAACCCATTTACCGTCTATTTGTTCTATAGTCTGCATCATATGAGCTCCATGACCTATGATAAGATCTGCTCCGCTATCCAGCAGCTGTCTGGCATAAACTCTCTGCTGCTTTTGCACTTCCCGAAAATCTATTCCCCAATGAGCAATAACAATGATAAAGGCATGAGGATTATCGGCTTTTTCCATTTTAATCCGGTCAATTATTTCTCCGCTCAGGCAGGCTACCCCGGGCTTATTACCCAGAGCATACATATCAAAAAGGTGATGCCCCGGCCCTCGGTACCAGTATCCGCTGTAAAAAACCAGTTCGGAATCTGCCATCTTCAAGCGCAGGGGTTCACTGGCATCCTTGCCGTTATATCCTGCCCCTGCCGCTGATATCCCTGCCCGTTCAAAGGCCTTTAAGGTATCATCCAACCCGGGAGCGCCGTAATCCATGGCATGGTTGTTTCCCAGAGTAACACCATGGATATTAAATCTCTTCAGAGCCGCTATACTTTCCTTAACTTTTCCGCGCAGCACAAATGGTTTGATCCCTTGCAAGGGAGAATGTTTAAGATTGCTCAGTACTGCCTCAAAATTAACAATATTATAATCGCCCTTTTCCAGCAGGGGCACCAGGCCCTGAAAAGTATAATCATACCCATATTTGGTGAGGGCATCTTCCTGCCCTCGCTTCTGACGCTTGATAGTGTAATCTTCTCCAAAATAGGTGTCTCCCAATATATTAATAACAACCTCTCCACCCTCTATAGTCTTCATTCTTGTTGCTCTGTTATCTGCTTCTTCCCTTTCGTTCAGCCGGTCTATAACTCTGCCCAGCAAGTAATCGCGATGAAAGCTGTCTCTGGCACCACATACTGAAAGTATGATCTTTCGGTTCTTGATAAAAGTAATTGCAATCCCTTCTCCATTGTTGGTGCCAAATAAATATGCTCCAAAAATCCTGGCTCCAGCAATAAGGTTGCTGGAAGAAGAAAATAATCTGCCCTTATATTCCACGGTGCTGGTGTTCAGCATCTTTAAGTAAGCCATGGGCCAGGAAGCCAGCTGCAAGCCAACTTTATTCAAATCGCTGATATTAAAAGATTGAGGCCTTGCCTTTATCGGTCTGCCGGTTACATTTTTCAAGGCATGAGGACTCAATCCCCATTTTGAGGATACCTTGGTCATTAATTGAAAAGCGTCATTGGTGCTGCCTGCTATTTTTTCCGCCAGGGCCAGAATCGCATCCGGAGCACTACAGCAGATAAAGGCACTGAGCAGCAAATGAACCGATGCGCTCTCTCCTTCCTCCAAGCCAATAGCTCCTGAGAACTTCGACTCCCTGGCTGGAACTGAAGTAATAGTCTGATAATCATTTAACTTGATGGCCCCGCTGGATATTTTACCCAGCAACAAGTTCAGCAGTACTGCTCCGCCGATACCCTGATCCACTTCTGCATAAGGGTTTCCTTCTGTCCAGATAAGCTCACCGCTTAAGCCATCAACCGCCTGAACCCCATATCTGGAGTATGGTATATAATAGGAACCTTTCACCCCGGTCGAATTGCTGTCCTTAATGGCCTCCAGCAGAAACAGGCGAATCTTTCCAAAATCGTTGGCTCTTCTTGATCCCTTCAACAGTATATAATCCCCGTCTTCCAGGTAGTCTGCCACTGCCCGGGCACAGGCTTTAATGTCCCCATAAAAGCCGCCTATCAGCTGCTGGGGCAATTCCTCCAGAAGATACTGCATTTCCCGGCCATAAGCAAAAACTATATCGGCTCCAGATTCGATTACTGATTGGGACAGTTCCCTGTGCAGTAGTTCTGTACTTTCCCCCAGGTTCACGATACGCCCTAAAACGCAGATTTTTCTTCCGGTATATGAACCAGCATTCTCCTTAAAGACCTCCAGGGCTGACTTCATGGATATTATTGTTGCATTATGACTATCGTCCAAAATATGTACTTTGCCGCCCCCGGGCAAGTCAACCGTTAAGGATTCCAATACCGCCTCGTTATTTAGCATGGATGCAAAACTCTGTACTGCTTTCTCCGGATTGATCCTCAGAGTATGCACCGCAGTTAGGGCCGCCAGAGAATTGGAGATCATTCCTTTTCCCGGTACTGGCAAATAGTATGTAACCCTGCTATCTTCAATCTGAACCGTAACCCAAGACCCTCCCCTAACCGCCTGCCACTCCAACACCCGGACATCGGCCGTCTCATGAAAACCATAACTTAATGACCCTGCGCCATGGGCTTCTACCTCCGACTTAACCAGATCATATTCTTCCATATCGCGATTTAATATGGCGATCCCACCCGGTTCAATTCCCTGAGCGATACGCGCTTTCATCCTGGCCGTCTCTCGTGTGCTGTTAACGCTATCAGTTGACTGTCCCAAAGCAATCTCAGTTATTATGGCTACATGAGGCCGCGCCAATCGGCATATCCCCCCCGATCTCATCCATAAAGCAGATATGGCTACCTCCAGGACACAATACTCACTTTGAGTAATACACCTGCCCAGGGTCAGCGGGACACCGGTTCGGGTATTATGATTTCCATAGGTGGAGATGACCCGGGACTCTGTTTCCAATAAATGATGCAACATTCTTTTAGTGGTTGACTTACCTGCCGTTCCGGTAACAGCGATTATTTTTCCGCTGTAGTTCTCCCGGGCATAAGTCCCTAAAGCTCTGATTGCTTCATAAGTATTTTCTACCCGCAACTGTGGAATAGAGGGGTCCAAGGATTCAATATGGCGTTCCACTACTGCACCGACTATTTTCTTTTGGAATCTTGCCACGGTAGTATGGGTATCGGTCCAATCTGCGTACACGCCTCGGTTCCCGGATCCCTGCAGCCATCTTTCTTTATCAATAGCTATAAAAAGGGTGTCGTTCCCAACACATCCATGTTCGTTTATAGCCAGGTTCCCGCAGCGCCAGTCCTGGGAAGGCCTGACTATCCATTCGCCCTGCAGCAAATCGGCCAGTAAATCAGCTGTCCAATGATTGACCGAATTCACTTCCATGTCATTCATCTTCTGTTCCCTCATTTCCATACCCACATGTCCATTTAAACTGCCGACCGAAAGAAATGCTTTCCGTTATTTATTCAGCCGCTGATGATAATAGCTGCAATATCCAGAGATGTTGTGTTCTATATCATCGATTCTGGCCCTAAAAGAGTGATGGCGAATATAGAAGGCCCACAGTATATTATTAGGCACCTTGTAATACATGGCCATTTCAGGGAAATATAACCCATTTAATTGATGCTCGGCCCGATGCTCAATGGCTCTCACCAGCTTGTCCTCATCAAAGGATATCAGTACATCAGGATACAAATTCTCGCTTTTCATCTTGTCGATCATACTATAGGTAGCCATGAGCAGTTCCAGCAGGGTCGGGAATGTAGTTTCCCGGCTCAGGCAAAAATCCAGAATACCACTGGCATTTCTAAGATTAAAATCAAAGTACTGCCTCTCCGGTTTGTATTTCACCAATTCATAAGAACAGTAACTAAGCCAGTGGTCTTTATGCTCCCAGTAATTATTCTGGATAAAGTACCTGAAAGCCTGTTCCACCATACTCAGCCAGCGCTCATTCCTATCGATTCCGTACAATCTCATAAGAGCAAAGACAGCTTCTCCATCATAATAAATAATACGGTATTTCTCCTTTATGGATAGATCCGGGAAATTAAGAACATGCACAAAGGACCCATCATGTTTATTGTGGAAAAAATTGATACCCTCAGCCAATTCCTGCATAAGCGGAATATATTTTCGGTCCCCAAACACCTGAGTATACTTGGATAAGGCCAGGATAGCGGCGGCATTGGCCCCCAGTTTGATCTCGTTGTCATTAGCGCGTTCGATAACAAAACTCCTGCGGGTACCGTCAATGCCTTCAAGGGACTCCACTTCTTCACTTACCAGATAATTCAAAGCCCGCTTGATAGTTTCCGCCAGTTCCGGATCTTTAGTAATCTCATATGCTTCAATCATGGAATAGGTGGTACTGGCATGGCGCAGGATATTATAACCGGGAATCTCCCGATCAAAGCAGGGAAAATATCCGTAACGAAATCTCCCTGCACCATCAACTTGCCTGCATAGATAATGGGAGGATTGCTCCAGAATGGATATAATGAGTTCTTTATCAATGTTTTCTATTTGTCGCCGGCCATTGTTGAGCCAGCCCTTATTCAGACTGTGGCAGGAAAATCCATCATGAAAAAAACCGATAGTCTTAAAAGTATAAACATTCTGCACGGCACTTTCGTCCAGGCTGTATTTGCTCCCACGATGGCTTTTTATATAGAAATTCAGGTTTTTCCAGACCATTTTTTTCTTCCGGGAACCCTTTTCTTCGTTAATAAATACGTTGGCGTTTACTTCCTGTTCCAGAAACGCAGAGTTAAACATCTTATCCAGGGAGATGCCTTCGCGGAAATAATTGGTTTTAATCCCGGACACATAATCAATGAACTCCTCCAATGGGTACTCTTTTACTTCACTAACTACATCGGCCTTGATCCAAACCGGTTCCATATGCAGTTTTTTCATTGCTTTATTCGTAAGATCACTGGCATTTTTCCAGCTGCTGTCCATGGTATTGCCTATCCCTTTGCAAACCTGAGCCCTGGATTCTCCGTCACTGAAGGAAATGAATACTACATACCGAGGTTTATCCCCAAAATGTGATTCCATTTCCTCTCTTATTATGATTTCCTGGGCAATAAGCTTCTCTTTTAATTCATTCATTCGTTTCTTAAGGTCTTTAGTTTTCATTGCTGATGTTTCCATGTAACTGCTCCTTAAACCCTTTTGTCATTCTTATCGTAAATTTGTTCAGTTCCCCTTATTATGATAGCCAAGGAGTAACTAAAGTTTTACTTATACAAGCAACCTTAATAATCCTGCCCTCATTTTCCTCCGACACCTGGTAATAAATAATAATAGAGCTTGCTGATATTATATATCAAACAAGCTCCATATCTATTCTATCTCCAGCCTAAACTCTTCCGAGCTTTATATTCGTGCTCCTAACTATTGCCTGCGTCTCCTCAGCCACAATCCGGCTCCAACAGTCAGGGCGGATAATCCGTTCAATAAACTCTGTCCTATTCCCCCGGTACTGGGCAGAGTCGGAATATCGTTTTCCATATCCTGTTTCTCCACTTCCAGAGCGCCAAAGGGCTCGGCATCTTCCAGGAATATTTCTTCGTCGGCGTCTGCATCGGCATCCGCATCGCTGTCACTGTCGCTGTCACTGTCGCTGTCACTGTCAGCGTCAGCATCCGCATCGGCATCAGCGTCAGCGTCGGCATCAGCGTCGGCATCGGCGTCGGCATCGGCATCAGCGTCGGCATCCGCATCGGCGTCAGCGTCGGCGTCGGCGTCGGCATCAGCGTCCGAGTCGGCATCGGCATCGGCATCAGCGTCATCATAATCGAAGAGGAAGGTCACATTGCTTATATCCGGATAGTTTGGCACACTGGGAGAAACCAAATTCTCATCCGATATGGCCGCAGGGTCATATTCATACAGGTTGTAGCCCGGACCTCCTTTTACCCGAACTTCAGTTACTTTAAGCAGGTCGGTCCCAGGATCATTGTCAGCATCGTTTATGCTCCAATCAAAGGAGTCATTATCGGAGTTGGATATAGTCAAGGTGCCTATTACTAATTCACCTTTTTTTATTGGGTAATCTCCATCGAAGTTATTTCCTTCTATATCATCAATCTTAAAGTCCCAATAGCTAGGGTTGCCGGAGACATAGACATATCGCGAAGATCCGGAGTCGGAATCAGCGTCGGCATCGGAATCAGCGTCGGCATCGGAATCGGCATCGGAATCTGTATCAGCGTCGGCGTCGCCATCGGCAGGCACAAAGGGACCACCATGGCCGCCCTGCTCATCCTGACCGTCCTGACCTCCCTGGCCACCCTGGCCTTCCGGGCCGTCCTGACCGCCTTGGCCTCCTTGGCCACCCTGACCGCCCTGGCCTCCTTGGCCTCCCTGGCCTCCCTGGCCGTCCTGACCGCCTTGGCCTCCTTGGCCACCCTGACCGCCCTGGCCTCCTTGGCCTCCCTGGCCTCCCTGGCCTCCTCCTTGAGATTGGCTGTACTGTTGATTATCCGGCCCATGGTTGTCTCCCGCTGCCGCATAAGCTTCAATCGGCAATGAAGTATTCAGAATAATAAAACCGGCTAACACAAATTTTGTCACCAGTTTTCTTCTCTTCTCCTGGTTCTTTTGCCAGTTCCAATGTTTCCAAGCCAATTTCTTGGCCATTTTCTTTGACATACCTCTTTCCCCTTTCTTTATCCGGTTCTAATATTAACCATTGTTCCTCGATTTCTACCCGGTTTTTTTCTCGAAGGTTACACCACGAAAGCTGTCATAGAACTTCAGCTTTTACTGAACCATATAATACTTTCTGATAGCATATTAGCAAGTCAGAGTTACATCTGAGTTACAAATAGACCTATGCTCTTAATATTTTTTGGTGTTAGAAGTTTTAGCCTGAAAGGAGGGCGGAGAATATGCCTCGCTATGGATCTCATCTTGGTGCTTTTCTAGTTTTAATCCGTATATGATACCTTGGATTCATATTTTAGCCAGAAAAAAGAGCCTGACTAAATAATAGCTCAAGCTCTTTATTATAATTAAATTAACCTTCATTTTGCTCAGCCCATTATAGCTGATAGCAAAGACCTGGTTTTATGTTCTATTCTTTCTTCTTTCTAAGCCATAATTTCAATCCAACAGCCAGGGTGGAAAATCCGGATAATATCCCAACTGCCGCTGTTCCGCCGGTATTTGGCAGGGCGGGGACATCCTCTGGAATTTCCATGAGTTCCATGCTGCCCAACGGCTCCCGCTCATCTACGCTAATACCCTGATCGGAGTTTGAGTCGGAGTCGGAATCAGCATCGGAATCAGAGTCGGAGTCGGAATCAGCATCGGAATCAGAGTCGGAGTCGGAATCAGAGTCGGAATCGGAATCGGAATCAGAGTCGGAATCTGAATCGGAATCGGAGTCGGAATCAGAGTCGGAATCGGAGTCGGAGTCGGAGTCGGA
>Ga0334886_1003025_pt1 | contig 15603 bp, 16 predicted proteins | sample GraSluR1_MG_9_FD_207232 | JGI IMG/M metagenome (GOLD analysis project Ga0334886, IMG submission 207232) | Sludge microbial communities from methane-producing bioreactor in Wageningen University, Netherlands - Granular Sludge_27_06-R1 | ecosystem: Engineered > Bioreactor > Anaerobic >...
TTCTTTTTTTGTTTATTCTTTTTTCACCAATATTGGTATTTTCAGGATAGACCCTCATGCTGCTTTCGCGGCACCAGATGACAATGAAAATATGTAAATACCAATCGATTTCCCCCTTTAGAAAAGGGGGTTAGGGGGATTTGAGTTTTTTTTCCTGCTCGGTCATTGCGAGGAGCATCCTATGCGACGTGGCAATCTCTGACACCTAATTTGTCATTCTGAGGAGTCCGGTGTCTTATCCCGGACGACGTGAGAATCTCATCCTTTTCAATCTTTTCCAAAATTAAAATATAAAAAGATGAGATCCTCACGGCTTCTGAATGCGAAGCCTCAGGATGACGGATTAAAGAATTCATCTGATGGTATTTTCAGGATAGAAACCAAAATCATAATCCGATTGATAAATAGGCAAAAAATTTAAAAATTAGTAAAATGGGTTAAAAAGAGGAAAGGTTTGGGAGGATGGGGAATTATGTCTGGAAATAATCATCAGAATGATAAGACTTCAGAGGCATCCAACGAAAAAAAACCGAGCCAGAGAAGGGTGAAATCTAAAAAAATGGAATACCTTGGAGCAATCATTGGGAACTTCGTTCTCTTGTATATCGTCAACCATCTAATGCAATGGCACATTCCTTTCATCACTGAAAATTTTTATAAAGTTCTCCCTTATATGAATTGGTCAATTGGTGCTTCTATTGTGGTAAATATTCTCTATATTTTTTTTGATCAAAAGTTTATACGTTTGGGAACTATGCCAGTATTAAATATTCTTAGTTTATTATCAGTATTTATGTTATTTAAAATTTTTCCTTTTGATTTCAAATCAGTGGGAATGGGAATCTTGAATCAAGTCGGTAAAATATTGTTAGGATTGGTAGTGGTGGGAGTCGTCATTAGTATCGTAGTGGATTGGTACAAATTAATCCGGGATTATTAAATTTTTTACCTGGTTTTTTCGCTTTGTTTTGAGATTTTATAGGAGGAACGGAAATCGAAGAAGTTCTTTTAATGTTTATGAGTGCCCTGATCTATGCCGGAATATTTTTAATTATCACCCTTCCTTTCAGGATTTTCAGTGCTTTTCGAAAGGGACAGAAAGAGATTGCCATCCGAAATATTTTTATTTGGGGCACCATGGTTTTAACGTTAATTCTTCTTGAAATATCTAAGCTGATAGATATTGAAGAATATCTGTTTTTCTGGTAATTAAATTACTGAGAATAATAAGTGTGATTTTACTATGTTTATAGGACCACTTCATTTTTTTTAATGAAAAGTTGACAGGAAATGAGGCGGTCTCTATTATGAATAATACAAAAAGTTAATATAAATGAATATTGAACTACAGGAGGAAAGAAATGAAAGGAAAAATATTTTTTGTTATTGTAACTGCTCTATTTATTTCACTGGTATTGGGTAGCACAGTGTTGGCAAACGAGGAAAAGACTTATATCGTTGGCATCGATGGTGATTATTACCCCTTTTCATTTATTGACAAAGATGGAAATCCAGCTGGATTTGACGTTGAATCCATCCAGTGGATAGCTAATGAGATGGGATTTAAAGTGCAAGTGGTTCCTATGGCCTGGGATGGAATTATTCCTAGTCTTTTGGCCAAAAAGATTGACCTCATTTACTCGGGAATGACAATTACTGAGGAAAGAAAGCAGCAAGTTGATTTTTCTGATGTTTATTGGGTTGTCAATCAAGCAGTAGCAGCTCGTGAAGGTGAAAATTTGGATATTGAGAGTTTTAAAGCAGGAAAATACACTGTTGGAACCCAAAGAAGTTGTACCGCGGCTATGTGGATTGAAGATAATTTAGTAAAAACTGGAATTCTTCCTAAAGATAACCTCAAACTTTATGATAACTTCCCCTTGGCGGTAAATGATTTGATTAATGGTCGAGTTCAGGTGGCTATGATGGATGAACCAGTCGTATCTAAAGCAATTGATGGAAAACCTCTGATTAAAATTGGAGTAATTAGTACTGGAGAAGAATACGGAATCGCTATTCGTAAAGAAGATACCGCTTTAAAAGATAAATTGAATGAAGGGCTAAAAAAGTTGATGGCTTCGCCCTTTTGGGAAGAACTCATGGTCAAATACGAAATGAAGTAATATAATTTTCGAGATCAATAGAGTTTTATTAGGGAGCAGGAATAAAGTATCTTGCTCCCTAATTTTTTTCATCTCACAAAGAATATTCAGTTTACCATTCACTCTATTTGAATTATCAAGTATAATCACTTTCAGTTATTTATAACACTGAGTAATTTTAGTTGAGGTGGCACCATTGCAGGCAGTTATTGAGTCGTTTCCCTATATCATTTCTGGTATGGGTGTGACACTTGGATTGGTTGGATTGGCATTGGCATTGGGATTGATGGTAGGTATCCCGATGGCAGTTGGACAGGTTTATGGAGGAAAATGGACCGGGAAATTCATTGCTTTTTATGTCTGGATCTTTCGAGGGCTTCCCAACTTGGTTTTATTGTTTCTATTTTATTTTGGTATATTCCCGCTTATGGGTTTGAATGTTTCGGCTTTTTTTATTGGTGCACTGGCTTTGGGCTTAAGAAGTGCTGCTTATCAAACTGAAATATTTCGAGGAGCCATTTTGTCTCTCGGCGAAGGGCAGATGTTAGCTGCCCGATCATTGGGTATGAGTAAAAATCAAGCCATATTAAACATAATGCTTCCTCAGGCACTCCGAATTGCTTTACCGGGGTGGTCAAATGAATACCCAATTTTACTCACCGATTCATCAGTTTGCTACGCTATAGGTGTCATGGAAATTATGACCCGGGGAAATCAAATGGTGACTCGAACCTATCAACCAATGCCGATTTATTTTGCTTGTGCCTTAATATTTATTTTAATGAATTATGGTGGTTTAAGTCTTTTTCGTGCAGTTGAAAAACGGGTTCATGTTCCCGGTTTTGGAAGTAGTGATCAATCATGACTGATTCAAAATATGTCCTTGTCGTTGAAGATATCCATAAATCTTTTGGAGAAACTGAAGTATTGCGGGGTGTCTCTTTCCAGGTAGCCAAAGGAGAGACCCTGGTTTTTATTGGACCCTCGGGTACCGGGAAAAGTACTCTGTTGCGCTGTGTTAATCAATTGACTGTTCCTGACCGTGGGAAAGTATGGCTCAATGGTGAAGAGGTAGTCCATTCCCATGGAAAAATAAACCTTTATCGTCAAAAAATGGGGATGGTTTTTCAAAATTTTTACCTGTTTGATCATCTTACTGCCTTGGGAAATGTTGAAATATCCTTGCTAAAAGTTAAAAAAATGAACAAAAAAGAAGCCAAAGAAAAAGCCATGCATGAGTTGGAACGGGTTGGCATGGTGCAAAAAGCTAATTTTTATCCAGCTGAGCTATCTGGAGGTCAGGCTCAGAGGGTTTCTATCGCTCGTGCCTTGGCTATGGATCCGGAAGTCATGTTATTTGATGAACCTACCTCGGCTTTAGACCCGGAGTTAACTGGAGAAGTCCTGGATGTAATGAAGAATCTGGCTCGGGCTGGGATGACCATGTTGGTTGTTACCCATGAAATGGGGTTTGCTTCCTCGGTAGCCAATCAGATTCTGTTTATGGAAGACGGAGCCATTCTGGAAAGAGGAACACCAGAGAAAATTTTTTATCGGCCCGATTTTGAGAGAACTCAAAAGTTTCTCAGTAAAATGACCGAACTTTATGGTGATTTAGGTCAAAAAAATGGATAGCCTGGTATTTATTCAAAAACAACTCCTTCCGGCACTTTTAGAAGGAACATCGGTAACCGTTAAGCTTATTCTGCTTTCAATACCTTTTGGTTTGTTGACCGGAATAATCGTTGCTGTTGGACGTGTATATGGAAATAAAACGATTTCAATGATTTGTCGACTTTATGTTTTGTTTTTTAAAGGATGTCCCTTATTGCTGCTTTTATTTATGATATATTTTGGTTTGCCTCCTCTGGGAATATCGTTTTCACCAATAGCGGCATCAGTCTTGGGTTTTGTGCTTTGTAACGGAGCGTATTCCTCGGAGTATATCCGAGGTGCAATTCAATCAGTAAAAGTTGGTCAGATCACCGCTGCTGAAGCCTTAGGAATGACTCGTCTCCAAGGTGTCTTGTATATTATCCTTCCCCAAGCTTTTCGTCGAGCCCTTCCTGGAGTGGGAAACGAGATTATCTATTTAATTAAATATTCCTCTTTAGCTTATATGATTACCTGCATCGAGCTGACTGGAGCAGGGAAAATTGTTGCTGCTCGTTATTTTCGTTTTACTGAAACATTTATTGTGATTGGAATCATTTATTTGATATTGGTAACCATTGCAACAAAGTTACTCAATTTCGCTGAAAGAAAGCTCTATTACCCTGGCATGGGTCCTACTAGCTTTAAGGGTTAAGTTGTCATACCTCATCAAAACACCAAATGAGTATGAACATACCTTTATTCAAATTATTACCCTTCTTTATCTCCCTTAATCAAAGAGATAAAGAAGGGTAATTTACTCATGAGATTACCGCGTCGTCTAACCAAAGAACGGACTAACTCCTCACAATAGCGGATTTAGGTTCCTTCTCCCTTGATGGGAGAAGGTGAAGATGAGGGTGGAAGTCATAATAAAAAACTAAGCTTGGTGTTTTAAAATAAAGCTTGAGAGAAATGTCTGGGTTTCCCCCTTGCCTTGATTCTCTCCCACCAGGTGAGAGGAAAAAAAGAAAAATGGGGGAGTAAAGATTCGTTATTTATAAATAAGATATTTCTCTCTGACTCTTTTAAATATCTCTAAGGACTCTTGATAATCTTTTTTTAAATCTTGATAGGGAACATCATTTTCTATTAATTGACCAATTGAATCTGTCCCCATAATTTTATCGAACATGGTTAATTCATTTACGCTTTTTGGTACGGGATATGAAATCAATTTATGAGAACAGGATAGAATGCACAAACCGGTAGAAACTGGCTGAAAGGCTCTCATATCGGTGATATAAAGACGTACTCCGCCGAACTCTCCTTTGGTTTCAGGAACAAACCGGACTCCTGGAAGGCCAATCTGCTTCAATTCTTGAGCAAAAATTTGGGAATCAATGCCTTTTCCTCCAACCCATTTGAAATAATCACCTTGTCGAATTCCCGTCCCTTCACCCAAACCAGTAGCCATATATAATAAAGCCGAAAGGAAATCAGGAATCATTGGTGAAGTGGGAATCCAATAAAGACCAGTATCGGGAAACATCATATCACGAAAATACCCATCCATGGGCACGACGATTAATTTCACTCCAATTAGACGGTTAAAATAGCGTGCTATTTCACCAATGGTCATACCATGTGCCATTGGAAGGATATCAACACCGACGAAGGTGAGGAAATCCTCTTCAGAAATTGGTCCATCAACGATGAGCCCACCCAGGGGGTTAGGACGATCTAAAACCACGACAGTTTTTCCATTTTCCTTGGCAGCCCACATACAATAGTTGAGAGTAGATATATACGTATAAGTACGAGCTCCAATATCCTGGATATCAAAAAGAAGGAGGTCAACATTCTCTAACATTTTAGGAGTTGGTTTTCTCGTTGGTCCGTATAAACTGTAAACGGGAATTTTAAATTGATCGTGAAGATAGGATTCAACGTATTCACCGGCCTTAGTCTTGCCATCCAACCCATGTTCGGGTGCGAATAAGGCTACCAGGTTGGTTTGATTATTATTAGCTAAAAGATCAACAGTTGATTCAAATCGACTATTTAATCCGGTTTGATTGGTAATTAATCCTATTCGCTTTCCTTTAATAAGGTCGAAATGTTTTTCAAAAAGGACCTCGTTTCCTAATTTGATTTTAATGTTCTCATCATAGATATGAGAAGATAAGATATTCAGAAGGATGATGAATATACCAATAAAAGAAATAAATTTTATAATTTTCTTCATATTTTTATCTTATATTTTTTCAGTAAGATAAACAATACTCAGCTATTTTTAATGCTTTGTCACACCGACTTTTTTCACACAAAAAAAATTTTTCCAATCCCTTTTTTTCATCTCGACTTTTCGTTATAATTCTCGCAATTATATATAAATAGGAACTGGAATCACGCACGATACGAGGCAGAAAATGTGTTTGAAATATTGGTAATTGCTTTTGGACTTGGTCTTGATGCATTTTCTTTAGCGGTAGCTTTTGGAATGTGTCAGAAAGTATGTACCCTCAATACTAGATTTCGTTTATCTCTGTCTTTTGGTCTCTTCCAGTTTTTTATGCCTCTGGCTGGTTTTTATGCGGGGCTTAAAGTTGCCCGATTTACTGAATCTATTGACCATTGGATTGTTTTTGCGATATTGAGCTTTGTTGGAGGAAAAATGATTTATGAAGCTCTGAGTAAGGACGATAATGAAACTATGGTTGATATTAGCCGGGGAATTCCCTTGCTGATAGCTTCGGTTGCTACCAGTATCGATGCCTTAGCCGTCGGATTTTCTTTTGCACTGCTAAAGGATGGGATTCTTTTTCCTGCAATTATTATCGGTATAGTTGCTTCAATTATGACTTTTGTGGGAGTAACTTTTGGTTATCGGGTGGGAAGAAAATATATTTCGAAACCGGAAGTTGTAGGCGGAATAGCAATTGTATTAATTGGGTTTAAAGCTCTTTTGGAACACTTTATTAGTTGAGGAAACCAATCTTTAAAAATTCGCTGACAAGGACGATGAGAAGAATGAAAGAAAAATGCATTTTTGGTCCGGTTCAATCAAGACGCTTAGGCATGTCACTTGGTATAAATTTAACTCCCTATAAAACTTGTAGTCTCGATTGTGCTTATTGTGAGTGTGGAAAGACTACCGATTTAACTATAATTCGAAAGGATTATATACCTATTGAGCAGGTTCAGAAAACCTTAAAAAGGTATTCGAAAAGTTCATTATTTCGATCGAAACCTCCAAGCTGCGTGACTTTCGCCGGATTTGGGGAGCCGACCCTTCATTCTGGTTTTGGATCAATTGCTCAATTTGTTAAAAAAACCTTTCCTGATCAACATTTAGTACTCATTACTAATGGAACGCTTTTCCCAACTCACCCCGAGCTATTCCAAGAAGTTCAACCGATAGACATCATTCTTCCTTCGCTGGATGCTGGTAGTGAAGAAATTTTTAAAAAGATTGACCGACCTCATCCCTCAATAACTTTAGCTTCTTTAGTCGATGGATTAATCCAATTGCGGGAAAACTATCACGGACAAATATGGTTGGAGGTATTCATTGTTGAAGGAATCAATGATAGCGAATCCGAGCTTTACCTAATAAGAGATGCTATAAGCCGCATTTCACCTGACCGGGTTCAATTGAATTCCTTGGACCGAAACCCTGCCGAAGATTGGGTCAATTCAACCTCTCCCCAGCGATTAATTGCCATCGCTGAGTTCTTAGGAGCAGAACTCCTCTCGAAAAATTCCATTAACATTCAAGTCGACGCCTTGGTGTAGGAACTGAATTTTTTGGGATGGAAACGAGTCTGCTTCACCAACAAATATCTTTACCCTTGGTGAACTGGTTTGATACTCATCAAAGGAAACTTCCCTGGCGTGAGGAATATTCTCCCTATTCAGTATGGATTTCTGAAATCATGCTCCAGCAAACCCAGGTCGACCGGGTAATTCCTTACTATCTCCGCTGGATGCGACGATTCCCTACCCTTGAATCGGTATCAATAGCTTCTTATGATGATTTGTTGAAGTTTTGGGAGGGGTTGGGATACTATTCCCGAGTGAAATTTATTCATAAAACTTCGAAAATAATTTTATTTCAATATAGTGGCCAATTTCCCGAAAACCACGAAGAGCTCCTTAAACTCCCAGGTATAGGACCCTACACGGCAGGTGCCATCATGAGTATTGCCTTTAATAAAAATTATCCTCTCGTTGATGGAAACATAGTGCGAATATTAACCAGAATTTTTAACTTTGAAAGTTCAGTTGAACGAAAAGAAACCAAAATTTATATATGGAAAAAAGCTGAGGAACTCCTTCTCCCTGGACAAGCCCGATGGCTCAACCAATCTTTAATGGAATTAGGGGCTCTCATTTGTACGCCTAAAAATCCGACCTGTCATGAGTGTCCAGTTCAAAAATCTTGTTTGAGTTTTCGCCTTGGATGTATTGAAGAAAGGCCAGTAGTTCAACCTTCAAAAAAGGCCGTTCCTATTCAGGTGGCTGTGGGAATTCTTCAAAAAGACGACCTGTTCTTTATTCAACAAAGACCTGCGTATGGTTTGATGCCAGATTTATGGGAATTTCCTGGCGGAAAAATAAACCAGGGGGAAAAACCCGAGGACGCTTTAGTTCGGGAATTTCAAGAAGAGCTTCAATTTTGTGTTCAAGTGGGAAAAAAAATTGCAACTTTGAAGCATGGATATACTAACTTTTCGGTGACTCTTCATGCTTATTTGTGTAATTTAGTTCCAGAAAATCAATCACCGATTCTCCATTTTGCATCCGATTATCGCTGGGTTAAATCGGAAGATTTCATGGCTTACGCTTTTCCTGCTGCGAATCGTCGTTTAATAGAAAGATTAGCCAAACTTTCTACCATTTAGTTCGTTTTGCAAAAGCAAGTTTTTCCCAATGGGGAATACTGAATAAGACGGTTATCAAAACCAAATATTACCAAATGAATCTTTTCAAAAAATATAGCGTAAAAAATTCTAATAAATATTATTAATTGCTGATTTATATGAATATTGTATTCTGTTTTTAAAGATATTTTAAAGGGAGGGAGATAAATGTATAAAACGCTTCTTATGGTTTATTCGTGGCTTTTGTTAATTATGGGTATTTTAGGAGCAATTCCGGGTATAGGATTAGGGACTGAACCGATATGGCATGCAGTGTTAAAAATAATTTTAGGATTAATCGGTGTTTTAGTTACTTTAAGGAGAGAAAAATCTTAGGGTCTGTAGTTTGTTGAGCAAAAAAACATAAAGCCGGTCTAAACTCAGACCGGCTTTATGTTTTATGAATGACTTCGGCAATTGCTTGAATATGTTTTTCGGTAGTTCCACAACATCCCCCAACAATGTTTATATTCAAATCGAGGAGCTCTTTAGCGCCCTGAGCGAAATCTTCTGGTGTTTCGCTATAAAAGACCTGGTTACCTTGGACTTTCGGAATGCCGGCATTCGGTTTACACAAAAGATAACCAGAATAATGTGATCGATAAACACCAGCTATTTTAATCATTTGCTTCATACCTGTACCGCAATTGGCGCCTAAAACAGAGATTGGATAGGATTGAAAAATGTGGGCAATTTTTTCCGGTGTTTCACCCATCAACGTAGTAAACCGCCCATTATCTCGCAGTTCATAAGTAAAGCTTGAAATAACCTCACCACCTAGTTTTAAAATAGTTTCGGTAGCAGCTATTGACTCGACTGATGATATAAAAGTTTCTAAATTAAAAATTTCGATTCCTTCAGAAAGAAGAATTTCTACTTGCTCTTTGATGACATCTTGAACGTCTTTTTTGGTAAGGTCACCATAAGGTTCAATAAAACCTCCGACTGTTCCCAAAGACGCGCACAGAAGAGTAGAAGGGTCCATAGCTTGTCGGGCAATTTCAACAGCTTTCTGGTTAATTTCTCGGATTTTTCCTTCTAAACCATATTTTTTAAGAATTAAGCGGTTTGATCCAAAGGTATTGGTTTGGACAATATCCGAACCGGCTTCAACATAGCTGTGAATAATATTATAGACCACGTCGGGGTGAGAAATATTCCATTCATCAGGAAGATGGCCAGCTGGTAATCCGGCTTTTTGCAAACGAGTTCCCATAGCTCCATCGAGCACCAATTTTTTCTTTGATAGTAAGTCGGTAAGCACAGTTTTACTCCTACTGATTGGATCTCTCGTCAAGGTAATTACAATTCAAGCGACCTGGGGATATTATTCAACATTTATAGAAAGAAATCAACAAAAAGTTAATACCTTTCTTATGAAAACTCTTTTAAAATATTTGAAGTCGTGCATTTTGTTGCAAGTTTTTGGTACAATAAGCTTAAATAACATTAATGAAGATTATAAGTGGGTTAGAAAAATAAATTTCCATTAAGATTAGAAATTATTGAAAATAAACTAAAAAAATTAAATATTGGTAAATTGATGGGGGTGTTGAGATGTACTTATTGGGGACTGATATAGGAACACAAGGAACAAAGTCCGTTCTGGTTAATGAGAAGGGCGAATTGATTAGTGAAGGATTTAAGGAATATGGAGTTATTACCCCCAGACCATCCTGGGCGGAACAATGGCCGGATATTTGGTTAGATGCAGTAGTAGAAACCTTGGCGGAATGCGTGAAAAAGTCAGGAGTTAAACCATCTGAAATTGCTGGAGTTGCCATCAGCGGCCTCTATGGAGGTTCAGGAGTGCCCGTGGATAAAAATATGAATCCGCTAAGGCCATGTTTAATCTGGATGGATCGGCGAGCTCGTGCTGAGACCCAGTGGGTGAAAGATAATGTTCCCAAAGAAACCATATTTGGAATTACCGGAAATTATGTTGATTCATATTTTGGATTTACCAAAATGATGTGGATTCGCAATAACGAACCGGAAATATGGAATAAAATTTATCAGTTTGTTACTCCTAAGGATTATGTCGTTTATAAGCTGACCAATCAATTAGCTATTGATTACTCTTCGGCTGGTAACATCGGAGGGGTATTTGACATTAAAAAGCGAACTTGGTCAGATGAAATGTGTCAGATATTAAATATCCCTCGAAAAATGTTATGTGATCGCATTGTAAAATCCTCTGATATTGTTGGACCCTTAAACCGGGAGTTCTCTGCTCGGACTGGACTTCTGGAAGGAACTCCAGTTGTCTCAGGTGGTATCGATGCACCGGTGGCACAGCTTTGTGCAGGAGTATTGAGCGAAGGTGAACACGTAGCCATGGCAGGTACCTCAATGTGCTGGGGGAGCGTTCATGGGGGGCAGTATCTCACTCCAGGTTTGGTGAGCATGCCCTATGTGGTCTATGATGATCAAAAAATATATACTTTTGGCGGTAGTGCTACCTCAGGTGCTTTAGCCCGTTGGTTCCGGGACGAATTTGGTCAGTATGAGAAAGAAGTCAGTAAAAACACTGGTATATCAGCTTACACTCTGCTTGAATTAGAAACCAACGGTATTGGGCCAGGAAGTGAGGGAGTCATCGTTCTCCCTTATTTTATGGGAGATCGTTCTCCGATTTGGGATCCTGATGCTCGTGGAACGATTATGGGGTTGTCTCTCTATCATACTCGAGCTCACGTTTACCGAGCTATGTTAGAAGCGGCAGCTTATTCATTAAGACATAACATGGAAGAAGCAATTAAGGTTGGAATGAAGCTCGATCCCGACTGTTGGATTGTAGGCGGTGTCGCCAAATCAAATTTTTGGGTTCAAATATTTGCTGATATCACTGGATTTAATATGAAAAGACTTTCAAAAGATGTCGAAGCACCCTTTGGCGATGCATTTCTGGTTGGTTTGGGAACCGGGGTTTTCGATAAACCCGAACGTATCAAGGAATGGGGCGATTTTCGACCAGTTATTACTGTTAACCAAGAAAACCATGCTCTTTATAACAAATACTATAAAGTTTTCCGTGATCTCTATGAAAATACCAAAAACATCATGAAAGAGCTGGTTGAGATATAATATATAATTGTTAAAAAATATTTATTGTTTGATTGTGGAATAGAAAAAGATAAATTCCACAATCAATTTATCAAAAAAAAATTGAATGTCGAATTCATTGTGAGAAAATAATGGTAATATTAAACAAGAATAGGTTAAAATAGAGCCTTGGAGAGGAAAGAAATGAATAGTCGAGAACGAATCAGGAAAACAATAAATCATCAAGAACCCGATCGAGTCCCTCTGGATTTGGGGGGTATCGTAAGTGGTATTACTCGAGTGGCTTATCGCAACCTCAAAAATGAACTTAATTTTCCAATTTCTTCAAGTGAATGTGTGATTGATCGAATTCAGCAGCTGGTAAAACCTGATGAAAAGATTCTTGATCGCTTTCAAGTTGATACTAGATATGCTTATCAAGAAGTTCCACCAGAAATATGGAGCAAGGATAGCCCGGACTCTATTTGGGTGGATGAATGGGGAATAGAACGACGTTTTACTGGACTCTATTTCGATATGATCGGGCATCCACTTTCTCAGGTAGAATCTCTAGCGGATCTCAAGAAATTATCATGGCCTGACCCCCATCAAGATCAAACCTCCTATGATTTATTGCAAAGCCAGGTTGAAAAATTACATCAAAGCGAGAAAGCAGTAATTGTCAATATCATTGGTTCCTGTTTTGAATTTGGGTGGTATCTACGTGGTTTTGAAAAAATTATGATGGATTTGGTACTCAATCCTGATCTTGCTTGTGCTGTCCTGGATATTATGCTCGAATTCCAAATCGGACAATTTGATGAGTTACTCAGTCGAACAGGAAACCTCATCGATGTAATCCTTTGTGGTGACGATTTGGCCACCCAAAACAGCCCGTTTGTTTCTCTTGATCTCTATCGACGGTATATAAAACCACGTCAGAAAAAGCTCTACGATTTTATCAAAACCAAAACCAATGCACCTATTTTCTATCACTCCTGCGGTGCAGTATCTTCCTTCATACCCGAACTAATCGAAATTGGTGTACAAATCTTGAATCCGGTTCAAGTGAAAGCGCGGGGTATGGATATACGTAAACTAAAAAAAGAGTTTGGGAAGCAAATCGTTTTCTGGGGCGGGATTGATACCCAATATGTGCTTCCTTTTGGAAAACCATCTGAAGTTCGAGATGAGGTTCGGCGCCGGATCGATGAATTAGCTCCTGGAGGTGGTTTTGTTTTGACCGCAGTCCACAATATTCAAGCCGATGTTCCACCTCAAAATATTATTGCTATGTTTGAAGAAGCTATCCAATATGGAAGGTATTAAAATCTGGAATTCCTGTTAGGAGGTGGTGCGATTCAATAGGTTGTCGAGAATAAAATTCTAAATTAAAAAACTGTGAAAAATTTTTAGGAGGGCAGAAAATGAAAAATAATTGGTTAATGTTTTTAGTTATTACGGTGTTAATGGTAAGTATGTCTTCTCTTGCTTTTGGTCAGGAGAAACCGGCTGAGGGCATGTATTTTCGTTTGGTAACCCACGGTGGCGATGACCCCTTCTGGGCGGTTGTCCAGCAAGGTATGTTGGAGGCGGCCAAAGAATTAGGTTGCCAGGTTGATATTGATTTAGCTGGCTCGGATTTAGCTCTGCAACAAAAAAGATTTGCTGAAGCAGTCGCTCAAAAACCGAATGGAATCGCTTTAGTGGTTAATGATGATACCGCTTGGGATAAACCGGTTGAGGATGCTCTGGCTGCTGGCATACCAGTTATTGGAATAAATAACGACGATTCCCAAGGTCCCGCTGGGAATAAGCGTCTTTGCTATATTGGACAGAGCGAAGAAAGAGCTGGATACATGATTGGATTGCGCTTATTCCAGGAAGCCAAAGATAAAGGGATAGATCTAGCCAATGCCCATGTAGCTATGCCGGTTGAAGTTCCTGGAGCAAATTACGGTGTTGTTCGTTCTAATGGTATTAAAAGAGCGGGTGAAGAATTTGGAATCTCTTCGTTTGAGATTATTGATGGTGGCGGTTTGGAAATGACCACCATGGAACAAAGAGAAACTTCCTATCTCTTAGCTCATCCAGAAACCACTTTTATGATTGGTTTAGGTGGAATCGCTACTGACCGCTTAACCGATTCTCTTAAAGCTGCTGGCAAGGAACCAGGTGAGGTTATTGCCGGAGGATTTGATACCACTGCTGCAACTCTGAATGGATTGCGGGAAGGGTATATAACGGCAACTATCGATCAACAGCAGTTCTTGCAGGGTTATTATGCAGTATATGTACTTTATCTCTACAATAAATATGGATTTACTCCAAATATAGATACCGGTGGGTACTTGGTTGATAGTATTGAAAAGATCGACTTGATTGAGAAACTTTCCCCATTACATGTCAGATAAATTTAGATTCCGGCTGGTCGCGAAAGTCACCAGCCGGATTTTTCTGATGATATACCATACCATATGATAAAAGAGGTCGGAAGATGAACTCCTTACGAAAAATATTGACCTTCCGCTCATCAAACACTTTATGGGTTTTTATCGCTTTAGTAGTTGTTTTTTCCCTTTTTACTCCCAATCGGATTTTTATTAATGTACGAAATATTTCTGCCATTGGAAAACTGTTTCCTGACCTGGGGATCATTACCCTCGGAGTCGGGATGTTGATGGTATGTGGAGAGTTTGATCTGTCGGTAGCAGCAGTACTCCCTTTTTGTTCCTATGTATTTGCACGTCTTCTTTTTATTGGAACCAGCCCATTAATCAGTTTTATTGTTGCTATTTTAACAGGCATGGCTTTAGGTTATTTAAATGGATTTATTACGGTAAAAACCCGGATGCCTTCGTTTATTACTACTTTGGGAACTCTATGGTTTTGGAGAGGAATTCTCTATGTTTGGTCCAAAATGATGCCTATGAGTATTCGGACTTATGTTCCTAATAACACTCCTTTTCAGTTAGCCATGGCCGGTAATTTGACTCCTTTTTTTCCTGTCCAGGTATTGTGGTTTCTCATTTTTGCTGTGGTTCTGGGGATTGTTCTCCATTATCATCGCTTTGGAAACTGGGTGTTTGCTACTGGAGATAATCGAGATGCTGCTCGAGCAATGGGGATCAAAACCGATATGGTAAAAATTGTCTGTTATGTCATCGTCGGTGCTTTATGTGGTTTCTGTGCCTGCATGCAAGCAGTTCGGCTTGGTTCTTTTGCTGCAACGCAAGGAGTTAATTTTGAATTTAAAGCTGTGGCTGCCTGCGTGGTCGGAGGGACTTCTCTCCGAGGAGGAATCGGAAGCATGTTAGGAATTCTTTTAGGAGCCCTCATCATTCCAATCATTGATAATGGTCTCATACTTATGAGAGTTCCGGTGTTTGCGATTAGTGCTTTTATTGGTTTAGCAACCGTTCTATTTGTATTGCTTAATACGTACATTGAAAGGAAAATGAGGTAATTCACTTCTTTAAAAGTGAGGTTTAGCCGATGACAACAGAAACCAATCAGAATAATGATATGGTGAAAATGGTCGATATCCATAAATGGTTTGGCCGGGTATATGCCCTGAGAGGGGTTGATTTTAACCTCAAGCGGGGGGAAACTTTAGGTTTATTGGGAGACAATGGTGCCGGCAAATCGACCTTGATTAAGATTCTTTCAGGATATCATGTTGCCGATAAGGGAGAAATATTTTTTGATGGAAAAAAAGCCACGATTCACTCCCCCCGAGACGCTCGGAAGCTGGGGATAGAAACAGTCTACCAAGAACAAGCATTAGCTCCCAATTTAAGCATTTCAAGAAATATCTTTATGGGTCGAGAGCCATTGAAAGGATTAGGACTACTGGATAAAAAAGTCATGGATGAGGAAAGCATGCAAGCACTCAAACACTTGGGTTTGCGATTGCGCTCACCTGACGTTCCGGTGAT
>Ga0334886_1003029_pt1 | contig 15580 bp, 13 predicted proteins | sample GraSluR1_MG_9_FD_207232 | JGI IMG/M metagenome (GOLD analysis project Ga0334886, IMG submission 207232) | Sludge microbial communities from methane-producing bioreactor in Wageningen University, Netherlands - Granular Sludge_27_06-R1 | ecosystem: Engineered > Bioreactor > Anaerobic >...
TGAAGCACTACCCGCTCGCCAACATCCTGAGCTGGATCTTCGTCGGAACGGTCTTCATCTCCATCGTCACGCTGGCCGACTCCATGACCTCGACGGTAGCGAGCCTCTCCACGACCGCCGCCCACCAGGAGGGGAAAGAACCCCCCGCGACACTCAAGATCTTCTGGGGGGCGGTGATGTCCTCCGTGGCGATCATCAACCTGATCAGCGGCAGCGGCGGCGGGGAGATCAGCGGTATCGACGCCACCAAACAGATTTCCACGGCGGCGGGATTCCCGATCCTCTTCCTGATGATGCTGATGGCGTTCACCATCTGCTGGATGATCATCCGTCATTCACGGGGCGAGACAGTGCTCCTCGTCAAGGAGTAACGACGAAAAGATACAAGCGGTCCCCGGAGCGACGACGCCCGGGGACCGCTTGTGCAAACGCGGGAACTTTCCTGCACTGAAAAAGAAGGAACCCTCCAAGCGCGGACCCCGAGCACCTTCATAGGAAACCGCGCCGAAAAAGAACGGCCCCTTTCTACTTCATCGCTTCCTCTATGGAGACCGCCACAGCGACGGTGGCCCCGACCATGGGATTGTTCCCCATACCGATAAAGCCCATCATATCCACATGGGCGGGGACCGACGACGAGCCCGCGAACTGCGCGTCGGAGTGCATCCTTCCCATGGTGTCGGTCATGCCGTAGGAAGCCGGGCCGGCGGCCATGTTGTCCGGGTGGAGCGTACGGCCCGTGCCGCCGCCCGAGGCCACCGAGAAATACTTCTTCCGCTGTTCGACGCACTCCTTCTTGTACGTGCCCGCCACGGGGTGCTGGAAGCGCGTCGGATTGGTCGAATTGCCGGTGATGGACACGTCGACGCCTTCGCCGTGCATGATCGCCACGCCCTCGCGGACATCGTCCGCGCCGTAGCAGCGGACCTTCGCGCGCTCCCCCTTGGAATACGGGATCTCCCGAACGATCGAAAGCCCGCCCGTCGAGTAGTCGAACTGCGTCCGGACGTAGGTAAAACCGTTCATTCTGGAGATAATCTGCGCCGCATCCTTGCCGAGTCCGTTGAGGATCACCCGCAGCGGCTTCCGCCGGACCCTGTTGGCCGAATTGGCGATGCCGATGGCGCCCTCCGCGGCGGCGAAGGACTCGTGGCCCGCCAGAAACGCGAAGCAGCTTGTTTCCTCCAGCAGAAGCATCGCGCCCAGATTGCCGTGCCCTATGCCGACCTTTCTGTCGTCCGCGACGGAACCGGGGATACAGAACCCCTGAAGCCCCTCTCCGATGCAGCGGGCCGCGTCGGCGGCCGTAGAACAGCCCTGTAAAATTGCGATCGCGGCCCCCAGAACATACGCCCAACAGGCATTTTCAAACGCGATCGGCTGTATTTTCTTCACGATGCCATAGGCATCTACACCTTTGTCGTCGCAGATCTTCTTCGCGTGCTCCAGCGAGGATATCTTCTTCTCCTTCAACAACGCTTCGATAGCGCCGATTCTTCTGTCGTACCCTTCGAACGATAGCATGCTCGTCAACTCCCCGCTACTCTTCTCTCGGATCGATGACGCGAGTCGCCTCATCGAACCGCCCGTACCGACCCGTCGACTTGAGCAGCGCTTCATTGGCGTCGACGCCCTTCCGAATCAGCTCCATCATCTTGCCGCAGTGGACGAACTCGTATCCTATGATCTCGTTGTTCTCGTCCAACGCGGTTTTTGTGATGTACCCTTCGGTCATCTCCAAGTAACGCGGACCTTTTTCGATCGTGCCATACATGGTTCCCACCTGGCTCCGAAGCCCTTTTCCCAAGTCTTCGAGCCCCGCGCCCACCGGGAGCCCTCCCTCGGAGAAGGCGGTCTGGCTTCTTCCATACGCCGCCTGCAGAAAGAGCTCTCTCATCGCGGTATTGATGGCGTCGCAGACAAGATCCGTGTTCATGGCTTCGAGCAGCGTCTTGCCCGGCAGGATCTCCGACGCCATCGCGGCGGAGTGGGTCATCCCCGAACAGCCGAGCGTTTCCACCAAAGCCTCCCGGATGATCCCGTCCTTCACGTTGAGCGTCAGCTTGCACGCGCCCTGTTGCGGAGCGCACCAGCCGACGCCGTGCGTCAGGCAGGAGATGTCGGCGATCTCCTTCGCCCTGACCCACCGGCCTTCCTGCGGAATGGGGGCCGCGCCGTGATTCGGACCTTGCGCGACGCACGTCATCTTTTCTACCTCATGCGTATATTTCATGGCAGAACCCCTTTTCTATGAAGATGAAAACACTTTTATCAATCTCTCCCGCTCATCGACGCCACAGAAGGATGAGCGCTTCCTCGACATGAATGAACTTCGTTCGCTTTACATAAAAACCGCTTTTGCAACGACGGAGCCGCCGAAAAGAGCCGCAAGTCCGACGAAGTTCTCTACGATAAGATTCAGGTGCACAGCGAACCAGTCCGCTTTCCGTATAAGGTGCGCTGTCTCGAGAATCACGCTGGAGAAGGTAGTGAACGCGCCCATGAACCCCACCATCACGATGATCCGCGTCTCGGAGGCGACATGGAGGTGTATTTCAGCGAATTCGAGAAACAGACCGGTGAGAAAGCACCCCGTCATGTTCACCACCAGAGTGCCCACAGGGAATGCGAGGGCCGTCCCCGCTTTCGTTTTGACGAATTCCAGCAATAAAAAACGGACGACCGTGCCGAGAGCCCCCGCAAGCGCGAGTAGAAGCAGACGTTGCAGCATTATCATTCTCCTTACGTATTCTGGATATGAACAAAAAAACTCCTGCCGTCATCAAACAGCAGGAGTCATTAGCCAAAGGGCGTGTCGAGGGAACTCCATCCCCTTTATAAGGTCGCAATTTTATTTTACCATATTTTTCTCAAACAGTCCCTACCAAAGCGCAACTGGAAATTCATGAGAGCTCTTCAGATGTACAGAGAAAGAGGCGATTCGGGCTCAAACTCCTTCAGCGTTCGCCTCCGGAGCTTTTTTGTCCGCCGTCTCGAAAATCCGTTTGTAGAGGTCCTCGCCGAAGCTTGTTTTCAAAGGCTCCCCCTCGGAGAGCCTGTACGTTCTTTTCCCGTCCTCCCGCCGTTCCGCGCGGAGAAAAAGGGCGCTCTCAAGCCGTCTTTCGAACATCCCCCCGGCGAAGTCGTACATGTGCGTTACGAAGAGCGCCCGAACTCCCTTCGCCATCAGGGCGGTCACGATCTGGCGCGCGATCTCGGACCCTTCACGTTCGTTGGTGGCGGCGAAGGATTCGTTGAACAGCATCAGCGACCGGGATGAGAGGCTGTCGGCGATCCGGCTCATACGCGACAGCTCCTCGTCGAACTTGCCGCTTTTCATCGTGGAATCCTCCTCCCGGCGCCAGTGGGTGAAGAACGTTTCGCAGACCGAAGCCCGGAAAGACCGCGCCGGAACGAACATGCCGCACTGCATCATCAACTGGGCCGCCCCGACGCTCCGCAGAAAGGTCGTCTTTCCTCCCTGATTCGCTCCGGTGATGACGACGAGACGCTTGTCGTCGGCGTCGACATCGTTTCCGACGGCGCGTTCGTCCATCCGCAGCGAGAGCGAGGCATCGACAAGCCCCTTGAACAGCAGGCGGGGCGCGCCGAAGGGGAGCGGCTCCGGAAAGCAGACGGGCTCTCCCTTGCGAACGAGGCGGTCGTAGAGGTTCATGCAGCCGATGTAGAAGGAAAGTTCCAGCCGCAACGTCCTGAAGAATCCGATAACGTGCTGGGCCGACTGGGCGAGAGCGTTCGCGGCAAGGGAGATACCTCTGTCCCGCAGCTCGGCGACAGCCTTCGCGCCGCTTTCGTCACGCTCCGCGATATAGAATGAAAAGGCTTGCGACCTCTCCGAAAAGAGCCAGGTATACAGCCATGTGAAGATATTTTCGCGCCGTTTCGGCTTCCGGAGCGTATAGTCCGCGCCCTTGTCGCCCTCTCCGAGAGAGGCGCTTACAAGAACGCCGGTGCGGAATTTCAATGTCCGCAGATGTTCCCGTATGCTGTCGAGATAATCGTCCGCCAGTTCGCCCCGAAGCATGGAAAAGAGCGAAGAAAAGCCTTCCGAGGTAAATTTTTCCGCATGTCTGTCGGCAAAACATCTCAATCGAGCGAGCATCTCCACCAGCATCGTCATCACATCCACGGCGCTGCCGAGGATAGCGGACGGATAGCGGGTGAAGATGCCGAAATAATGCTTCTTCTCCTTCTGAAACACCTCGACGGAGAGGTCGTACAACTGCTTGACGAGCTGAGGGTTGGCCAGGCAGTCTTTCAAGATCGCCCGGCGATAGAGGATCGCCTCGGGCGAAACTTCGGGAGAGAGCATCGCATGAAGGGCCGTCTCTCGAAGAAAGGGGTCGCCGGAGGCCATCGCATCGAAAAGGACGTCCAGCTCCAAATCCTGACGCAGGTCGGATTCGTTCCACGGCAGCGGGGCTTGCATATCGAAATCGCGGTCCTTGTGCATCAACAGCGCATTCATGAGGAGACCCGCTCCATGAGGTTGACATAGGTCAAGCGGTGCTTCTCGGCGATGCTCATCGCGTAGGCGATACCGTCGGCCGCCTTGCGGACGATTTTGAACGTCCTCTGCGCCGGGTTGTCAGCAACCACTGTACTGACCATGCTCACCGTCTGTTCACTCAGAGTGGAGAGTTCGTCCATGAACGTCACGCAGACGCATATGGCGTCCCGCTCCATGATTCGCTCCAATACGTTCCGGGCAAGAAAGACGGCGTCCTTCAGCGTCGTCGAGTTGAATATCTCGTTCATGATCACGATACTGGACGAAGTCGAACTTTCGAGGATCCCGTGAATCCGTACCAGATCATCCTGAAGTTTTCCGCGAAGGTCGCTCCCCGTTTCTTCGCGCTCGAAATGGACGAACAGCCTGTCGAAGAGGAAGAGTTTCGCCCGCCGCGCAGGCACGGGGCACCCGAGCGAGGCAAGGTAGTGGATCTGACCGAAGGAGCGGGCGAAGGTGGTCTTCCCCCCCTGGTTCGGACCGGAGACGATGATGATACGTTCGTTCCCCGAGAGGAAAAAGTCGTTGCAGACGACGGGCTTGTTCTCAGAGAGCAGCTTCGACGCCAGGGCGACATCGTAGGATTCGGCGACCGCCGTCTCCTTGTCCGTATCCGAGACGACGGGGTAGCAGAACGGAAGCCCTCTGCTCCGGAGAGCCGACATGAAGTCTCCGTACGCAAGGTAGAACTGCACCTCCGTGTCGAAACGCGCAACGACCTCGTCAAGGTATTCCTTGTGTTCCGAATAAAAAGCGCCGAGCGCGGCGAACGTCTCCGGGAACAGAAGCGCCACCCTGTCGAGGATCATCGCCTCGACATGATTCATATCGGCGTTATCCGAAAACGTCACGCTGTAGTCCTTTACATCGCCCTTTCTGAACTTCTCGAAAGTGCGTTCGACTTCCGCAGTGTAGTCCGATTCTCCGTCGTACCGGGCGACTTTGACTCTGCCTCCGTACAGGTGAGTGCAGTAGCGAACCTCGTCCAGAGACACCCTCAGCTTTCGGGTCTTCTCCAGCAGCGCTGAAAAAACGTCCGAACCGACGTACGACGTCAGGTACGTCCGAACGGCGAGCATTCCCCGGGATTCCGGCGCCGCGGCGGCAAGCTCCTGTTCCAATCCGCGGACAGCATCGAGGTAGCTTCGCACCGCGTCCAGAAACCAGCGTTTCTTCTGCGAGAGGTAGTGCACCTTGTCCATCACGGCGAGCCTGCGGCGCATCCCGCGCATCCCGTCCGCGAAACGACCGACGGCCGAGAAAATCTCCGGCTTCTCAAGATCGCGAAAGACCTCGTGGCGGAAAAAAAGCGCGTCCGTCGTTCCGGGCGGGGAATAAAAGAAGGGGTGCAAACGATACTCCGCCTTGTGTGCGCACAACCCGTTCACAACCTGATCCAGATTGAGGTCGGTGAAAAAATCGGGGGGCGTCTCGGAAAGCGCTCGGGAATCGGGGAAAAGAACACTGGGGAACATAGAATACAACCTCCTCGGCCATCGATCTCCTTGCCTGCTTCGGCAATCCAGGAGTTATCAGCCTTCGAGGCGTTTATCAGGAGAACTCCATCTCCCACAACATACTATTCAGTATCGCCCCGAAGGTGAATTTTGTCAATGTCGGCTGCAACCGTCTCCTTAACGCGTTCTAAAACGACGAGACGTTCTCCGGAGTTTTCGCACGAAGCAATAATCGGAATCATAATAGATCGCCTATTTTGACTTGACACATTTTTTATCGATTGCTAAGATGACGTCGGGAAGCCGAGGCTGATATCAAGGAGGTGCTGCAATGGATATTCATCTGAAGGCGGACGAGATCGAGGAACTGAGAAGCCTGATGGAGGTCGACGAATTTATCGGCTCCGTGGAGACCTACGCCAAAGAAATGCTTTTGGAGGGCATGTCCTATCATAAGGCACGCCAGGCAGGAGGCTATCTTCACCCGGAGGAGAAGTGACGCCGGAGACCGGAAAAATGATCTATGAACGGGACGTTATCGAACGTCCCGTTCTTTTTGCCGTTTCATTCCTCCCTCTCCGGCCGGAATCCGAGAACGGCCTTCCGCAGGCACAGGGGGATCGCCAACAGCAGGACGAAGAGGACGGGGAACGGTATGGCGAAGTGAACGACGCAGGGGATGAGCGCAAGAGCCCCCCCTGCAAACACAACTGAAAAAAGAAACACGCAATGCCTCCGCCGAAGCGCTTTCACCTCTTTCCCTTCGTCGAAGCCCTTGGTGCGGAGGAGAAAACGGGAGAGATCCCAGGCCACAAGGGCGGAAGAAACACTGGGGATGATCATGAGAAGCGAGAGTCCGTTCAATGCGTTTCGGAGAGCGGCTCCGATGAAATACAGAAAGAACAGAGTGGGAAACGAGCGTTTCCGTCCGACTTCCAAAGCCAACCAGAACACGCCGGCGACGAGCGTCGCGAATCCTTCGGAACTTCGGAGCAGAAGCAGAGGGAACGCTCCGAGAAATATGGCCGCGAAAACAATGGCAGCGTACAGAAGGGCTTTCGTCATCGCCGGATCACCTCGGAGAAAAGAGCGGCTTGCCTCTGAACGCTTTTCGAAGCGCTCCTTCAAGAGGCGTCCGGACATCCCAGTCCGCCGTTCGGATCCCCATACCCGCGAGACCGCGCAGGAGAGCTCTCCGCTCCGCGGATGCCAGTCGATACGCTTGGCTTGTCGAGTCGCCTGCGGAATTCGAGGCGAACTTGACGGGGTCGGGGCTTACCGCCGCAACCGCATGCCCATTTGCCCGCATGCGACACAACGGACCAAGGTCGTCTTGCCCCAAAGGGCTGATGAAAAAGATCGTCGATTTCGCGGGAAAGAGTTTGATCGGAAGGTTGACGAGCCCCTCCAGCGCATAGTTCTTTCCCGGAGAGATCTTCGCCAGAGCGTCGAGAATACGCTGCGTGTGTTTTTTGCCGTATCCGGGAAAGATCCACTCGACACAGCCTCCGAACAGGAGCAGGCTCACCCGGTCGCCGTCGTCCAAAAAACGCTCCGCCAGAGCCGCGGCCGCCTCCACAGAATACTCGAAGAGTGAATCCTCGGGAGACGAGATGTTCATACATCTGCGCGCATCAAGGACGATCCCTATATCGGCGACCCGCTCTTGTTCGAAGACATTCGAAAAGAGCGCTCGTTCGTCCTTGGCCGCCTTTTTCCAGTTGACCCGCCGGAGCGGATCTCCCGCCCGATATTCCCGAACGCCCAGAAAAGCGCACCCGACGCCGTCCTGCCCCGTCGGCGCCTGCCCCGCGAAGCCTCTTGTTCCCGAAGGGTGAACCGGCGCATCGCGCAGCGCCCTGTACTCCGGGCGGACAAGAATCGGCGCATGCGATTCGAGAGTCTCGACGAATGAGAATATTCCAGCGAAATCGCAGGCGGAGACCTCAGTTTCGAATGACGAATAGATTCCTCGTCTGCAGCGTATCGACTGTTCAAGTCGGAAAGCCGCTCCTTCGGGAAGCGCGCCGAGCCGGGAAAACTCGCCGTCCTGTCGCGCTACCCCTTCCGGAGTTCTCTCCCGCACCGCGACTTCATCAAGAGACGCCCCCCTGTTGAGAAGCAGCAACGAGCAGTCGACGGGCTCCCCTTGAACCACCGCCGCGCGAGAAACGCTTCTTTCGAGAACGAGAGTCAGTCGTTCCGGACGGCGGAAAACCGCTGCAAACAGATACGCCACGAGCGGGATCGCGATGGCGAAAACATCTCCATGCAGCGTCGCGGCGCCTGCCGCGGTTATACAGAAGACCGCTCCCGTCAAAGCGACAAGCGCGCCCGTCATGACCGTGCATCGGCAAGGACGGGAACCGGAGTTTCGTCCAGTATTCCGGAGAGCACGCTCTCGGCCACGTGCGGGGCGGACCAGTATTCGGAGCGAAGAATCACCCTATGCCCAAGCGCTGCGAAAACGAATTCCTTGACATCGTCCGGAAGAACGAAGTCTCTTCCCTCCATGGCGGCTCGTGTCCTGGCAAGTTTCATAAGAGCCAGAGCGCCTCTGGGACTGGAGCCCACGGCCACCTGACGACGCTGCCGCGTGGCATGTACCAGATGCACGATGTACTCCTCGATACAGTCGTCGAGAAAGACGTTCTCGATGCAGCTTCGCACATCCAACAGCTCTTCCGCGCTTGCCGCAGCCTGTATGTCATGCCCCTCGCGTCTCCTGTCGCGCCGGCGTCGAAGGATCTCCCTTTCTTCGTCCATGGTTGGATACCCCACGGAGAGTTTCAGAAGAAAGCGATCCAACTGCGCCTCCGGCAGCGGAAACGTCCCCTCGTATTCGATGGGATTCTGCGTAGCGATGACAAGAAAAGGCTCGGGGAGAGGCAGCGTCTCTCCTTCCAACGTCACCTGCCCCTCCTGCATCGCTTCGAGAAGGGCCGATTGCGTTCTGGGCGACGCTCTGTTGATTTCATCGGCCAGGACGATATTCGCGAAGACCGGTCCTTTCCGGAGCACGAATTCGTTTCGTTCGCGATCATGAATGTACCCGCCGGTAATATCCCCCGGCAAGAGATCGGGGGTGCACTGGATCCGTCGGAAAGAAACGCCGAGCGCACGAGCGAAACTGTTGGCCATAAGCGTCTTTGCAACCCCCGGATAGTCCTCGAGCAGAACGTGCCCGCCCGCGAGAAATGCAGCCATGATTTTTTGCAGAACCTCTTTTTTCCCCACCACGGCCCTGCCGACCTCTTGCAAAATACGCTCGCAAAAAAGCGGCGTCTTCCGTATATCATTGGTATATATCGCCATTGCGTCGAACCTCCAATATAGCTTCAATGCAGCAAAGAATTTCTTCTACCTCCAGCTCAAGCGCGAGCGCGCGCTCTCCGCGGACTTTGGAAATACGGAAAAGGCGTTTCCAGCGGTTATCTCTCCACGAGTCGCGGAATGAGGTAACTTTTGTCTTTTCAAGCACCCGTCTGCATTCGGGGGGGAGAGCCGCTTCAAGAGCGTGGAGTTCGTTTTTCGAATACGGACGCGTCTCTTCCCGACGGGAGAATGCCAAGAGAAGCAACCGGCGCGCTTCGGCGAAGAGCTTCTCCCTCGCATATTCATTCTCTGCGGCCTCCGAAAGTAGGTCGTTCCAAACGTCGTAGCGCGAAAGCGTCTCTTCGTCCTCGTCCGCCGGTCTCTCCCGCGCGTTCCACGACCACATGCCGATCAGCGTGTTTCCGCCGAGGAGAAGGACGCTCGTAACCAACAGAGCGCTATAGACCCACAAAGGGATGCCCTTCAGCACAAGAACGATGTAGAAGGCAAGCGAATACAGCGGGAGCACGACGTTCTCCCGAAGAAAATCCTCGAAAAGGAAAGAAAGGATTGTGAACAAAGAAAAGACGGCGAGAAAAGAAAGGAAGCGCGGACTCGTCTTCCTACGCATCTCCACACTCTGCTTCGCGCGCACGGCACGCGTTCTCGATGGACGACAACGAACTCCGGGCAGCTTCTTCCTGTTCCCTCCCGAGGGGCGACGAGCCGTACCGTACACGCTCGAACAAGCGGGTCAGCGTCGCCAGGGGTCGAGGAGGAAGTCCCCGAAGTATCAGGCGCTCTTCGAACTCCCTCGGCGTCATCGAAGGCAAGAGAGCGATGCCCCGCTCTTCCGAAACAAGCGTTATCATACGGCTGTACAGGCGAACGATTTCATTACCCGACGGTCCGCCTTCTATAAGGACATGCTTGGTAGCGCAAGCATCGTCGTCGAGTCCTTCGGGAAGCGTGCGTCGATGGAGCCTGCGCGCATGCGCGCGATCGCGGATCCGCACGACGCACCACCCGACCAGCGCCGAGAGCATGATCGCCGCGATGAACGTCAACCAGCCAGGCGGCGCGAGTACGACGCCCTCTTCAGCATACGACGCCGCGCCCTCCGGAAACGGAGCGGAAAGACCGAGCTGCTCGGGAGGCGGGAGTTTTTCGAACGCGCCGCGTAGAAAATGGGCGGCCCCAAGAAGAAGAACCAGAAGAATGCCGTCGGCGGCCAAGCGGCTTCGCCCGTCGGCGGTCGCAAACGAGAGGACGATATACACCGGAAGAAGGAAGAGAAGCAGTCCGAGAGTTCCTCTGAACAGGAGCATGATCCATTCGCCGCCGGTATCCGGAATCGCACCGTCGAAACGGACTGCTGCGAACTTCATCGTAAAGATTCCCTCTTCGGAGAGGGAAAGGGACGATGCCGTAACTGCCGCGGCCAACAGGCACGCTGCGACGATAAAGAGCAGCGCAAGCGCCTTTCGTCCGGATCGCTCCGCGCGCATGCTAGCGCTCCGAATCGACAGTCTCCCCGGCGGACGTTCTCCCGCCCGCCGGAAAATCGCCGAGAGAGGAAAGCGCAGCCGTTCGAGGGAGCAGATCCTCAAGCGCGCGCCGCAAGGGTTCCAGAGCGGAGAGCACCTCCGCGCTTCTCTCTTTCCGCAGGGAAATGACGGACTCCATCCCTCCGACCGTAGCTTTCAACGCATCGGAGAGACGGATTTCGAGCGCCGAGGAGAATGCGCGGAAGGAATCGTTGACGCTCTGAAAGACCGACCAGCGGAGATTCTCCACGTTGGAGAGGATGAGCGAATCCAGTCGTTCTTCTATCCGGCGCCGACGACGCGCCCTGCGGATTTTTTCAGGAAGTAATTTTTCCAGAAAGCCTGTCGGGACGGGCAAAAACTTCGACGACCACTGCCTGCTTACCCAGTACGGCTCTCTGACGATACGCAGTTCCTCTCTCTCGCCGGAGGGACGGTCGGGGAGATGAAAGAGATCGGCGGCCTTCTTCCACAGCGAATCCAGCAGTCGCGCTTCCCTCTCCGCATGGTCCGTCATCATCTCCGCGGCAAGGGTGCGAAAACGCTCTTTCGTCTCGCCCGCATACCGTTCGAAAAAGACCGGCACAAGCTTGTCGAAAAGAGCGCGTAATTTTTCTTCGTCGAGGGATTCCGACCCGATCTCGAAGCCTTCCGCGCGGGCGCTTTCCAGCAACGCGGCCTTTGCGCTCTCTCCGACCCGCTTCGCGTGCCGCTCCAACTCCTGGAGAATGCGCCGGCGGTCTCCGGCGAGAAGATCCCCGGCGGACTCCCGTTCGCGACGGACTTCCTCCACTTTTCGCTTGAAAAGTTCCGCTTTTTCCTCCAGTTCTTCAAGAGGAATCTCGAGAGCGCGCATCCGCAACTGTATCTCGATCGCCCCGCTCTGCGCGATATCGCGAGCTTTTCGGGCCAAAGCCACTGTAAGCGCTTCCGTCTTCCGCTTCGCCAGAAATTCGAACAGATGTTCCTCGACCGCCTCGATGCCGCTCCGCGCGCGCAGCGAATCGTTACCGGTAAGAGACGCTTCGAGGGCGAACCTCGCCGACACCGGGAACACCGGAGCATCTTCCGCGACGCCCGCACGGAGAACGAGTTCGTTCCGGAAAAAACCGAGCGCTGTCTCGAGATCCGGCTCGTCGAGCTGATCCATCTTGTTGAGGACGAAGAAAATATGCGGAATCTTTTCCTGGACGGACTTCAGAAACTCCATCTCCACCTCGGTCACCGGGGGATCCGCGGAGACGACGAAGAGCGCGGCGTCGCACTGGGAAAGGAAGTTGCGCGTCGCTTCCGTATTGTGCAGGAACGTGGAACCGATGCCCGGAGTATCCACGAGCAGCACGCCGCGCCGAAGGATCGGCGACGGGTGCACGATCTCCACGAAGGAAATACCCAGCGCGTTCTTCGGATTTCCGCTCTCCGTGACCAGCTCGTCCAGCAGGAAGCGAAGCGTTTTCTCCGGAGAGAGCGGAACGGACTCCGGAGGCCTTCCATCGAGCCAGTGCACGACGATTTCGGGCGTTTCTCCGGTTCGCAAAAAGGTGGGAATGGCGGTCAGAGGGATTACGGAAGATGGCAGCAGATTTTCACCGAGCAACGCGTTCAAGAAGGTGCTCTTGCCGCGTTTGAACTGGCCGAGGACAGCCAGATGAAAGCGCTCCTCCCGCAAACGCTCTTCCAGGTCCGCGAAACGAGGGGGGAACGACGAAAACTCGTCTCCGATGTTTTCGAAGCAACGGCGAGCGCCTTCGAGAAGTTCGAACAGGCTCTCCGAGGGACGGGTGTTGCAGTCATGGTGCGACATAACGACTCCTCCTTGCGGACGGGAAACTGCGATGTCCGCGAATCTTGAGTTCCGACAGGAGTCATCAGTCCGTAGAAGGACAGTTTCAGGGGAACTCCATCCCCTTGCCACAGCGGCTATTGTATCGCGTCGGCAGGAAAAATCAACGACGAACCAAAATACCGCATAGTCACATCCCGCCTCCCGACAAAGAAGATGAAAGCACTCAATCGCAGCGCTTCCATCTTCTTTCAACGCATTGCTCGTCAAGAGCGACAAGGCGTAAAAAAATCATATTTTTCTAATCGCTTTCACCGCCTGGAAATTTTCCGATGACTTTTCCGGTCATTCCCATAACGCTCTCGATACTCATGCGCTTTCTCCCTTCGGGGGGAGTTCATAAAGCGTTGTTCATGCCGCTACACCCAGCCACCATGTGGCGATGGTGAAGTAGATAAGCACGCCGCCGATATCCGCGAGCGAGGTAATAAGCGGGGCGCTTGCCGTCGCGGGATCCATCCGAAGTTTCGTCAGCACGAACGGCAGGCACATCCCGACCAGACTGCCGAAAACCACTGTGCACACCATAGTAAGAGCCACCACGACAACGATATCCGGCGCCCGCAGTGTCGCGATCAAACCAACGGCTACAGCCATGCTGACTCCCAACGTAAGCGACACGGCAACCTCTTTGCCCAATAGATGCAGCCAGTCGCGCATCCGGACATCCCCTGTCGCGAGGGCGCGTACCATAAGCGTCGCCGATTGCGATCCCGCGTTGCCGCCTGAATCGATCAGAAGCGGCAGAAAAAAGGCGAGCGAAATCATGGCTGTCAGAGTATCCTCGAAGTAGGCTATTCCCGCGCCCGAGAAGATGTTCATGAAGACCAACACCAGCAACCATGGGACACGAGCACGAAAAAGCACGCCGAGCCCGGCGTCGTTCAGATTCACCTTCATCAGACCTACGGGAGCCATCTTGTGAAAATCGTGCGTAACCTCTTCTTCCGCTATATCGAGCACATCGTCGACTGTCACGATGCCTACCAGCGCGTCGCCGCCGTTGATTACAGGCAACGCAAGCAGGTCGTACTTTCGGAATTTCCGGGCGACCTCCTCCTGATCATCCTCGACACGCGCAAAGATAACGTCGCGGTGCATAATATCCCCGACGCGCGCATCCCGTCGAGCGACGATCAGATCCTTGAGCGAGACGAACCCAAGAAGCCTGTGCTCTTTTTCCACTACATAGGCGTAGTATATGGTCTCCTTTCTTGGCGCGGCTTCCCTCAAATATTCGAGAGCCTCAGACGCCGTAAGCTCGGGAGAAAGGGCAGCATAATCCGATGTCATTACAGCGCCCGCCGTTCCCTCCGCATACGCCGAAAGGCGGCGGATATCCTCTCGTTCCGCGTGGGCGATGGCTGGAAGAACGGCTGCTTGTAACTCTTCCGGCATCTGCTTGAAGAGGTCGGCGCGATCGTCCGGAGACATCTCCGCCAACAGAGCGGCAATCTGATCGTAGCTTAGAATGCGCACGATCTTGACCTGGATTTCGTCGTCCAAGTGGCTGTAAATTTCGGCGAAAAGACGTGTTCCCACATACCGGAATACCAACAGGACTTCCTCCATCGAAAGATCGGGAAGGAGTTCCGCCACGGCTACCGGATGCTTGGATTCACAAAAGGAACGGACGGCTTTTCCGTCTTCGGCGGCGAGCAAATCGCGCAGGGTGGGAACAAGGATCGAATTGTTGTTCGTGTTCATGACGCACCTCCATGGTGATGCCGCGACGGCGTTTCAACGCGGCAGGAGGTGCAACGGAAGGGTTAGCTCGCGAGGCGGAAACGACCGTTCACACAACGTGCCGCGAAGCGTAAGCGTCGCGGTGCGATATTTTCGGATTCGTCCCGAGTCGATGCTCGGACATGTTTCATGCAACTACAGTAACTCGCGTCCGGGTCGCTACCCATTACGATTCCCCCTTCGCAGAACGGCAGAAATTTTCAGCCAGAACAATGTACCGTTTTCACTCTCATTTGTCAACCAGGATTTCTTATTTTTTACGGTGTCAAGCAACGGCTATTCTTCCATGAAGCGGCGGGGACGCGGCCGCAGGCATTCACCTCCCTGCCGCAGGCGCCGCAGAGAGATCGAAACGAATATTCATCGAGGACGTCCACGCATAGCCTCGACGAAGAAGACATCGCTTCGAGTACTTCCAACAAAATCCCCCGGATTCTGCAACAGGCCGCAATCCATGATTTTTTCTGCAAGGAACAGCAGAGTTTCTGAGCAGCCCGCCAGAATACGAGCGCCTCTTCACCGCGCCCTTCTCCGGCGGCGAAGAGGGCAAGAAGAGCCAACCCTATTGCATTCGCGCGACGCAGTTCGCTTCCTTCGAAGTAGTGCCTGGCTTTCAAAAGATACTCACGCGCCGTCTTCTCCTCTCCGAGGTCGAAGGCTGCGAGAGCGGCGTTGCTGCAGAAGAGGCAGAGGCCGCGGTAGAGGCCGTGTTCCTCGCACTCGTCGACGCAGCGGGCAAAGATGTCGAGCGCTTCTTTCGTTCGTCCGGTGCGTAAGCGGATCTCCCCGAGATAACAATCGCCCGCGAGCACCTGGAGCGTGTACGGGGAATCCATGTACTCCATCCGGCGGAAGAGCGCCACCGACTCGAGGAGCGCCTCTTCGGCCCCCTCGAACTCCCCCAGAAAGAGCAGCGACATTCCGAAAAACCGCCTCGCCATCGCCGCGAGCGGCGCGTCTCCGCACCTGTCCGCGGCCTTCGCCAAACGGTTCGAGGCGGAACGAAGCAGATCGCCGTCCTCCCTCTGAATAGCGTAGTAGCAAAGATGCTGAAGACAGTCGGCCTGCAGCGGAAGATCTTCGGTCTCCGCGGCGCGGGCAAGTCCCTCCTCGACAAGAGCCTTCCCCTGGTCGTAATCCC
>Ga0334886_1003038_pt1 | contig 15511 bp, 15 predicted proteins | sample GraSluR1_MG_9_FD_207232 | JGI IMG/M metagenome (GOLD analysis project Ga0334886, IMG submission 207232) | Sludge microbial communities from methane-producing bioreactor in Wageningen University, Netherlands - Granular Sludge_27_06-R1 | ecosystem: Engineered > Bioreactor > Anaerobic >...
GGACGACGGCGGTGGCCCCTGCCTCAAACGTCCGATCGAGGCCGTCTCTGAAGGGGAAGAAGGAGTCGGTGGCCGCCACCGTCCCTTCGGTCTCCAGGCCGTGCTCTTCGGCCTTCTCAGCCCCGAAACGGGCCGAATCGACCCTGGAGACCTGCCCCGAGCCGATCCCGACCGTCTGGTTCGGGGTGGCGTATACGAGGGCGTTGGACTTGACGTACTTTGCCACCTTCCAGGCGAACCGCAGAGCCATCGTCTCTGCTGGGGTGGGGCCCCGTTCCGTCACCACCTTCCACTCAGATATGTCCCCTCGGTCGTAATCCTGTACGAGGAGGCCGCCGAAGACGCTCTTGTATTGGCTCCCCTGGTAGAGCCGGTCGCACCCCTCCAGAAGCTCGGCTACGTCCAGGATCCTCCGGTTGGGCTTCTCCATCAAGATATCCAGCGCCTCGGGGTCGTAACCCGGAGCCAGCAAGACCTCAATGAAGTGGTCCCGCATCTCCTCCGCCAGCTCCACCCCCACCGGCTCTGAGAAGCCCATCACCCCACCGAAGGCGCTCTTGGGGTCTGTGGATAGAGCCCTCCTGTAAGCCTCAACGCCGTCCTGGCCGTAGGCGACGCCACAGGGGTTTGCGTGCTTCACTATCACAGAGAGGGTCCTGTCCTCCTTTACGCCGTCGTACTCCACCAGGTCGACGAGCATCTCCAGGGTCGCCTCGGCGTCGACGACGTTGTTGTAGGACATCTCTTTGCCCGAGAGCTTGGGGGCGAGATGGAGGCCGAGCCCTCCTGGCTTCTGGTATAATGAGGCCTTCTGGTGCCAGTTCTCCCCGTACCGCAGGTTCTGGACCTTCTCGTAGGCCTGGACGAGGTAGCGGGGGCTCTCTCCCTGGAGGGAGGCAAGCCTCTTTGCTCCCACCGATATGGACAGGTACGCCGCCTCGGAGGCGAGCTCCCTTCGGACGCCCTCGGAGAGGTCCCCCCTCACCTCCATATCGTCGAGGACCCTTCCGAACCAAGAAGGACCCAGCATGACGGGGCAGCCGCATTCCGCCGCCGCCATGACGACCGCCGGTCCGAAGGGGGAGGAACCGAAGTCCATATCGCATAGGAGGAGCCGGTCGGGTCCACCCCAGACGCCACCATCTGCGGAGCCGATCTCCTTCAGGACCTCGGCGGGGTTGGACCGTTTGACTATAACCCCATTCTCCTCCAGACGGCTCAGAAAATCGTTAACCTCGGAAGACTCGCGAGCCAGGACGACAACTTGCCTAATCTGCATGAAAACCTTGACCGTCATGATCTTAAGGTTATTTTAACGTTGCCCCCTATCCCGGTTTTAAAATAGGCGATGCTGATTATCCTCCATATTTTCCTGAAGGCGGACAATCGAGTCGATCTCACCCGTCGGATCGATCTACGCCGTCGAACCGATCTACGCCGTCGAACCGATGATCCAAGCCGGCGGCCGGGGCAAATCTATAAGGGGTGACGGAAGCGCTTTTATCTTTATGGAGGTCGGCGGCAATATCCGGGAGGCGATAGATACCCACCCTAAGGGGGCTCTCATGAGGTTCGAAGTGGCACCCGGGTCGAAGAAGCTCCTCGTCCCCTCCGGCTTCAACCCCTGGAGGAGATCTCTTCTGGCGAGGCTCACAGAGGAGCCTACGGGAGGAAGGGCGAACCGCGAGCTGGAACGGGCCCTCGCCGACCTCTTCGGGATCGGAGACGAGAGGGTCCAGGTGACGGCAGGCCAGAAGAGCTCCCGAAAGGTGGTCATCGTCCTGGGGATCGACGCCGAAGAGGCGGTGAGGCTCCTGTCGAGGGCGATAGAGGGGACGCCCTGATGTCGGGAGGGTGGAGAGGTGGCGGCGGCCGGAAAGGTCGCGATCCAAGGGGGAGGAGGGGCTGCTGCGACCTCGAAACTCTCGAGAAGGTGATCGAGGCCCTCCTGGAGGCCTCCAGCGAAGGGGCAGCGATCATCGTCGAGGGTGAGAGGGACGAACTGTCCCTCCGGAAGCTGGGGATCACGGGGGCGGTCCTCTGCGCGGCGAGGCGGCCGGCGCTGGAGGTAGCGGAGGAGGCGGCTCGAAACTTCAAAGCCGTCGTCGTCCTCACCGACTGGGACAGGGCCGGAGAAGAGCTCGCCCGAAAGGTGGCTGAGCACCTCCTGGCCGCCGGTGCCAGGGTCGATCTCGATACCAGAGAGCGGCTGAAGCGGATGGTCCGCCGGGAGATAAAGGACGTCGAGAGCCTCAGCGGGTTCGTCGAAAGGGCGAGGGCAGAGAGGTCTCCAAAAGATCTTCCATAGGAGCGGAGCGGGGCAGCCCGTCCCCTCGAAAGAAAGTGCCCGGCTGCCGGGGTGAATTTGGTCGCCAGGTGAGGCGGGGAGGAGACGACCTCGCCGGGGAGAAATCGACCCGGATCCGTCCCCTCACTTCTGGCCAGAGATCGCTTCAGGACCCCCCATGGATCTCCTCGAGCTTCGTTATCTTCTGGATCTCCTCTTTCAACGCCTGAGGGAGGCCCTTGATCTCGACGTCGAGGAAACCCCGGACGATGACGCTCGTCGCCTCATCGGTGGACAGCCCCCGGGCCATCAGATACTCCAGCTCCACCTGGGAGATCTTCCCGACGGCCGCCTCGTGAGACATATCGAGGCCGCCGCACCAGCCGTCGAGCTCCGGTATGGAGTAGATCCGCCCCTTCTCGGTGAGGATGAGGCCGACGCACTCGACGTGAGCCCTGATCTCGGGGACCTTCCCCACCATACGCCCCCGATTTATGATCTCGCCCCCGGTGGAGACTACCCTCGATATCGATTCGGCGCTGGTCTTCGGCGCCGCGAGGATGGTCTGGTTTCCGATGTCGATGTTCCCTCTCCGGGCGTACATGATGGTGTTGAAGCTGGCGACAGCCCCCTCCCCGGCGAGGGTGGCGGTGGGGAAGGCCTGGAGGCTCTTCACCGGAGTGAGGGTGATGTAGTTCTCGGAGATGGACCCTCCGGCCTCCACCAGGCTCGCACCCCGGGGCCGGACCTCTACTTCCTCACCCCAGTTGTGGACCATGGTGAAGGTGACGTGGGCGTTCTTCTTGACGTAGACCTCGGATACCCCCAGGTGCAGCCCCCTCCCGGCGTGGGACGGGGTGGTGCAGCCGGTGATGATGTTAAGGTCGGACCCCTCCTCGGCGATGACTACGTTGTGGACCCTCTGCCGCTTGTTCTTCCCTCCCATGAATAGACAGGTCTTGAGGGGAAATGTGGTCTTGGTCCCGGGCTTCGCCCTGATAAAGTAGCCTGCCGGAGGGTGCATCCCCACGTCGGCGGTGTACTTGTCGGCATCGATGGGGACGAGCTTCCAGTAGTAATCCGCGAGGTAGCTGTGCTCCCGGAGGGCGGCTCCTATGTCCATCACCTCTATTCCCTCCTCCGATGAGCACCGGTGGACCGCCGACTGATCGACCTGGAGGTAGTCGCCCGCCGACTCCCCCGCGAAGCTCACCCCGGCGTTGAGGGCTGCGGTCTGGACGTCCTCGGGGAGCATCTCCAGCGCCTCGATCTCTCCGAAATCCTCCGACTCCGCCTCGTAGCTATCGATATCGATATCTGTCCCCAGAGCCGCCACCTTATCCTTCGCCTTCTTCGCCTTCTCCTCTAGACGGGACATAGACATCCAACACACCCCTCGTATCCGTTGACCTTGATCTGTTCCAGTATCTCCTTCGGGCTTCCCGAGCAGACGATCGTCCCCTCGATCATGACGTGGGCCTTGTCCGCCGACATGTAGTCGAGGATGTGGCCGAAGTGGGTGATGATCACCCCGGACTTCTTCCTGGCGCGGGGCTTTTTATCCTTCTCTGTGAGGGTATTTATCGCCCTGCCGATCACCTTGATATTCTCCAGGTCGACCCCGGAGTCGGGCTCGTCGAGCATCACGAAGTCCGGCTCCTGGGCCAGGAGCTGAACCATCTCTGACCTCTTCACCTCGCCGCCGGAGAAGCCCTTGTTCACCTCCCGGTCGGCGAAATCGACGAAGTCGAGATCCTCGAGGATCTTCTCGGCGTTTGCCTGGGGGTTACAGAGCTTGATCATGTCCGAGACCTTCAGCCCTCTTATGGTCGGAGGGTGCTGGAAAGCGATCCCGATACCGAGACGCGCCCGTTCGTGCATCGGCATCCTGGTGATGTCGACGCCTTTGAACCAGATCGTCCCCTCGTTCACCTTGTACCGCGGGATCCCGGCTATGGTGCTGAGCAGCGTCGTCTTGCCGCAGCCGTTGGGCCCGAAGAGGGCGTGGGTCTCACCGTCTCCGACGCTCATGTTCACCCCTTTCAGGACCTCTTTATCCCCTATGCTCACCCAGAGATCTTCAATCTTTAACATGGGACCGCCTTCCTCTTGCAGTCTGTTGACATCCATCAACCTGCCATTATCCTAAAACCTAAGGGAGGTCGTCACTAATAATCTCTTCCCCCAAAGTCTAACTTCCAAAACGCCTTAACCGACGTATTACCTGACATATTGCCCGACTTCTTCTCATCAAGATTGAGGGGACGAAGAATCCCACCCGAGGCAAACTTTAATGTATTTCCGGGTACAATTTTAGCGTTAAATCGAGCTACAAAGAGCGTTAAAAATGACAGAAGAGACGATGACCACTGGCCAGGGCCGTCCGATAGCCGACGACGACAACACCCCAACTGTCGGCGACCAAGGTCCCATTCAGTCGCTGGACTTCCAGCTCGATGCGGCGCAAGCCCGATAGATAGCAGCCCAATGATTCGCGGCGGCGATGGTAAACAATCCGCACCACGAAAGGAGCAATCAATATGAATGAGGATAACAAGCACCTTGAAGCGGGAGGGGCTCACCGGCGGATGGCTGGCAGAGGCACCTCGAACCGGGACTGGTGGCCGAACCAGCTGAACCTCAGGATCCTACACCAGCACTCTGCCAAGAGCAACCCCATGGGCGAGGCGTTCAACTATGCCGAGGAGTTCGGAAAGCTAGACCTGGCGGCCCTGAAGAAGGACCTCTTCGAGCTGATGACCGACTCGCAGGACTGGTGGCCGGCCGATTACGGTCACTATGGTCCCCTCTTCATCAGGATGGCGTGGCACAGCGCAGGCACCTACCGCATGGGCGACGGCCGCGGGGGCGCAGGGTCCGGCTCCCAACGGCTGGCGCCCCTCAACAGCTGGCCGGACAACGCCAACCTCGACAAGGCACGCCGTCTGCTCTGGCCGATCAAGCAGAAGTATGGAAGGAAGATCTCCTGGGCCGACCTGATGATCCTCGCCGGAAACTGCGCGTTGGAGTCGATGGGATTCAAGACCTTCGGCTTCGGCGGCGGCCGCGAGGACGTCTGGGAGCCGGAAGAAGACATCTACTGGGGTTCCGAAGAGGAATGGCTGGCTACGAGCGATAAACCCAAGAGCCGTTATTCCGGCGACCGGGATCTGGAAAATCCCCTGGCTGCAGTCCAGATGGGCCTGATCTACGTCAACCCGGAGGGGCCGGACGGCAACCCGGATCCAGTAGCCTCCGGCCATGACGTCCGGGAGACCTTCGCCCGGATGGCGATGAACGACGAAGAGACCGTCGCCCTCGTCGCCGGGGGGCACACCTTCGGCAAGTGCCACGGCGCTGGCCCCGCGACCCATGTAGGGCCCGAGCCCGAGGCAGCCCCCATCGAAGAGCAGGGCCTCGGCTGGAAGTGCAGCTTTGGGAGGGGCAAAGGCTGTGACACCATCACCAGCGGCCTCGAAGGAGCCTGGAACCCGACCCCGATCAAGTGGGACATGAGCTATCTGAGGGTCCTCTTCAAGTACGAGTGGGAGCCGGTCAAGAGCCCGGCAGGGGCGCATCAGTGGCTGGCCAAGGACGTGTACGAGGAGGATATGGTCGTCGACGCCCACGACCCGTCGAAGAAGCACCGGCCGATGATGACCACGGCAGACCTCTCCCTCCGCTTCGACCCGATCTACGAACCGATAGCGCGCCGCTACCTCGAAAATCCCGAGGAGTTCGCGGACGCCTTCGCCCGGGCTTGGTTCAAGCTGACCCACCGCGACATGGGCCCCCGCTCCCGTTATCTCGGTCCGGAGGTCCCGGCAGAGGAGCTGATCTGGCAAGACCCGGTGCCGGCAGTCGACCATGAGCTCATCGACCCGGCCGACATAGCGGCGCTCAAGGCCAAGATCCTCTCCTCGGGGCTCTCGATCCCGGAGCTCGTCTCCACCGCCTGGGCGTCGGCATCCACCTTCCGGGGCTCCGACAAGCGCGGCGGCGCGAACGGGTCGCGGATCCGTCTTGCGCCGCAGAAGGATTGGGAGGCGAACGAACCTGCCCGGCTGAAGAAGGTGCTCTCGACCCTCGAGGGGATCCAGACGGAGTTCAACCGTCTGCAGTCGGGCGGGAAGAAGGTCTCCCTCGCCGACCTGATCGTCCTGGGCGGGTGCGCAGCCGTCGAGGAGGCGGCTATGAATGCCGGTCACGATCTGACCGTTCCCTTTACGCCGGGACGGACGGATGCGTCCCAGAAGATGACCGATGCGGAGTCCTTCGCCGTCCTCGAGCCGGTTGCAGACGGGTTTCGAAACTACCTCAAGGCCAGATATGCCGTATCGGCGGAGGAGCTGCTGGTGGACCGGGCCCAGCTTCTGACGCTGACCGCTCCTGAGATGACGGTCCTCGTCGGCGGCATGCGGGCATTGAACGCCAACTTCGAAAAGTCCCAGCACGGCGTCTTCACAAAACGGCCAGAGGCCCTCACCAACGACTTCTTCGCGAACCTCCTCGACATGAGGACGAAGTGGAAGCCGACGGCGGAAGACGATGGGGTCTTTGAGGGTCGGGATCGGTCAACGGGGGAGCTGAAGGGGACCGCAACCCGGGTCGACCTGATCTTCGGTTCCAACTCCCAGCTTCGGGCGATCGCCGAGGTCTACGGATCTGAGGACTCCATGGAGAAGTTCCTCACCGACTTTGTAGCTGCCTGGAACAAGGTCATGAACCTCGACCGGTTCGACGTTCGCCTGATGGCGGCATAAAAGGTCTTAACAGGCCTCTTTCAGGGCGGCAATGACGGCCGGCAGACCACCGGTTCAGGGGACGGCGCCGACAGAGAGCGGCGGTCCAGGAAGGACATTCAAAGCCGACGAGAGGCTGGCCGAAGGTCTGGCCGCCGTCCTGGGTCTGGATTTAGCAGGTCCGCAGAAGAAGTCGACGGAAGGATGATAAGAGATCGGGGATTGATGGCCATGAGCGAAGACGAATCTCAAGGGTTGAGGGGTCGGAGAGGAGAAGAGATGGCTTCGGGCCACCATGGATCGGAAGGTGGTGGAGAAGCCCACGTTGGCGGAGGGGATGAACCTCACGATATGGGAGGGATGGGGGCTCACAGAAGAGGAGGACACCACGGCCGGATGCTTCAGGACTTCAAAAAGAGGTTCTTCGTCTCCATCGCCTTCACCGTCCCGGTCCTGGCCCTCTCCCCCATGATCCAGTCCTTCCTCGGCTTTGAACTCATATTTCAGGGATCATTTCACCTCCTCTTCGCCCTATCCTCCATAGTCTACTTCTATGGAGGATGGCCCTTCCTGAAGGGCTTTTCAACGGAGCTTCGCGAGAAGAAGCCGGGGATGATGACCCTCATCGCCGTCGCCATATCCGTAGCTTACTTATACAGCTCTGCGGTCGTCTTCGGCCTTGCTGGCAAGTTCTTCTTCTGGGAGCTGGTGACCCTGATCGACATCATGCTCCTGGGCCACTGGGTAGAGATGCGCTCGATAATGGGCGCCTCTCGCGCCCTGGAAGAGCTGGTCAAGATAATGCCCTCTGAGGCCCACCTGATCCGAGACGACGGGGTCGAAGACGTGGGCATCGATCTTCTGAAGCCGGGGGAGAGAGTCATGGTCAAGCCCGGTGAGAAAGTCCCCGTCGACGGGGTCGTCCTGGAAGGGAAGAGCAGCGTCAACGAGTCTCTTCTCACCGGCGAGTCGAAGCCCGTCGGAAAGGAGGATGGGTCTCAGGTCATAGGCGGATCGATTAACGGCGAGGGGTCCCTGATCGTAGAGGTCAGCAAGATCGGGAGAGATACCTACCTCAGCCAGGTTGTAGATCTCGTCAGCCAGGCCCAGGAGAGCAGGTCTAAGACTCAGGACCTGGCCGACAGGGCTGCCCTTCTCCTGACCCTGATCGCCCTATCGGTGGGGGCCATCACCTTCGCCGCGTGGCTCCATTACGGCCGGGAGTTCGCCTTCGCCATCGAGAGAGCGGTCACCGTGATGGTGATAACCTGCCCTCACGCCCTGGGGCTCGCCATCCCCCTGGTGGTGGCGGTATCGACGTCTTTAGCCGCCAACTCCGGCCTTCTCATAAGGGACAGAGGTTCCTTTGAGAGGGCGAGGGGACTCGAAGCCGTCGTCTTCGACAAGACCGGGACCCTCACCCGGGGAGAATTTGGGGTCACCGAAGTCATCGATCTCGCCGGGGTAGGAGAGGATGAGGTTTTGAGGCTGGCGGCGTCTCTGGAGGCGAAGTCAGAGCATTCCATCGCCAGGGGGGTGGTGAAGAGGGCAGAAGAGGAGGGGATCTTCCCGGATCGGGCCGACGAATTTGAGTCGATGGCCGGAAAGGGCGTTTCGGGGACGGTCGACGGGAGGAGGCTGTTGGTCACAAGCCCCGGATACCTGGAGGAGGAGGGGATACGCCTCGATGATGATCGGGTCCAGGCTGCCAAGGAAGGGGGCAAGACGGTGGTCATCCTCCTGGAGGATGAAAAGCCCATAGGCGCCCTCGCCCTCGGCGACTCTGTGAGGCCGGAGTCGAAGGAGGCGGTCAAAAGGCTGAAGTCGATGGGGATAAAGTGCATCATGCTCACCGGCGACAACAGGTACGTCGCAGAGGAGGTTGCAGGGGAGCTCGGCCTCGACGAGTTCTTCGCTGAGGTCCTTCCCCATCAGAAGGCGGAGAAGATAAGAGAGGTACAGGAGAGATACAGGGTTGCCATGGTCGGCGACGGCGTCAACGACGCTCCGGCCCTGGCCGAGGCCGACGTCGGCATCGCCATCGGCGCCGGAACTGACGTCGCCGTCGAGACGGCGGACATCATCCTCGTCAGAAACGATCCCCGTGACGTAGTCTCGATAATTGGACTCTCGAAGAAGACTTACTCCAAGATGTTCGAAAACCTCATCTGGGCCACGGGGTACAACGCCTTCGCCATACCCCTGGCGGCGGGGGTCCTCTACGGCTATGGGATCCTTCTCAGCCCGGCGGTGGGAGCGGTGCTGATGAGCCTCAGCACCGTCATCGTCGCGGTGAACGCGAAGCTTTTGAAGATGGAGTGAAGGCTCATCTGACCTATGGCTCTGCGACCCGGCAGGGCCCCCGACTACATCTCCCCTTCAAACCTCTTCTTCACCAGGGCCGAATGGACGTAGTTTATCATGGTGACGTAATCGAAGACCGGAAGGCCGACGGCCTTCTGGACCGCCCGGCCGTAGGGGGGAAGGCAGCTACACTCCAGGAGGAGGGCTGCGACCATCGGCTCTTCGGCCACCATCTCTCTTCCGACAGATACCGCCTCCCTCTCCACCTCCGCGGAGTCGAGGACCCCCGCCTCCTCGAGGACCGCCTCCGAGAAGGCGGCCCGGTCTTCCATCCCCCTTATCACCAAGCGGTCCCCCGGCTCCACCCCCGCTGCCAGAAGGAGGCTCGCGTCGAGGGCCTCTGAATCGGCGGTGATGATCCCCACCTTCCGGTCTGGTCCGATGATGCTGTATATGAAGGGGATCTGCAGGAGGCTGGAGAGGAAGACGGGGATATCGAGGGAGGCGGCGAGCCTCTCCTGGTGGAGGGCGAGAAAACCGCAGTCTCCGGTGACGGCTCTCACCCCCTGACCGGCCAGATCCTCCGCCGCCACCCGGAGGGGCTCGAAGGCTGTAGGGTCCTTTCCCAGAACCCTTCTTGTAGTGAGACTCTCCACCTTCCGGAACCGGACGGGAAAGTCGTAAGTTGTGGCGTTGGCGACGTCCCCGGGGATGAAGGGGGTGAAGCAGTCGAGGAGGAGGATGCCTATCGCCTCGCCATAGCTGGCCTGGCCCGATCGAGCTTTGTATATCATCTTGTCACCTCAATGCCTTCTCTCTCAGTTCTATCCGCCGTCTCCCCGGCGGAAGCCAGAAGATATTAACGGGGGAGATCGCGGTATTGTGGATCGATGGAGATGGCCGAATTTGCCCTCAGGAAGGCGGTGAGAGGAGACGTCCCCGCCATCGTCCGCCTCTGCAGAGAGACTATCCCGGAAGTCTACGGCCCTATCATCCCCGCCGAGGCCCTCCACCCCTGGGTCGAAGGGGACGCCGTTACGGCCCTCGTCGAGGAGCAGTGGCCGAGGATGACGGTGGCAGTGGCGGCAGGAGGGGCCGGCATCGAGGGAATCGACGGCGTCGACGAGGGTGACGCGGGCGGCGTGGTGGGGGTGGCGGCGACCTTCGAAGATGCCGTCGACCTCCTCTGGGTCCATCCCCATCGCCACGGCCGGGGGATCGGGACCGCCCTCCTGGACCGGGCGGAGGAGGAGATGAGGGAGGAGGGACACCGAACCGGAAGGCTCTGCTGCTTCACCGAGAACCTCAGGGCGATGAGCTTCTACATGGCCCGGGGCTGGAAGGTGGCGGCCGACGGGGTCAACGAGGAGACGGGGGCGCCCGAGACGAGGATGGTGAAGAGCCTTCTGGATTGATGATCTCATGCCTATCGATATACCTTCGTTCTATCTCTCCAAAAGCTCCCCCTTCAGGACCGTCACCGCCTCGCCCCCGATCTTGACCCTATCGCCGTCCTCGCCGACCCGGACCCGGACGACGCCCCCTCGCTTCGAGGCCTGGTATCCGACGAGTTCATTTCTGCCGAGCCTCCTCGCCCAGTACGGCCCAAGACAGCAGTGGGCTGAGCCGGTGACCGGGTCCTCGTCGACCCCCAGGGCGGGAGCGAAGAACCGGGAGACGAAGTCGTACTCGGGGGAGTCGCTCTCCGCAGTCACCATCACCCCCCGGACCGGGATCTTCTTGAGAAGGTCGAAGTTCGGCCGCAGGTCCCGGAGGGTCTCCTCACCGTCGAGCTCCACCAGGAGATCGAACCTGTTGTCGCCGACGTAAGAGAACGGCGCCCCGAGGGCCGCCTCCAGCATCGGTGGCGAGCATTTGACCGGCCTCTCCGGCTCTGCCGGAAAGTCCATCTCGATGAGCCCCCCGACCCTCTCGGCGGTGAGGGTGCCGCTCTTCGTATCGAACCGCGCCGTCTCTCCGGGAGGGAGGATCCTCTCCTCCCAGAGGACGTGGGCGCTGGCCAGGGTGGCGTGGCCGCAGAGGTCGACCTCGGCCTTCGGCGCAAACCACCGCAGGCCGAAGCAGCTCCCTTCCCAGCCTCTGCCCCCGTCCCCGCCCCTTCCCCCGCCGTCTCCCGCCGGGGTGAGGAAGGCCGTCTCCGAGAGGTTCATCTCGGCTGCGACCTTCTGCATCCAGCCGTCGTCCCGGGGGCGGTCGAGGAGACAGACGGCGGCGGGGTTTCCGGAGAAGGGGACCGAGGCGAAGGCGTCCACTTGGATGATCTTGATGGCCATGGATATTTTATTTTTATATCATCGCCCTTATACCTTTCCCCGGTCCGACGGCCCGGTCGGATAGATCGCAGAAGCCTTTTTTACAGATGAGAGGAGATGGCTCCGCCCATGGAAGAGACCAGGTCCATTCGCATCATCAGGCTCGCCGTGACCATCGCCATCGCCGTCATCCTCGCAAGCGCCATCGGCGAGATGATGAAGCTATCGCCGGTGTTGACCGCCCTTCTCGCCGGCGGGATATGCGTCGGTGCAAACCTCGTCTTCATATCCGCCTTCGGTAGGTGGCGGGGTAAGGGGTGAAGGATGGGCTCGGGCGGCGTTAAAATAGGTGGGATTCACCGCTGCCGCTCGCGCCGAGGAGGGCGGATAAGTTCGTCTGAGGGATTATGGGCTCATAAACAGGAGCAGATCAGCTTCGGGGATAGTTTACCATATTTCGCAGGCCGTGCCTGAAGACCTGAAAGCTCTTCGACCTATTCCGATCCGGGTCCATATGGGCGGATATGGCCTTAGCCGCCTCGATCTTGGCGAGGCCGCCCCTGAAATAGCCATTTCTCTGAAGCTCCCTCTCCAGCGCCTCCCAGGTTCCGCCCTGGATGGCGTCGGGGTCCCGATACTTCGACTTCGTCTCCAGGCTTCGTGGAATCCTAGAATAAGCGAGGTGAAGGGCCTGAAGATCCCCGAAGAACCATGCCTCCAGCTCCTCGATCGATATCCGGTTCAGGACCTGGAAACTGGCGCCGCCTGAAGCCCTTGTTTTGGTGATCAGTCCCGCATCGTCCGCTGCCTTCTCGAGCCTAGCTTTCAGCTCCAGACAGTCCTGCCGATCTTCGTCGACGAGCACCACAATCCGCCAGTCGGCGGTAATCCATTTTCTGTAGCCCTTCAGCCGTCCTGGAAGGTTCGACAACAAGTCTTGTTTGCACTGGAAGCGGATAACGCGAAACTCGACATCGGGTCCCAGAATCTTGGGCACCAAAATTCTCAAAGCCGCCTCTGCCGATTGCTCTTCGACCAGTAACTCGATGTGCATGGCGGATCACTCAGCGGCTTGTTTTTCTGGCATGGATGAGCTTCCGGTCGATGACTCAAGGAGGGGGTCGCCGATCTCGAAGAACCCCTCCACCCAGAGGTGGCCGAGCTTCGCTCCCTCCTCCATGAACTCCTTTATCCCAATCATGTCGGCGGTCCGCTTCGCCTGGGTGTAGCCCCTCACATCCCGGCTGAGAACCCAGACCTCTTCGGGGAGGAGGCCGTTGACGAAGAAGGGAGAGTGGGTCGTGACCAATAGCTGGGTCCGGCTGGAGGCGTTCCGGCACTCTTCGGCCAGCTGCGGCAGTATCCGGGGATGCAAGTGGTTCTCCGGCTCCTCGATTCCCAGGAGCTGGGGCGGGTCTGGGTCGTAAAGGACGGTGAGGTAGGAGAGCATCTTTAGGGTCCCGTCGGAGGCGAACTTTGCCAGGATCGGCTTATCGAAGGGGGCGTCCTTGATCTCCAGGAGGAGCCGACCATCGGGCATGAACTCGGAGTCAACCCTCTCCAGCCGGGGCACTCTCTGAGATAGCTTGGCTAATATCTCCTTCAGCCGCTCTGGATGCTGCTCTTTCAGGTATTGGATCACGTTAGGGAGGTTGTCTCCGGTGGTGGAGAGCCTCTCCTGAGGTCCCGCCTCCGCGACGCCCCGGACGCTGTCGGCGGTGAGGTAGGAGAGGTGCCAGCCGGTGATGAATCGGCGGAGGGCGCTGACCCGGGGGTGCTTTGCGAACTGGCCGAGGGTGTTCACCGCCAGCATCTCGGGGGAGTCGAGCCTCTCCTCGACCCGCTCGCTCTTTTCGTCGGGCATCTCCCCGCTGACGACTCGCCCCTCGCCGTTTTTGAAGTCTAGGAACCGGAAGGGCTTGCCCTGCCTCCCCCGCCTCCACTGGAGCCACTCCTCGGCCACCACCGGACCCGTGAGCCCCTCGTCGATGGATAAGTGGTATGTGATGATGGGAAGTTTTCCCCGCTCGCGGTACTTCAGCTCGATCTCGATGGGGCCGGTGGTCCCCCGGGTGCGAAGCTCCTTGAACCGCCCCCGCTTGTCCCAGGCCCGCCGCAGGCCCACCGAGAAGCATTCGGAGAGGAAGGCGAAGACGTCGAAGACCGTGGACTTTCCGCTCCCGTTGGGGCCGAGGAGGGCGGTGAGGGGGGCGAGGGGTTTGAGTTCCAGGTCGCAGAGGGCCCGGTAGTTCTTGATCCGAATCGATTCGATCCGGGGGACGGAATGGCGAGGGCTTTTCTGTTCGGTCATGGGAGGGACTCCGATGGGTGGTTATTTGGGATATTGGGACAAATAAGTTTCGGGAGAATCTTATGAGATCGTTTAGATCATTCGTATCCAAGTTCGCTCGATTGAGTGTCTGATTTCACCCAGTCTACAGGCCAAGACGCGGCCCAATCTCCTGGAATAAACACAGAACGCTGATAGGTCCCATCATAACAAAGCATTTTGAGAACTATGCGAATTAGAATATCGTGAAGATGTTTCCAAATCCTAACTACGTCATAATGATCATATCCTTTCTCTCTAAAATTGAAATATCCCTCGTGGATTACAATTCCTCGGTAATAGGAGAGAACTTGGTGCCATTTGTATCCGTCTGATCGTGGATTAATTTGATAGTGTGTTTCAACAATATCAGCGTCAGATAAACCGAACTTCTTGGTCAGGTCAATGAGTGCAAGACCGAATTTGCGATCCTTGTTATCCGAGTTAATTACCCTACCTGCGATCGTCATAAGACTGTTTCTTTGATCGTTGTTAAACGCGTTTTTGGCTTCATGTCGAATTGTTTCTGCCGCTAAATTGAGCTCTCGTTTAACGATGGCCTTCTGACTGTCATTTAGTTCTTCTGTTAAGTCTTGGATATCTAGGTCGTAAACCTTACACAATCTGTCAAATGCTCGAAAGAGATGGCTCATCTTATCATCGAGGGATATGTTATCCAACCCACTACGAATGAGATGCTTAATGATGGGATTCAGATACGATTCTTGTTGATGGAGAGAGTATCTAGAACTCGTCAGCAATTGGCCGATTCCTCGATTGCGGACTTCGTCAATGGAGCGATGCCCCTTAGAGAAAAATGGTCGGCCCAGACTAACATGTATTCTTCGAACGAGCTTACCTCTGGAATCCCGAAGTTCGATCCAAGGAGCACCAACCTCGGATCCTGTTGCAAGTCCCAGAAGGGTCAAAAAATTAAATGGAAACCATTTCTCTAAATCGGCGAATTCGTTGGCAGATTTTGATCCTATTTCGCCTATCATCACCGCAGTAATATTGTTTCGATCATTCCCATCAAGCAATCTATTTTTGCGATCATCATAGTCCGGAAGCATCTCTATGAATCCAATGCCACCATTACATCTGAAGCTTATTAAATGGTTCTCATTATTTGCTATAAAATTTGCATGAACTTTATCTTTATCAGATATCTCCTCAGGAACTATGGGCGTGGGATAGATACGTAATGGGTGTCTATCAAGCTCAACAATCTTATTAGGTCCAAAATTCGATATGAAGTTTGAAAGCGGAATCACCCAATACATTGTGGATCCTGATTCTTCAATATCAAATTGAGCCCTTGATGGATGAAATGAGATCGTCGAAAGAGAGCTGTGGGTTTCAATGTGGATTCTTATATCATAATATATCTCCCCACGAGCTGAGAAAATGCCATCCGAAGTTACAACTACTAATTTTGTACATTGATTTTTCGTAACTATTCAGCCTCCTTTTCAGAATACCCGAAATAAGCGTGAAAAATGGATGACGATATATTCGTAGTCAATATCTAGATTTAACCGAAAAATTTATGATATATAAAAGCTTATTTTTTGGT
>Ga0334886_1003040_pt1 | contig 15495 bp, 9 predicted proteins | sample GraSluR1_MG_9_FD_207232 | JGI IMG/M metagenome (GOLD analysis project Ga0334886, IMG submission 207232) | Sludge microbial communities from methane-producing bioreactor in Wageningen University, Netherlands - Granular Sludge_27_06-R1 | ecosystem: Engineered > Bioreactor > Anaerobic > Unclassified...
CGCAGATTCTCCTCGCGCAATTCCGCGGCCTGACGGCGTATGGTCGCCAGTTCGTCTTCCTTCCGGGCGGGCCGGACGGACTCAAGATCGTCGTCGCGCTGGGGATCCGGTTGGGCAGATCGCTTCGGTCGCTTGGAGTTCATTGTACGCCCATCCTGCTAAAAAAGGTGCTCTCTCTATCCATAACCCGGTCCACCAGCGACGTGGTGGGCTTGACACTGCAATCCGCCTGGCCGCGCTTGTGGTTCCACTTCGGCATGGACAGGTGACGGCGACGCCGCGTCTTCCACTTCGAGTACCGCGTCGCCGGGCACCAGGGAGGCCGTGTGCCCATCGGGTCCGAGGCCCAAGTGAACCAGGTCGAGTACCGGCGGCGAGCCGGCGATTCGTTGTGAAGTCCGGGCGTATTGCGCGGCCGCGGCCTCCAGATCGGGTGCTTCCACCGTCAGGGCATATATCCGTTCGGCGCGCAGCGGAGTGTGATCCAGCACGCACGCAGATGCGTGAGGTTGCGGTCCGGATGCCCGGCTGGAGCCACGCGCTCGTCCATTTGCACGACATGCAAGCTCTCCCACGGTACATCCTCGTCGGCCAAGGCACGCAGCATATTCCAGGGCGTGCGGCCGCCGCTCACGGCGATCACAAAACCGCGCACTGCCACGGCATACCGAACTCAGGGAGTGTCCACGTACCCCGGCGGCAACTTGTGCCAGACGTAGCCGGCGCGGGCCGATTCGAACCCCAGGTCGAACAGCCGGTTCATCTCCGTCCGGTCGAATGATTCGGTCGCGGCGGGGACGTAGTCGTCCGGGATGCACGCGTAGTTGAACTCGATTCCATCGCGCTTCGCGAACACGTAGATGCGGTACAGATCGCCAATGGCTTGCGCCCCGAGGAAGCTGTTGATCGTCCGGTCGGTGATCGGCAGCATCCCCCGCGGCGTCAGTCTCCACGAGTTCGTGAGGTGGCCGTTGCGCACGACGTACAGCCGTACGGGGCCGCCCCCGCTCAACCCCGTCTCTCGCGCGGCCGCCGGCAGGTCCAGCGTACAGCCGTAGAAGAAAACCTGCGTCACCAGCCCCCCGTCGACGTGCGTTTCTTCGTACCGGCGGCCATCCGCCTCCACCTCGAAGTGCACCGGAGGAAAAGCGATGGGCAGGGCGGCCGACGCGAGCATCACCTTCCGGAACAGCTCGAGCGCGCCGGGCCGGCCGCTGGTCGCGATGGCGCCCATATCCCAGATGACGAGCTTCCCGGCATCGAAGTTCGTTGTACCGACGAGCAGTCGCCGCCCTTGCTGGTGCGCTTCGGCAACGGCCGTGAAGACCTTCTCGTCCACCAGCCGGGCGATCATCCGCGCGAGCGGACGAGTGTCCGCTAGGTACTCGGAGTTCAGCAGGATTTCAAGCAGTGATCGTTCGCGGTAAATGTCCTTGGTGGAAATCGTCGTGAACGCGGTGCGCAGCGTTTCATCATACTCGGGTCCGAGGAATGCGAATGGCGCCAGCAGCGCCCCGGTGCTGATCCCGGTCACTAACTTGAAGGTCGGCCGGGCGCCGGCCGCGGACCAGCCGCACAAGAAGCCGGCCCCGAACGCGCCGTTCGCTCCTCCGCCGGACAGGGCCAGCACGCTGAGGGACCCATCCTCATCGCCGCCGCCGCGCGGGTTCACGGCTCGGGCCTGGTGGATCGACTGCACCAGACCACGCTGCAGGACCGAGCTGAAACGATCGCCCCAGTCGCGCACGTCGGACAGACCCGGGATTTGCGCCTTGGACGCCAGTTCCCGAGGCACGGCGTTGCGGGCCGGCGCGGCACAGCTGACTGCGATCAGCACCGGCAGGATGGCGAGCACCCAGGCGAGCGAAGCCCGAGACCCGGAGCCGCGCACGCGGCGACCGGACGTCGGATCGGAATACGTCGGACCAGCGATATCGTCCGTGAGAATCATGGAGGCTTCCTTCTATCCGCGTTCGTCGCACGTCGGCGACGGTTCATGCCTCGGGTCGTATGGGTTGGCGGACCCAACCTCGCCCTGCTTCAGTCTCCAGGGATCGCCGACTCGGTGCGCGGGCGGTCTGCAAAACTCGTGAAACTACCTCTCCTGTCAGCCTATTTCCACGTCCACGTTGTGCTCTTGACGGTCGTCGAGAAGTGGGATGGTTCTATCGGGGCGCTCCACGCCATCGAAGACAATCCGCGTCACCGTATTACCCCCGTTGTTACGGATGCTGATGTGGTGGAACGTCTCGCGGTAGCGGTAGTGGATCTTGAGTGATTTCCACGCGCCCGGCAGGACAGGCTCCAGACGAAGGTGGTCTACTTCCAGCCGCAAGCCCAAGAGCGACTCGGTGATAAGACGGTACATCCAGCCGGCGCCGCCTGTATACCATGTCCAGCCCCCTCGGCCGACATGCTGGCGATTACTGTACACGTCGGCGGCTACGACGTAAGGTTCGACCTTGTAGGTTTCGACCCCATCCAGAGTCTGGCTGTGGCTGATCGGGTTCATGAGTGACAGCAGCTGCCAAGCACGGTCGCCGTCGCCGAGGGCCGCAAACGCCATGGCAGTCCACACGGCGGCGTGTGTGTACTGGCCCCCGTTTTCCCGCACACCCGGCACGTAGCCCTTGATGTAGCCCGGATCCAGATGGGATCGGTCGAACGGCGGGTCCAGAAGCTGGACGAGCCCAAGATCTCGACGGACAAGGCGGTGGTCGACGGCATCCAACGCGGCTCGCGCGCGAGCCGGATCCCCGGCGCGGGAAAGGACCGACCAACTTTGCGGGAGCAGATCGATCTGACACTCTGGACTGGTAGCCGAGCCCAACGGTTCGCCGCTGTCGAAATACGCACGCCGGTACCACTGCCCGTCCCAGGCGTGTTGCTCGATGTTTTGGCAGAGCTTGGCAGCCTGCATCTCGCAAGTCTCTGCGAAAGCGACGTCGCCGCGACGCCGCGCGATCTCTTTGAACTGCATCAAGACGTCGTAAAGGAAAAAGGCCAGCCACACGCTTTCTCCCTTGCCTTGGCAACCGACCAGATTCATCCCGTCGTTCCAATCGCCACACCCCATGAGCGGCAGGCCGTGCGCGCCGAACTTCAGCCCGTTGTTGATCGCACGGACGCAATGGTCGTAGAGCGTTGCAGATTCTCCGGAACGTACCGGCTGGTCGTAGTAGCTCTCCTCCTCCGGTCTCACTGGGCGACCTTCCAGGAAATGGACACGCTCGTCGAGTACGCCGGTATCACCCACGCAGGACACATACCGGCAGACTGCGTAGGGCAGCCACAGGTAGTCATCCGATATTCGCGTGCGCACGCCCCGGTCCAGTGGCGGGTGCCACCAGTGTTGCACATCTCCTTCGCGGAACTGGTGCACCGCGCAGCGCAGCAGGTGCGCACGGAATAGGCGTGGTTCAGCGTGCACCAGGGCCATGACATCCTGGAGTTGGTCGCGGAAGCCGAACGCGCCGCCGGACTGGTAGAACCCACTGCGACCGTGCAGGCGGCACGCCAGAGTCTGATAAAGCAGCCACCCGTTGACCAGGAAGTTTATCGCCGGATCAGGGGTCTCAACGTGGACAGCACCGAGCGTGCGGTTCCAGTGCTCCCACACGCTTTCCAAGGCCTGGCGCGCTCCGCCGACGTCACAGAAACGGACAACGAGACTGCGCGCAGTGGGAACATCGCGGGCGGCGCCCAGGACAAAAACCACCTCGCATGCGTGACCGTCATCAAGTTCGAACACGGCTTGCATGGCCGCGCATGGATCGAGCGCCGGTCCGACCTTGCCTGATAGCGCGGCACGGCGCATGGCCGCAGGGTTGGCAGGGGTCCCGTTCCGACCAAGGAATTCCGTGCGGTCCGCTGTGACGGTCCGTTGCGGCTCGCTGACGGCGAGAAACGCGACGCGCTGGGGAAACTCGCTATTGTAGGGATTCCGTGCTAGAACTGCACCGGTCTGCGGATCCAGCTCGGTGACGATGTGCAGCGCGTTTTTCCACCGCTGTTCGCCCAGGACCCATTCGACGTAGCCCGTTACCGACAGGCGGCGAGCACGGCCGGACGAGTTGCGGATCTTCAGCCGACAGAGTTTCACGGGGGCGTCGATGGCGACATAGGTCCACAGCTCAGATGAAAGGCCGTTCTCCGCGTATTCGAAGACGGTGTAGCCGAACCCGTGGCGTGTGGTGTAAGGCATGGCCCCGCGTGCCGGGAGCGGCGCTGGCGACCAGAAGAAACCGGTTTCCTCGTCACGGATGTAGAACGCTTCGCCGCTGACGTCGCTGACGGGATCGTTGTACCACGGTGTCAGGCGAAACTCGTGGGCGTTTTCGGCCCAGGTATAGGCACCCCCGCTTTCGGTCACGACGGTGCCGAACTCCGGGTTGGCCAGCACGTTCACCCACGGCGCGGGCGTCACGTTCTCGGCTGTCGTCGTGATGACGTATTCGTGACCGTCGCGCGTGAATCCGCCCAAGCCGTTGAAGAAGGCCAGATCCGGCTCGGACGTTTCTGTGTTATGCGGCACTTCGGAGCGGCGCGCACGGGTTGGGATGAACTTGGCAGCGGCGGTTTCCGCGCGATCGCGACGCTCAACCTGTTCCGTAAGCGTGCCGGCTGTATCGGTAATGATCACGCGCGCCACAGCCTCTACCAGAATCTTGTCTTCATCAGAGATTTGCTCGCTGCGGCGAACGAAAATGCCACCCGGGCGATCCACTGGCTGGGCTTCGGTTCCAGCCGCGATCAGGCTCGTGATTTGATCTTGAAGGACCTGGCGGTACCCCGATTGATCTTCGTTCAGGATCACCAGATCGACGATAAGACCCTTCGCCCGCCAGTAGGCATGGGCTTGAGCGAGCTGACGCACGAATTCGATGTTTGCCTGGTCACTGATGCGGAGGAGCAAGATCGGCAGGTCGCCGGAGATTCCGTAGCCCCACAGGCCGGACTGTCCGCGCCGGTTGCGGGAAATGAGGCCGCGCGGGGCGCGGCGGCGCGGATCGGCAAAGAGAACGGCCCCGGCCAGCCGTCCATACAGCTGGGCGTCTACCTCGGTGGCGCCGAGCTGGCGCAGAACGAGTCGACTATGCGTCCATGCAAGATCGAAGACACGGTCCGCCATCCGGCTGTCCTGGTACTTCTCGATCAGGGCCATCACGGCGTCACGGGTATCCGCCACGCCCGTGACGAAGTCGATTCGGATCGTCGCGTCGGGCTCGACCGTAACGGCGCGCCGAATCGCGAGGATTGGATCGAGCACAGAACCCTCCCGATTGGACAGTTTCGCCACGTGCATCGCCGCCGGGTCTGCGAGACTGCGACCGCGCCCGACGAATTCGCAGCGATCGGTCTCGTACGAGGTCTCTCCCAGCGCTGCGCCGTGGACCACGGCCAGATGAAACATCCAGGGCGGGTGCTCGGCGCTCGAGCACGGGCGACGAGTGCAGAGCACAGCTTGGCGCTGCGGCAAGATCTCCGTCTGGACAAACAGCTTGCTGAAGACCGGGTGCGTGGCATCCGAGGCCGGGTCGGCCAGGACGGGCTCAGCGTAGCTGGTCAGCTCGATGATGCGCTTCTTCACTCCCCGGTTTGTGATGCTGATCCGGCGCAGCTCAATGTCATCCTCGGGTGAGACAGTGATTTCGGTGTGTGTTTCAACGTCCTCGTCGCGACGGCGGAACTCGGCCTGAGCCTGAGAGAAAACGGCCTCGTAGGCCGTGCTCTGTTTGAGCGTGGGCTGATGGGCCGCAGACCAGAACTCTCCCCGCTCCACGTCGCGGACGTAGCAGAATGCCCCCCAGCAGTCCCGCGTGGGATCCTCCTGCCAGCGCGTGACGGCGAGATCCTTCCAGCGGCTGTACCCCCCGCCCGCGGCGGTCACCATGACGTGATACCGGCCATTCGACAGGAGATGGACCTCCGGCGCCGCGTTCTGGGGATTGGTGACGACGCGGAGCGTCGCTTCAGCGCCGCCGGGACGCGGCCCGGATTCCGTGGCCTCGCCCTGGTGTGGGTAAAACGGGGCCGCCTTGGGGACGCGTTCCTGCAGCAACAGCTCCGTAGCTCGCAACAGCGGGTCGGACTGGAAGCGGCGCTGCATGGGACGATCGAGCAGGAGGTAAGCCAGCGACAGAAAGCTCATCCCTTGGTGGTGCGCCATAAACGAACGAATGACCACGCTGCGTTGGCCGCGTGGCACGCGCGCCGGCGTGAAATCGACCGCTTCGTAGAACCCGTGGGCCCCGAGCAGCCCATCCTTTGCCAAGCGGCGCAGATTGGCACACGCCTTTTCAGGCGCAATCATCAGGGCCAGGGTGCTGGCGTATGGCGCTACGACCAAGTCGTCCGCCAGTCCGCGCTTCAGCCCTAGTCCCGGCACGCCGAACGTGCGGTACTGGTGAATGAGATTGATATCGGTGGCGTTGTACCCGGACTCGGAGATGCCCCAGGGGATTCCCCGCCGCCGACCGTATTCGATCTGACGCTCCACGACGGCACGGCAACTTTGATCCAACAGGGTTTGCTCGAAAGTGGGCATGATCAGGAGCGGCATGAGATACTCGAACATCGAGCCGCTCCAGGAAAGCAGTGGGTATTGACCGCCCGCGGCCGTCAGGAGACGCCCGAGGCTGAACCAGTGCTCCTGGGGCAACTTGCCCTGGGCAATGGCGACGAAACTGCCGAGGCGCGCCTCGGAGGCCAGGAGGTCGTAGAAGCCTGGGTCCAGGCGATGGTGGTCGACGTTGTAACCGATAGACAAGAGCAGGCGCGACTTGTCATACAGGAAGTCATAGTTGAAGTCTGCCATTTCCTGGCAACGCAAGGCGAGCGTCTCAAGCTCTGCCAGGCGCTCGCTGGCGCGCCGGCCGGCCTCGACGATCGAGTGCCGCAGTTGCGCAAACCATGCGTTCTCCGCGGCGGGTGTGCTCGGACCCTGTTCGCGCAGGTTGGCCAGGATCTCATCAATCGACCGTAGCAGCATGGGGCTGAGTTGCGCGACGTCGCGCAGCGTCGGAACGTCATCTAAACGCCTCAGCACCTGTCGGAGATCGCTCAGGCGCTGGACCTGCTCGACGGATCCGCGTTGCCACAGCTGTTCGCTCGGCGGGGGGAGCTGGCACCATGGAGCGAGAAAATGCAGGTCGTCGAGGAAGTCGCGGCATTGGCGCTCGAAAACCTGCGCCCAGTACTTCAGCTCGTCGTCAGAAGCATGGCTCACCGCAGCTGCCAACTCGGTTCCGGCGGTGGCTGAGCTTCCCAAGAGCAGCCGCGCGGCGCTCAGCGTTGGCGGCGGAACCCGCCATTCGTTCTGTAGCCGCTCCAAACAAGGCACAATCTCGGGCGACGGCGTGGCGGGGGACAGTCCATCGCGGGGAGGAGACTGGCCGCGCGCTACGTCCAGGAAGACGCCCAGCGTGTCCATGAACCCGGCAAAGCTCTGCGGTGGAACGATCTTCCGGTCGGCCAATTCCAGCAGTCCTGGACTCAACGTGAGCAGCAGGCCCGCGAGGTTGCCGCTGTCCACCGACGACACGTACCGTGGGGAGAGGGGATAAAGCGTGCGTGTGTCATACCAGTTGTAGAAATGCCCGCGGTGCCGCTCGAGCGCGCCCATCGTCGCAAGCGTTTTCGACGTGCGGTCGATCAGCTCCTTGGCGGAGACGTAACCGAAGTCGTACGCAGCAAGATTGGTCAGCAGCGACAAGCCGATGTTCGTTGGGGACGTGCGGTGGGCAACCGCCGCCTTGGGGTGCTCCTGGTAGTTGTCCGGCGGCAGGTAGTGGTCCCCTGGACCCACGAAGGTCTCGAAGAAACGCCACGTGCGGCGCGCGACCTGCTGGAGGAAAACACGGTCTTCGGTCCGCAGTTGCGGTCGGCGGGGTTTGATTGGGCGGCTTAGCCACCACGCCACAATGGGGGATAACAGCCAGAGCCCCAAGATAGGCCCCGCCGTGTACAGGGTCGCGGGCCGTTCAATCGCCAGCATCGCCGCGGCAAGCAGCGCGCACGCCGGACCGATCCACATCGATTTGCAGAAGGCCGGCAGGCCGGTGTGGGCGTGCCGTTCGGCGTCGCGCGCGGTTTGCCACTCCAGGAGCTTCCGGCGTGTGACAAATACGCGCACCAGGGCGCGGGCGATTGCGTCGAGGCTGATGAATGCGTCGTAAGGCAAACAGACGAGCCCGACAGCCGCCTGCGCCAACTGCCGGCTCGTTGAGAGCACGACTCCTTCCAGGTGCAGAACAAGCGGGAGGTCCGGCGCTTTGCGCAGAACTTCGACGGCACCCGCAAGTATCACCGGGCTGGCGATGATCCCGAGGACGATGAGGGTACAAAGAAGCGGCGGACCCGGCAGGAACCACCCGAACAGCAGCAGAGCCGCCAGCCCCACCGGCGCCAGACTGCGACGCAGGTTATCGAAGATCTTCCACCGCGCCAGCCCCGAGATGGGGTTGGTGACGCGTCGGGCATCGGGGCCGGGAACACGTGGGAGCATCCACGGCGTGATCTGCCAGTCGCCGCGAATCCACCGATGTCGGCGCCCGGCGTCGTCGGTGTAACGGGAGGGGTGCTCTTCGAGCAAGACCACGTCGCTGACCAGACCGGCGCGCGCGTGGGAACCCTCCAGCAGGTCGTGGCTGAGGATGCGGTTCTCCGGGAAACGACCGCCGACGGCTTGCTCGAAGGCATCGACATCGTAGATCCCCTTGCCGATGTACGAGCCCTCTCCGAAAAGGTCCTGATACACATCGGATACGGCCCGAGTATAAGGATCGATGCCCGGCTCGGCGGTGAAAAGCCGGGCGAACCAAGAGTGGCCGGCGCTGGGCAAACTGACGCCCACGCGCGGCTGGAGAATGCCGTAGCCTTCGACGACGCGTCCGAGCTCCGGGTCGAAACGCGGACGATTCAGCGGATGGGCCATCGTGCCGACCAGTTGGCGCGCCGCGTCGCGCGGCAACTGCGTATCAGTGTCGAGCGTAATGACGAATTTGATACTGGGAAGGACTTCGCTGCGGCCGACGATCACACCGAATCGGTCTTTCGCTCCCCCACGCAAAAGCGCGTTGAATTCGGCGAGCTTGCCGCGTTTGCGCTCCCAGCCCATCCACACGCCCTCCTGCGTGTTCCATCGCCGGGGGCGGTGGAAGAGGAAGAAGGCGTTATCACGCTCGGCCCCATATTGCTCGTTAAGGGCTTCAATCCCAGCGCTGGCCAAGCGTACCAGTTCCGCATCGCCCGGCAGCGTCTCCTGAGACGCGTCGCGCAAGTCCGTCAGCAGCCCGAAGTGCAGGCGGGTGTCGTGATTGGCCAGGAAGCAGAGTTCCAGCGAATCCAGCAAATCCCGGACGCCTGCGGCGCTCGTGAGCATCGTGGGCACGACCACCAGCGTGCGGGCCTCCGGCGGAATCCCCTTGGAGAATTCCATCCGTGGCAGCGTCCGCGGCGCCACCAGCCGGGTGGCAACCCAGCTTACCACCGAAACGCTCAAATGACTGGCGCATAGGAGCGACGGGATCCCCAAGCACAAGAGGCCCCATGCTCCCAGGCCGTACCGAGAGGCGGCCAGCAAGGCTGCGGTTGTCAGGATCGCCGTCAGCGTGAGGATCGCCCCTCCATAAAGTACCAGTGGGCAAGGACGCGCCATTTGTTTGAGGATGGCGTGGGCCGAGCGCCGCACGCCGATCGCGCGCTCGAGGAGAGATCGACCCTTGTCAATCAGGTAGTATCCGACATGAGCCGCACGATCGTCACCCGCGGCCGGGGCAGTCCGGTCACGGGCAAGTTGGATAGCCCTCCGAGCAATATCTTCTTCCAGAATGGGGCTTCGCTTGGCGAGTCCTTCCACCACGTGGCGATAGCGATCACGGGTGGCGAAATCCATGTTGTTGTACACGTCAGCCGGGTCACTGCGGAGAGCACGCTCGACGGCGCTCAGCGTCTCGACGAATTCGCGCCAGTCCATCGCCGACAGGAACCGTAGGCTGCCGATGCTATTGCTCATGGAGACCTGGTCGGCCGCCTGGTCCTGGCTTTCCAACTGAACGAGCTGTTCGACGGTCTGATTCGTCTCGGCCAGGTGATGCTCAAGCCAGCCCATGGGAAGGGTCAGGCCTGGATTCTGGCCACGCAGCCGACGAGTGAATTCCGCAACGAATGCACTCGTGAGTGGCGGGTCCTCGCGGACCAGGTCGGCCAAGGCCAGCACCAGCTCCTTCGGCTCCTTCTCAGCAACCTCCAACATGCGGTTGGCCCAGAGGTTCGCAGCCTCGCGATCCCACCGGCACAGGGCAATCCGGATGGCAATACGGCGCAGGTTCTCGAGCAGGGCCAAGCGTAGCATGGTCGGAATGGCCCACAATTCGCCGAGCTTCAGGGTCGTGATCGCCTGGTAGGAGGCGACGAAGCCGCTGAGGCTCTCGGCGTCCACGCGCCCGTCCCCGTGCGAAATCAGTTCTAGGGCAATAGCGTAAACGCGGGGATAGCCGGCCAGCGGGCCGCTCACCAGGCGCGGGAGTTCGCCGCTGTACGTGCGGGGAAGGTGCCGCCGTGCGGTCCTGATCTGCTCTTCGATGAGGTGGAAGTTATCCAGCAGCCAGTCGGCGGCGGGCGCGATCCGCACGCCCTGCTTCACCGCGTCCGAGACCGCTTCGAAAGCGCGGAGGAGCGCGACTTCGTTTTCAGCCAAACGCGGCAATAACCGGTCGGGCCCGAAGCGTTTGTCGACCTCGTGTGAACCGGCGATGGTGCGGGCGTGCTGTCTGAGTTGATCGACGCTGAGTAGCTCAGACCGTAGTGGCTGCTCAACACGCAGTTCCCCATCGCGGCCACGGGGAACCCCGAACAAGCGCTGGCGTATCGAATCCATGGAGGCCCAACTGAATGCCAATCCTGTCTCCTGCGATCTGCCGTCTGCCAGCCCAGCCATCTCATACTCGGAATCGTGCGTTCGCGATAGCAACCGTGGAAAACCGGTCGGTCGTAGCAGCCGTCAGACCCATTACTACCCAAGGTTGACCACAGATGCCGCACGCAACTCCGACTGAATTCGCTTCGCGCTACAACGCCGACGCGACGCGACGAAAATGGTATCCGATGATCGCGAGCGTCATCGCCTCCGGGAATGCGCGGCGGTGGAACAGTAGCGCCTTCGTGAGGAACTTCCAGTACTGGCGTCGGCCGCGGCTCAGGACCCCCATGACCCACAGCGACTTGAAGAACGCCTGCACGTCGCGCCAGGATATCTGAATGCGTTGCCCCTGCGGACGATACTCGCGCAGGAACGTGAGGATGCGCCGGTAGTACATCCCCGGCGCGTAGAGGTGCTTGACGAGCGAGCGGTAGCCCTCGACCAACACGTCGCGCTCGAGCTTGGGCACGAAATTCAGGCTGGCCTCGACGTTGTTTCCGCTCGCGTCGCAGAGGATGCGGCCCTCCTGTTTGAGCCTTGAGAAAAGCCGCGTGCCCGGCAGCGCCTGGAGCAGGCCCACCATGGCCGTCACGACGCCGGCCTCCTGGATGAACCTGATCTGCCGCTCGAAGATGTTGGGCCTGTCGCTGTCGAACCCAACGATGAAGCCACCCATCACCTCGAGGCCTGATTTCTGGATCGTCTTGACGGCGGTGAGCATGTCGCGCTTCGCGTTCTGTACCTTCGCACACTCGAGCAGGCCTTCCTCCTGCGGCGTCTCGATCCCGACGAAGACCTTCTTGAAGCCCGCGCGGACCATCAGTTCCAGCAGTTCCGCATCGTCCGCCAGGTTCAACGAGGCCTCGGTCGTGAACTGCAACCGGATGCCGCGACGCTGCTCCCACGCTATGAGCTCGCGGAGGAATGCCTTCACCTTGGATTTGTTTCCAATGAAGTTGTCATCCACCATAAAAATCGGGTCCGTCCAGCCCGCGTCCACAAGGCTGTCCAACTCGCGGATCATCTGCTCGTTGGTCTTCAGACGCGGGACTCGGCCGTTCATCACGATGATGTCGCAGAACTCGCAATTGAACGGGCAGCCGCGCGAAAATTGAAGCGGCATCAGGGCATAGTGCCCGAACTTGATCAGGTCCCACCGGGGCACCGGCGTCTGCCGGATGTCGGGCCGCTCCTCGCAACGGTAGAACTCCTTGAGGTCGCCGGAGAGCATGTCGGCCACGAGCTCGGGCATGATGTCTTCCGCCTCGCCGAGGACAAAGTGTTTCACCTCGGGGAATCCCGCGTGGCCGGTGGTGAACAGGGGCCCGCCTGCGACGACGGTCTTGCCCAGCCGGCTGCACCGGCCGATGACTTCTCGCGCGGAACCGACCTGCGCGAGCATGGCCGAGACGAACACATAATCCGCCCACGCGAGTTGCGCATCGGTGAGCGCTGTGACGTTGAGATCAACGAGCTTGAGGTCCCAGCGCTTCGGGAGCATCGCCGCCACGGTCAACAGGCCCAGTGGTGGAAAGCACGCCTTCTTGGAGATGAACGACAGGACGTGCTTGTAGCTCCAGAACGTGTCCGGCGTAGCGGCGGAGACCAGCAACACTCTCATCGCACAACACCTCACTCGCAGGGAACCCGGCGGTCGCAAAGTGTCCGCCAATCCGGTTCAGACTTCCATCATGCATCGCTGCCTTCGCAGCAACCGAATCCTGATGTAACGGGGACGTGTACCCGCGCACGAGCACGCGACGGTTAAGCACCACAACGGTGTTGACGATGGCTTGTCCACTGGGTTCATCCCTGACGGCGTCGCGGACGCTGTTGCCGACGAAGAACGCATTGGGCCGGACATTCGGAGCGAACTTCGGCTCCGCATAGGGCGTGACGCCGAGGGTGAGCACGTGGATGACTTCCGTGTCTTCCAAGCGGTCGCCAAGCGCAGTCATGCCCCGCACGAGTTCCTGTGGCTCGCCGCAGGCCGAGCCGATGAACACGCGGTTGCCGGGCCGGATGGCCTTGAGCGCCTCGGCGGCTGTGATTAGCTTGGTGCCGCATAGATCACGCCATTTGTCGGGCATTGTGCAAGCCTCCAAAAACACAGCCATGGCGCGCGCGAACCGGTGAACCACAGATGTTTGCGCGGCTTCCGAGTGTTCTCGGCGCCTCGTGCGAGAACGAGCCGCGTGTCCCGGACGCCGCCGGCCGGTCCAGGCCACCCGGACGTGTGCTAGCGTCCGGCCTGGGCCTTCTGTCGCTGGCTCCGTCGTGTGGTCTGGCGTTCCGCCAGCACGTCATTCGCCGCGCGGCGAACCGCTTTTGCTTTCGCAGCGGCCTTCTCTTTCTTGACGCCCATCTGCGACCGGCTGCGAGCCGATGCCATATTCTTGGTATCCTTTGGCACTTTGAAATCCTATCTATCCGCGGCGCCGCCGGGATGCTGATGTCCCGGTCGGAACCGAGGGCGAGTACACTGGAGAACATGACGTTACCGACGTCCGACGAGGGCCGCTGCACGGCGTGGTCTTCTTCGTTCAGACCGACAGCCGTCGGCCCTGAATGACGCGAACGAGTACGACGATGAGGGCGACCACCAAGAGGACGTGGACAAAACCACTCAGCGTGTACGACGTAATCATTCCGAGCAACCACATCACCACAAGAATAACTGCCAGAGTCCAAAGCATTGAGATTCTCCTTTTCCGAATGCTGCCTCGTTCATCGCACAGTGCACGATCCACAAGCGGGCATAAGCACCGCGTCGCCCGTTCACGACAAAATCACGTCGACGCGGTTACGGATCCCGCGGGGCTACCGTCTGTCGTGATCGCCTCGATCGCGGTCGAAATGACCTCCATGGTCTTCCTGCCCGTCGCTATCGTGCCGCTCCTTACGTCGGCGATCATCGCGTCGCTCCGCCGGCCGGCGATCATCGTGCCGCTCGTACCGTTCCGGATAACGGTCCTCGTGTGGGCGGACGTGCCCGCGACGATCTCCGCCGCAGCCAGCCAACCCCATCAGCACGGACGGAGCGAACGAAGCCGCCAGTGCGGTTCTTATTCTGAAAGAACTCATCTCGATTTCCTGATCCGATCAGAGAATTCGGTTCGAACACAAAGCCGGATCGCCTCGCGCCGGTCTGGCCAGGCCTGCCCGCGACTTTCGCTCGAGGTCGGTCATCGCAAACTACGGCGCGACAACCTTCACAGTGAATTCCACCGACGTCGGCTCACCGGTCGCCGGTGTCCCCTTCACATGAACACGGTACTCGCCGATGGCCGCGTCCACGGGCGCCGCGATCTGGAGTTGCACATCTGGTGCGTCGCTCCCTTTGACCACGACCTCGGTCGGTTCGACGCTGATACCCTTGGCCGCTTTGACCTCCAGCGTCACGTCCCGCTTGAATGACTCGCCGCGGTGCAGCGAGACGGTCACGGTTCGGCGGTCGCCCTGCTTGATGTCCGTGGCCAGGGCCGGAGCGCTGATCCGGAAGGTTTCGTTTTCACTTCCGGGGGCGGTCGTCGGCGAGACCCAGTCCTCGGTCTTCTGCCCGGCTTGGTTTAGCGCCTCACCAGACTCTCGAGCGGCCCGGCCGACCGCGTCCCTGGCCGTATCCGTCGCCTCCTTCGCCTCATCGGCGGCCTGCCGTGCGGCATCGTTGACACTGTTGATCGCGCGGTTGGCTGCGGCTCCGGCCTGGTCCAGTCCACGATCCACGGCGTCGCCGGCTTTGTCGGCCGCATTCTCGACCGTGTCGCCGGCCCTCTTGGCGCTGTCCCGCTCGCAGCCCATGAGAGCGGCGACCGCAACCAACATTCCCACGAGTACCTTGTTCATCTTGCTGCTCCTTTAAATAACGAGGAATGGGTCATTCCTTCCTGCTGCTCTCGAGCCTCAGGTCTTGTTTCGTTTCTGGTCCTGCGATGATTGTCTGCCTGGTCTTCGTCTGCGCGCATCACGGCTGTACCACGATCGAAGAACTGGTTTGGTTCAAAACCGGAAGTCCTCCTCGCCAAGACCAGGATTGAGTTTCACCTGAGTGAAGACATAACTGCCTAGCAGCTCGTGGCCTTCAGTGTCCGTGTAGGAGTAGATTGCGGTCGGAAGCAACCATTCCTGATCCAAGTGCAGGATCAATTTCGCGTCGGGATACCGCCCGCCGAGTCCGGTGTAGGGCAGGCGGCGGACCAGGATGACCGTGGCTCGTCCGCCCACCGCGCCCTCGCCCTCATATTGGAAGTCGAGCTCGTTTCGGGTGGCGGCGAGATCATTCACCCGCTCCAGAATTGCGAACGTGCTGCGGAACCCGAATTCATCGATGGCACGCCGGCTGGCCTTGCGCGCCCGCGCATCGTGGATCGGCACCATCACGTCGGAGACGATGAGACTGAGCAACACGCCGGCGGGTTCCACCCGGGCCAAGCGTTGCCCTTGGCCGTCAACAAACTCCCGACGGTCGATGTAAAGGGCGCGCCGGGCTTGGTCCGCGCCGCTTTGCCAGGTCATGTACACGCTTAGCGGATCCGCGCGGTAAAGCACGTTGATCTCCTCGATCGGCTTCAATG